>OMEJ01001042.1_pt1 | contig 12311 bp, 7 predicted proteins | sample 1645361 | NCBI WGS metagenome assembly OMEJ01 (sample SAMEA103958156, study PRJEB25191) | human gut metagenome
TGCTCTCAGCCTGCTCCTGTCCTCTACCATGGTTCTTGGTATGCTGGTCATGGGCTCCAGCGCTGCGGGCTACAAGGATGTCGATGCTTCCAGCAAGAATCAGGAAGCCATCGAGGTCCTTCAGGCTGTCGGCGTCATGTCTGGCGTTGACAACGAGGGTAACTTTGATCCCGACGGAAGCGTTACCCGTAACCAGATGGCCGTTATCATGGCTCATCTGCTGAAGCTGGACTACGACTATTATCGTGGTACCAATCCCTTTACTGACGTGCCCGATTGGGCCGCTCCCTACGTGGCCGCTTGTGCTGCTGAGGGCGTGATCGCCGGCATCGGCAACAACCAGTTCGGTGGCGATATGAAGGTCACCGCTGCTCAGGCCAGCCTGATGATCATGAAGGCTCTGGGCTACTTCCAGAACGCCGAGGACTTCGGCACTGACTGGCAGGTTGCTACCATCCGTCAGGCTTCCTACATCAACCTGTTCGACAACATCAACGCTAACGCTGAGAGTGCTCTGACTCGCGCTCAGGTGGCTCAGCTGGTGCTGAACGGCCTGCTGTCTGACATGGTTGACTTCACCGGTGATAAGGGCATCCAGATCGGTGATGTGACTGTCGGCTATAAGGCTGAGTACACCTCTAGAACCAGCTCTGATAAGAAGTACAACACTCTGGTGAGCGGCAAGACCGACATTGCCAACCAGGGCCAGTACTACATCCAGCTGGGCGAGGAGCTGTACAACGGCAAGCTGCAGATGAACGATGATGCCACTGACGATTTCCAGCGTCCTGCCACCACTTGGGTGTATGACAAGAAGGAAATCGGCACTTATGTGGACTGGGATCTGATGGTGGAGGAGTACACCACTGCCATCACCGGCAAGGATCTCTACAACCTGCTGACCAAGTCCGTGATTGAGGACAACTATGTCAGCTACTATGTGGATGGCAAGACTGATGCCGGCATCAAGGCCGAAAACATGGTCAAGACCAATACCACTAAGTACGCCACCACCGGTAACGGTGTTCTGACCCAGGTCTTTGTGGACACTGATGCTGAGGAGATCACCATTACCTCCATCAACACCTACCTGGCTAAGGCCACTGCCGACTATGACTCCAAGAAGGAGTCCCTGTCCGTGAACATGTGGGCTCCCGCCGCTAAGAAGGATGCCTCCGTCACTCTGGACGAGGTTGCTGGCATTGATGGCTATAAGAAGGATGACGTCGTTATGGTCAATGTGGCCTATGACGGCACCAACTATCAGATCGTCAATGTTATGGATCCCGAGGTCATTTCTGATGCTAAGGTCACCAAGTACTCTGAGAACTCTTACATGGTCACCGACGGCACTCAGTATGACTATGCCTTCTCCGGCAAGCTGACTGAGAGTCTGAATGTAATTGCTGGTTATGGTAACAATGCTCTGACCAACTACACCTACATTCTGTACCTGGATCAGTACGGCTACATCATTGGTAACGACAAGTTCGAGGGCGAGGAGAACTATCTGTTCATCGCTGGCTATGATTACAGCATCAGCAACCTGGCCAATAAGACTGCTACTGCCAGCGCCATCTTCCTGGACGGCACCATGAAGAACATCGAGGTTAATGTTGAGGATACCGATGCCGCAATCGCTTCTTACAATGCTGGCAATGGCTCTGGTACCGACTACACTGTGGACTTTAGCAACACCGCTGGTGAGGAGCAGTACAACAAGTGGTTTACCTACACCGAGGATGACGGTGTATACACCCTGGCTCCTGCCGATAACTGGATGGATGTCAAGTACAATGCTGATGGTAAAATCAACAGCTACTCCGTCCGTCTGAATCAGACCACTGGCAGCGGAATCTCTACTCGCGCTTATGGTAACGATGACTCCGTATTTATCACCGCTGAGGCTGGTACTGTCAGCGCCGATAGCAAAAAGGCTATCACCAAGGTGACTGCCACCTACACTGGTGCTCAAAATGTGGATCTGAGCGTTCTGGATAAAAACAGCACTGGCCTGGGTGCTGACAAGGCCAGCGTATACGCTGTGTACGATAACAATCAGTACATCATCGGTGCCATCGTTCTGGGTGAGGATACCACCTCCAGCAAGAATTATGCCTATGTTCTGAAGGACGCCAAGAATGAGTATGTCGATGCTGACGACAACTACTATTGGGACTTCGAGGCTGTGGTGGATGGCCACATCGAGACCCTGACCATCAAGGCTTCTGCTTCTAAGTTTGCTACCCTGCAGGCTACCATCCAGGCTCAGCTGGCCACCAATGCTCCCACTGCCAACAACGGTCTGATGAAGCTGACCTATGATGCTGACGGCTATGTCGTGGGTGCAGAGGTCATGGATGATTCCATCGACTATATCTTCAGCAACAGCGAATTTGCTGCCCAGACTGAGATGGATCCCGCTGATTTCAGCGCCTACACTCTCCAGTACAAGCTGGCCAATACCTTGACCGTGGTCGGCCGTACCCTGTACACCAGCAACGCCAAGGATCAGGGCCTGACTCTGGAAGAGGGCGCTCCCGTCATCGTGGTCCAGACCGAGACCTACACTGGCGGTGAGCCCGCTAAGGTGGTCTACGAGGAGTATTCCTCTATTGACCAGGCTCTGGAAGCTCTGAACAACAAGAACGCTTTCAAGGGTTGGATCTCCGCTGTCCTGAATGAGAAGGGCACCGCTAAGTACATTGTTCTGAACAGTGCTGATGCCGTGTCCATTACCACTGACGGCGGCGATTCCAAGGATCCCACCACCTCCGTCACCGCTGTGACCGCTTCTTATTCCGCTGGTTCCATCACCGTCAATCTGACTGGTGCTGCTTCCACCGATAAGAACACTGTCACCGTGTCTCTGGTAAACGGCGGCGCTCTGGTGCCTATCACCAGCGCTGAGATTACCGGTACTACTGGCACCATTGCTGCTACCTTGACTACTGGCATCTACCAGGTCGCTTGCGGCAATGTGACTTATGTTCTGGGTGTGGCCTAATTTTATCAATTAAGTCACCACCAAACATTAAAAAACTCCCGGGCTTCGGCCCGGGAGTTTTTTAATCTGTCTTATAAAGGGCAATCATAGTATAGACTTTCCCTTGGACGTTAAACTGATCCTCTGCAGAAGCAGCAGACCACCAGGACATAGTGTTCCCCTGCCATGTCACATTGATATTAGAGTAACCTTCTCGTGCGGTCGCTTTTTCCGTATTGAGGTGAACGAAAGATATAAATGTTGTGTTGAGCAGAAGTACCAAGATTGGGGACTCTGAGAATGTATAGGAGCATGGATTTAGATAGTCATATTTTCCTGTACCAGTACGGGTATGAACTTTAATTCTACAATTTCCGACGTTGGAAATTGCTGTTTCCAACGCCAGATTTTTTTCAGATAACTTAGTTAAAATATTTGCTTGTGTCTCCAATGTTTCTTCAACCTTCGCATTATCTTGATTAAATTCCTCCCTCAGTACCTGGTCTGTGGCCTCCCACTGGCACAGACCGTAGTGTTCTGTATAATTGCTCGCCATAGATACTCCTCCTTCGAAAGTAGCTTTCACCTATGGTGAGAATCAGTCTGCAAGTGCATATTCTTATACAAATATTGGTAATTATGTCCCGCCATGCTCTTTTGCAGGCGGGATTTTTTATACCTTGGTCTACCGCAAGTCTACCAAATGTCTACCATAAAATCCCCGCAATCTCTTGTCTCACAAGGGCTTTCGGGGATTTTTGTTTATAAAATAGAAGGATGTGTCTACCAAATGTCTACCAAATAAACTTTTTACCTTTATTTTTGCTATTAAATCAATTTTCCTGTTAGAATATGCAATATTTTTTAATTTGTAAGGGTCGTTATGCTTTGCAAATTCAGCCAAAAAGTCGTATTTTTGACCAAGATTTGCTAAAAAACTCCTCTTACTGAATAAAAAAGGAGGAATTCCAATGAGAAACCTGAAGCGTGCTCTCAGCCTGCTCCTGTCCTCTGCCATGGTTCTTGGTATGCTGGTCATGGGTTCCAGCGCTGCGAGCTACACCGATGTGACTTCCGAAGAGAACGTGGAAGCCATTGAGGTCCTGAAGGCCGTCGGCGTCATGACTGGCGACGAGAACGGCAACTTCAACCCCAATAAGCAGGTTACCCGTGCGGAGATGGCTGTTGTTATGGCCAATCTGCTGGACCTCAAGGTTGAGGACTTCAAGGGTGCCAGCCTGCCCTTCACCGACGTGCCCGAGTGGGCTGTGCCCTATGTGGCCGCCTGCTATGCTGACGGCATCACCGCCGGCATCAGCGCCACTCAGTACGGCAGCAACAACAGTGTGACTACTGCTCAGGCTGCCCTGATGATGATGAAGGCTCTGGGTTACTTCCAGCTGTCCAAGGACTTCGGTTCTGACTGGCAGGTCGCTACTGTGAAGCAGGGTTCCAAGATCGACCTGTTTGACGGTATTGAGGCTGGTGCTTCCACCGCTATGACCCGCAACGACGTGGCTCAGCTGACTCTGAACACTCTGGAGTCCACCATGGTAGAGACCGATGGTACCAACACCACCATCACCCTGCCCGGCGGTATCACCATCGACAGCGGCGACACCAAGTATGAGGATCGCACCACCAGTAAGTATGATTACAATGGTGATGGCGAGAAGACTCTGCAGCTGTGTGAGAACCTGTACGGCGATGACCTGCTGAAGACCGATAAGGCTGATAAATTTGGCCGTCCCGGCAACACCTGGACTTACGAGAAGGAAGATGTGGCCTTCGGTTCCAAGGAGCCTGTGGCTACCTATGCCGGTGCCGACTTCGACAAGGATGTTGTTGAGGATCTGAAGGATGACTACACTGGCCTGGATACCGCTCCTGTTCACTACAATGGCGGTTCCGATTCCAATGTTACCCTGAGCAAGCTGCAGCAGGGCATCAATGGCTACAACATCGAGATTTTTGCCGACAAGGATGACAAGATCACTGATATCGTTGTGACCGAGGCCTATGCCGCTGAGGTTGCTGCCGTCAACACCAACGATGATGACGAGATCACCAGCATTGAACTGACTATTTACGAGGCTGGTTATTACCTGGGCCACAGCAAGTCCTGGCAGAGCATCACCGTGGATGCCAAGAGCGATAAGGATGCTTTTGAGCTGGTGAAGGGCTACGAGGAAGGCGATATCTTCATGCTCTACCTGAAGCCCGGCTGGGATGCTGGCGACGCTGACAAGACTTTCCTGGCTGCTGACAGCAATGTGAAGACTGTCGAGGGCACTGTTACTGCTAAGAGCGCGACTGATACTTACACCGGTTGGCTGAAGATCGATGGTGAGAAGTACGAGTTTGCTAATGAGTACAGCCAGGCCGCTGTGGGCACCGACGATGAGGGTATCTTCTACGTCTACAATGGCTACATTGTCCACTTCGACGGCGAGGCCGCTGCTAGCGAAGATTACCTGTATGTGGTCCGTACCGGCACCGAGGAAGATAAGTGGGGCGGCACTACTTACTATGCTGAGGTTGTCTACGCAGATGGTACTTCTGAGGTAATTCAGACTAAGGAAGCTGCTACTAAGGGATGGGCTTATTCCTACAAGTACAACGAGAAAAAGGAGTACTATGAGCTGACTCCTGCTGGTGAGTATAAGGACGTAACCATTACTAAGGGTAAGCCTGTCATTGGTGGCGGTTACACTGCCGATAGTCAGACCGTTTACGTTTCCATTAAAATGGACGAAGACAAGTTTGAGTCCGCCAAGGTTTATACTGGTTACAAGAATGTGCCCTCTATGAGCGGCGGCGCTATTATCATGGCTGAGGCTGGTAAAGCTGCTGACTATGTGTTCATTCTGGACGGCACTACTTCTGCCTCCGCTGACGACTTGATCTATATTGCCAAGAACTCCGTTTCTCAGCTGATCAGCGACACTGATCTGGGTAACTATTACACCTACAATGCTGTTGTAGATGGCAAGATCGTTGAGATTATGGTTGATGAAACGGCTGGCAATAATCTGAATGGCCTGTTTGCCTCCTACGCTATGGACGATGATGGTATTTATTCTGATCTGACTCCTGCCCAGGCTGAGGGTAAGGATTACCTGGCCACCACTGGTGACTTTAAGAAGGCTTCCAATGAGGTTATCACCGTTGGTAATGCTGGTACTCTGGCTTACACTGATGATGTTGTGGTCTATGTGATTGATGCTGATGGTGATATCAACACTGGTTCTATCAACCGCAACTATACTGGCTACAGCAATATCTACTACACCGTGAACAGCGATGGTGAAGTTACCTCTCTGTACATTGTGAAGTAATTAAGTCCAAAATTATAAGGATTTAAAAAAGGACAGCCGCTCTTCTGAGCGGCTGTCCTTTTCAAATTATCCCAATGCGAAATAATAATAGGTTGTACCACTGACATTCATTTGGCGTTCTGCATCCCTGCCATACCAAGAAAGAGTATTGTATTCCCAAGATATATCAAGATTAAGACTGCTGGCTCCTGAGGATACCGCACCAATACCAGCGCTTTTGGTCTGCCCAACAATCAGCACCGTACCGCTTTTCATAATTTCTCCCGCGTTTGCGGTTAAAATAACAATCTTAGGTTGAAATAGAAATTCCAAATGATTGGGAGTAGAACTTCCATATTGTCCATTCCCTACATAGCTTCCCACGGCAGTCCGCACAACGTTTGCTTTCAAGTCCCCCAGGGCCGTATCAATCTTTGCATGATCCTGGTTAAATTCCTCCCTCAGTACCTGATCCATTGCCTCCCACTGACATAGGCCATAGTTTTCTGTGTAATTGCTCGCCATAGGTATTCCTCCTTCAAAAGTAACGTTCACCTATGGCGGGAATCCGTCTGCAAGTGCATAATGTTATACAAATACTGGTAATTGCGCCCTGCCATGCCCATTGCCAAGTATAAATAAACGACAACAGGCCCCGGTCATTGACCGGGGCCTGTTGCCTGTGTGTGTTGTAAAGGAGAGGGAGAAATGGGAGATATTATTATGATTACTTGGTACGCTCATAGAATAACCGATAATTAAGGCAAAACCATGACGGGGATGTGAACTTTCTGTAAACACTCCGGGTAGATTACAATCTTTTTTTGCGCAAAAGTTCTCATAGAAGGAAAAGTGCGGCCATCTTAAAACAAAATTAATATTTTCTTAACGGCCTGTCCATATTTCGGACGAAGAAGAAAAAGCTGTCGGAGCGCGCTTGACGCACTCCCTGCATGCGTGCGATAATATAATGATATTTTACGTTGACGGGCCTGGGCCCGCCCTGAATAGGGGGAACCTTTTTTGATTCAGTATTTGATTCGGCGTTGGTTAGATGGCCGGGATCCTAAGTCACCTGAGGTGCGTCAGATGTGCGGCACCCGGGCTGGCGGAGTGGGTATCGTGCTCAATACGCTGTTGTGTCTGGGCAAGCTGCTGGCCGGTGTGATCACTGGCTCCATTGCAATTGTGGGTGACGCATTGAATAACCTGTCTGATGCTGCCTCGTCTGTGATTACCCTTATAGGGTTCCGTTTGGCCGGACAGGAGGCGGATGAGGAGCATCCCTTTGGTCATGGCCGCATGGAATATCTGGCCGGCTTGGTGGTATCTATGGCAATTCTGCTCATGGGATTTGAGCTGGGAAAATCCTCGGTGGAGAAGCTGCTCCATCCGGAAGAACTGGACTTCTCCTGGCTGGCTGTGATCATTCTGGCCGTGTCTGTGGCAGTCAAGGTATGGATGTACTTCTTTAACCGTACGCTGTCTCAGAAGATCGGCTCAGAGACGATGGCGGCTACCGCAGCCGACTCTCTCTCCGATTCAGCAGCCACCAGTGTGGTTTTGCTGGCTACATTAGTCGGACATTTCTTCCATTGGAAGATCGACGGCTTTGCCGGGTTGCTTGTGGCCCTGTTCATTTTGAAAACCGGCTGGGAGGCTGCAAAAGATACTCTGGATCCACTTCTGGGCCGGCCGATGGACCCGGAGCTGGCGGCAGATATCGACCAGCTGGTCCTCTCCCACGAGAATATCCTGGGCATTCACGACTTGGTCTATCATGACTATGGACCCGGACGGGCTATGATGTCTTTTCATGCCGAGGTTCCTGCCGATGCCGATCTGCTGGAGATGCACGATCTCATTGACCACATCGAGCGGGAGTTGAAGGAGAAACACCACATTGAGACCGTCATCCATATGGACCCGGTAGTCAACGACGGGCGCACCACTGCTTTGCGGGAACAGGTGGCCTATCTGGCTCAGCAGCTGGACCCCTGTCTCACCATTCATGACCTGCGTATTACTGCCGGTCCCCACCATACCAATGTGCTGTTTGACGTGATGGTACCCTATGGTTTCCGCCTTACCGATCATCAGGTGGTCTCACAGCTGCGGAAGGACGTGGAGGCGCTGTCCCCCAAGTATTCTGCCGTTATTCAGGTGGATCATTCCTATGTAGAGCGCCGGGAAAAGTAATTTACAAAATATTCACCTCACTTGGGGGATTTTCCACTATAATATGACTAAACTGAGAATCCACATAGAAACGGAGGAAGTTATCTATGGCGCAGAAGGTTTTGATCGTAGAGGATGACAGCAACATTGCTGAGCTGCTCCATCTGTATCTGGAAAAGGAAGGTTTTGAGACCAAGGTAGCCAAAGACGGAGGTAAGGGCGTAGAGTATTTCCGCTCCTTCCAACCTGCTTTGGTTTTGCTTGATATTATGCTGCCGGTGATGGATGGTTGGACCGTATTGAAGAAGATCCGGGAGGAGAGTGCTACACCGGTCATTATGCTTACAGCCAAAGGTGAGACAGAGGATAAGGTCACCGGGCTGGAGAGCGGAGCAGACGACTATATTGTAAAACCCTTTGAGATGAAAGAGGTTCTGGCCCGCATCCACGCGGTGATGCGCCGCACCGGCCAAGAGGAGGAACAGGAGAACAAGAAGCTCAGCTTTGATAAGCTGGTGATCAACCTGGATTCCTACGAGCTGCTGGTGGATGGCAAGCGGGTGGATACGCCGCCGAAGGAGTTGGAGCTTTTGTACCACCTGGCCTCTGCCCCCAACCGGGTATTTACCCGCAACCAGCTGCTGGATGAGGTGTGGGGCTTTGACTACTTTGGCGACAGCCGTACGGTAGATGTGCACATCAAGCGTCTGAGAGAGAAGCTGGAGGGCGTGAGCGATCAGTGGCGGCTGAAAACCGTATGGGGCGTGGGCTACAAATTTGAAGTGGCTCCCGCCGGTGCAAACAGCTGATTTGAAGGGGGTGATCCCTTGAAAAGCTTATATAAGCGGCAGCTCATCATGATGGTAGGGATCGTGGCCCTGTCTTTTACCTTGCTGTCTACCGCATTTATGCTGCTGTCCTATCGGTATATTATTTCAGAAACCCGGGATCGCCTGGAGCGGAATGCGGGGTATATTGCCTCGTTTACCTCGGAGTATTTTACCTCGGACTACTATTTAAAAACCCAGGGAACCATTTTGGAGGAGGCTGGAGAAGATTTTTACCGGGCCAATGTGGAGACGCTGACCGCCATGTCGGACTCCTCCATTATCGTGGCTGATTCAAACGGGGAAATTATCTATGCCTCTGAGAGCGAGCTGTACACGAAGAAGATCCCGCAGAATGTTGTGGATCAGATCCAGGAGCGGGGCAGCTACACCGGGATTACCACGCTGAATGGTCTGTACTCCAGCGGACGTTATTTTGCCGGCCTGCCCATCAATGTAAAGATCGGCGATTTGGAGATCAGCCAAGGTTTGGTGCTGGTTTCTGGAGATACCAGCGGACTGTCCGAAATGTGGCGTGCCACGGCGACGATCTTCTTCTTTGCCGCCGTGGTGGTGCTTCTGATTGCTGTGATCGCCAGCTCCATTACTTCTGCCCATCAGACCCGTCCTCTTACCGAGATGGCAGAGGCGGCACGGAAATTTGGACGCGGGGAATTTGATGTACGGGTCAACAATTATAAAGACCGATGTGATGAGATCGGAGAGCTGGCCGACGCCTTTAACTCCATGGCGAACTCACTGGCTAAAGTGGAAAATCAGCGCGCTGACTTTATCGCCAATGTGTCCCATGAGCTGAAGACCCCCATGACTACCATTTCCGGCTTTGCGGAAGGTATCCTGGACGGTACCATTCCTCCGGAAAAGGAGCAGGACGCGCTGAAAATCGTGGTCTCTGAGACCCGTCGGCTCAGCCGTCTGGTCCGGAGGATGTTGGATCTCTCCCGTCTCAACGCTCTGGCGGAGAACAGTATTACCGCACAGGAGCAGTTTGATCTGGTGGAAGTGGTCTCTCAGGTTATTATCAGCCTGGAGGGAAAGATTACAGACCGAAATCTGGACATGGATGTTCAGATGCCGGAGGACAAGCTGATGGTGTGGGGTGACCCGGACTCGGTCACTCAGGTCTGCTACAACTTGATAGATAATGCGGCCAAATTTGCCGCCGCTGGGACCAGCATTACACTTCGCATCACAAAGAAGGATGGCAAAGCATATACTTCCATCAGCAATCTGGGTGCTACCATTCCACAGGATGAGCTGCCCCTTCTGTTTGAACGTTTTCATAAGGCGGACTACTCCCGCAGTATGGATCGGGATGGCGTGGGTCTGGGCCTGTATATCGTCAAGACCATTTTGGGCAACCTAAAAGAAAATATTACCGTCACCAGCGAAGATGGTCTGACCACCTTTACCTTTACGCTCACGCTGGCCTGACGAAAGACTGGAGTTATCCTATGACGCAGCAACCGCAAGATCTCTGGCAGGGCGGCCCCTGGGAGCAGCCCTCTCCGCACTATCCAACTCCGCCGGCCGTGGTGATTCCGCCTCGCGCTCCCGATATTTTGCGGCCCAAGCGCCGCCGCCCCAGACGGGCACTGCTGATTTTCCTTTTGGTGTTTGTCCTGCTGCTGGGATTGGCGGTAGGTATGCTTGTAGTGCGCTACCTCTTGCCGCAGACGGGCGGGGGAAACGATCCCCAGATTTCTCAGACTTCCCAGTCGGAGGATCCCTTTGGTAAGCTGGAGCGGGCACAAACAGGGACAGGCGTAACTGTGCCGATCAGCCAAGCCTCGGGTCCGGCTCTGACCGCCACAGAGATCTATGAAAAAAATGTAAATTCCATCGTTTCCATTGAAGGCGAAGGAGAAGACAGTTATGGGTCAGGTACCGGGGTGGTCATGACTCAGGACGGCTATATTATTACCAACGCCCACGTCGTGGCGGATATGCGCCGAGTACGAGTGATTTTCTCCGATGACTCTATCTTACCTGCCAGACTGGTGGGGGCTGATGCGGAGGAGGATATCGCGGTTCTCAAAGTGGAAGCAGAGGGACTGGTTCCGGCAGAGTTCGGCGATTCCGATCAGCTGCGCTGCGGAGATATGGTGGTTGCCATCGGTGACCCCTTGGGGTACCGGACCTCCATTACCCAAGGGATCGTATCCGCCCTGAACCGGACCGTAGAGGTGGATGGGATCCTGATGGACCTCATTCAAACCAGTGCCCCCATCAATTTTGGCAATTCCGGCGGCGCACTCATCAATGATCACGGTCAGGTGGTAGGAATCACCACCATCAAGATCGTTTCGGATGATGGTACCGTGGAAGGGCTGGGTTTTGCGATTCCTATGGCCCGGGTCAAGCTGGTGGCTGATCGCCTGATTGCCGGTCGTCCGGCGGCCATGCTGGGCATTACAGTGCTCACACAGCCAGAAGAATCTGGCGGACTGAGAGTCTATGAGGTTGTGCAAGATAGTAACGCCTGGCAGGCCGGCGTTCGCGAAGATGATATCCTGCTTAGCGTGAACGGTGTCAGCGTGGATAGCCTCGACCGCTTAAAACAGATTGTAGCCAGTCTGGTTGTGGGAAATGAAGCCACCGTGCGTATTTTACGGGATGGTCAAGAACTGGAGTTTTCCTTTGTCATTCAGAGCCGGGAAGCGCTGGGGTAATACCTTCGTCTACCACAGGTCTACCAAATGTCTACCACAAAACCTCCGGAAACCGTTGTCTCTCAACGGTTTCCGGAGGTTTCTTTTTTGATATGGAAAGATTTGTCTACCAAATGTCTACCAATTTAACTTTTTACTTTTATTTTTGCTGCTAAATCAATTTTTATATTGGAATATGCAACCATTTTAAACATGTAAGGGTCGTTATGCTTTGCGGTTTTGGTAAAAAAGTTCGCTTTTCGGCCAATATTTAGAAGAAAACAATCCTTCCTGAATAAAAAAGGAGGAATTTCCAATGAGAAACCTGAAG
>OMEJ01001046.1_pt1 | contig 12268 bp, 12 predicted proteins | sample 1645361 | NCBI WGS metagenome assembly OMEJ01 (sample SAMEA103958156, study PRJEB25191) | human gut metagenome
AGGGCCTCGTCGGCGGTGTAGTCCATCTCGCCGAAGTCGGCGGACATGACGCTGCGGAACACAAAGTTGGCCCCCTCCAGCACCTCCGGCCGGGAGCGGAAGTTCCGGGACAGGATGAGCCGCCGCTCCTCGCCCTCCGCCGCCCGGGTGTAGTCGGCAAAGGCGCGGTACTTGCCCAGGAAGATGGTGGGATCAGCCAGGCGGAAGCGGTAAATGGACTGCTTCACATCCCCCACCAGGAAGAGGTTCCTCCCCTCCCGGGACAGGGCGGTGAAGATGGCGTTCTGCACCTCGTTGGTGTCCTGGTACTCATCCACCAGGATCTCCCGGTATCGGGCCGCCACCTGCTCCCCCAGCTCTGTGGGGGCACCGCCGGAACCCACCAGCAGGCCCAGGGCCAAGTGCTCCTGGTCGGAGAAGTCGGCAGCGTTCAGCCGCAGCTTCTCCTGCCGGTACCGCTCCGCAAAGTCCTCCGTCAGCTCCAGCAGGGCCACCATGGCCGGGGCCACGGCAGTCAGGTCCTCCATAGCCTCCTCCTCAGAGACAGACAACAGGCCCGCCAGCTTCTTCTCCTCCGCCTTGCACCGCTCCCACACCTGTTTCAGCGCGGCAATGCCCGGCTCGTCCTTCCGCCCCCTGGGGGTGGAAAGTCGGGGGAAGGTGACGGCCGCTTCCGTCTGCCGGGCCACCTCCCAGGTCTGGACCTGGGCCAGGGCGTCAAAGCCCACAGACACCTGGAGAAACTTCTCCCCGTACCCCCGGTACAGCGCCTCGTCCCCCTCGGTCCGGGCGGAGGCGGACCGGAGCAGGGCCCCCCAATGGGCCCCCTTCCGGCGGATGGCGGCCAGCAGCTCGGCGGCGTCCTTGGAAAAGGTAATGAGGTCAGGGGGCAAAATCTCCATATCGTACCCGGCCCGCACAGCCTTTTTCTGCTCCTCGGCTTTCATGCGGCCAATGTCGGAGATTTTTCCCTTGATGGTCTTGATGGCTTTGAGCTGATCCACCGTCTGGATATGCAGCGTAACGGTGAGCTCGGCGTCCAGCTCCAAGATTTCCGCCAGCAGCTTGTCCGAGAGCTCCGACGCTAAAATCTGCAAGTAGGACGCAGTGCCCCACGACTGGCCCACCCGGAAAGTCCGGGATTGCCGGAAGTCGAAGCTGTCCGGGGCGATATAATCCTTTGTTCCCATGCCGTGCTGGGGAATGTCCTTCCACGAAAAGCGGAACGGCTCCCGGCTCCCCGGGTGCATCTGGCCGTGGAGCACCGCCAGACGGTCACGGCCATCCAAGGGCTGGGACTGTACCCCCAGCCGTTTGAGGTTGCCCATGACATCGGCCTCCACACGGCCCAGCCGGGGCCGGGCCTCGGCCACGCTGCCAGCGGGCAGCCCAAAGGTGATGTACTTGGTGCGCTCAATGCCGTTGTTGCTCTTGGCAATCTGGCCTTTGAGCATCTCCACATATTCATACCGGATGCTGTTGAACTCGTCCTCCTGTTCCGGGATGTTCACTTTGTAGCGGTTGGCGCTGCGGGAACGGCGGTTGACAAAGGAGAGCTGAAAGGGCAAGGAACTGTCAAAGTAGTTGAGAAACGAGCTCCACCCGCCGAAGATGGCGGTCTGATCCTCGGTGGACGCCACGGCGTAGTTGATGTCCTCATATTCCACGGTCTTGGTGTAGAGCCCGCCGGGGAGCTGACAGATCCCGTCCGGGTGCATCGCCACATAGGGGATGGTCTGCTGGGCGGACATCACCGCCCGGCGCTCATTTCTTTTTGCGTTTGGTTTTGTTTTGGCTGCGTTCAATAGACTCCTCCTTTCCCGTGAATGGAGCATAGATATTCTGTGTCCGATAGGGCCGGATGCCGGGGCGCAGGAACTTAGTATTGATCATGTTCCGCAGCACCTTTTCAAAGGGCAGCCCGTCTTTTTCATACATCGCCATGAGAAAGGCCGGGAGCATGATCCCCAGCATGACGAACAGCGCCCCGGTGTTGCCGATGGCCCCACGGGTCAGCAGATAGGTGGGAATCCCGATGGCCGCCCCGATCCCGAAGCAGATCAGCTGCCGCTTGGTGAGGTTAAAGGCGATCTTGGTTTTGATTTTGGACAGGTCATTGGGGACATTCACATAGGGCATATTCAGCCTCCTTCCTCGGGACAATTTGTCTCGAAGTCCCGTTATCGGTCATGCCGGGACTCCTTCGCCGCTGCCCTGGCGGGGCGGGCGGCGTTGTCCCTGGCGGCCTGTGTGCGGCCCTCGGCCAGCCGCTGGGCCACGGCGATGTCGTTCTTCATGGCCTCGGTGACGGTATGGCCGCACACCACCAGCACATGGGAGCGCCGCAGCAGGTCACGGCTCATGTCGATGCCGCTCTTATGCTCCTCGGGAACCGCATCGTTGAGGAACAAGGGCAGATACAGCGTGGGGCAAATAGGCGAAAAACCCGCCTCGTACACCGCCCGACAATACCGGGCCGCCTGTTCCGTGTTTTTGTAGTCCTCGCCGCACCATGCGGCGGTGATATACGCAAGGGGCCTTTTCATAGAAAACCTCCATTTCATGGTGTTCAACCCTATCCCCCCGCCCTTTCCCATTCATGGGAAAGGGGGCGGCTCTGGAGGATATGCCCCCGTCACGCCTCTGGGAATGGCACAGCCGGGGCCGCCCGTAAAGGGCAAGCCGCCGCAGGGCGGCGGTGCCATGCACCCTTGACGGACAGCGCCCGGCCATGCCGTGTAAAAGGCGGCGACGGGGGATAAATCCAAAGAGCCTTGAAAGAGGGAACGAAAAAGACCTTGGGACAAATTGTCCCAAAGTCGGTTACTTCTCCATATCCTTTTTCTTGTCGGGCTTGCCCAGCTCCGGGGGCTGCTTCTCCTTCCACTCGTCCAGCAGGGCCAGAATGGTGTCCTTCATCTCCCGGGGTGTCTTGTCCTTGCCAAAATACTTTTCCAGTTCGGCGCTGTTGATGATCACCTTGTCAACCTCCTTTTTCTGTTCGCTCAAAATGCCGTCGATCACATCGCCGTTCAGCTTGCCCTCCTTGTCCAGTTCCCGCATCTTCTGGGCTTGGGAAAGGGACGGAGAGGACGCTTGCCCCTCAATGGCAACGGCGATATACTTCTGGTGCCTGGGGCGGATGAAAGAAATCTCCACGGCGGGGGTAAAAGAGAGCTGCTTCTCGTCCACCATCTTTTGCAGATCGGGGACAAGCTCGGTCAGGCGGATATACCGCTGCACCTGCTTGTAGTTCATGCCGTTGCGATCCCCGACGATCTGCGTGGAGCGTTTTCCGGCATCCCGGTCATCCTCGCCGGGTCTGGCTCCTTGGTGCTTGATGGCCTCCACCTGCTGTTTCAACGCAGCCGCCTTTTCCGTGGGCAAAATTCTCTCCCGGTGCCGCAGGTTATCGTCCGTCATCGCGAGGATAGCCTCGTCATCGGTCATGTTGCGGACGATACAGGGCATATTGACAAACCCAGCCAGTTCGCTGGCCCGCTGGCGGCGGTGTCCGGCGATGATCTCATATCCGCCGCCCTCACGGGGCCGCACCAGCGCAGGCTGATTGACTCCGGCAGCTTTGACCGACTCCACAAGCCCCTGCATTTCTGCATCGTCCCGGACGCCAAAGGGGTGATTTTTGAACGGATGCAGCTCGGAAAGATTGAGATACACGATTTCCTCTTTCACGCCACGGGTGGCATCCCGAGGGGTGGGCGGCTGTTCGGTTGCAGCCAGAGCCTCCGCTATGGTGGGAGCACCTTTCCCCGCAGGCGGTTTGCTTTGGGACATTTTGTCCCGAGGTTGCGGCTTGGCCTTGTCGTGAGCCGCATTGTCAGCCTTGGCCGGGCGGCCCCTGCGGGGCTTGGCCGCATCCTTCGATTTATCCGCCTGCTTGTCCTTATCCTGGGCCGCGGCCTTTTCCGGGAGCTTTCCCTTCGTCGCCCCATCCCGGACAGCGGTAAAATCCACCACTTTTCCAGTGGAGGCGCGATCTCTCATGCCGGGGATCGTGGCCTGCTTCTCGTCCTTGCCCGACTGCGGCACACCCTCTTTAGCAGGAGCGTCCTTTTCTCTGGCAGCCTCCGCCTTGGCCGGAGAGGGCTGATCCTGCACCGGGGGATTGGCTTTGACAGGCTCCACCTTTTCCGGTTCAGGGCTTTCACCTATCTTCCCAGCTTCAGGAATATTCTTTTTGTCATCAGTCACCCAAAAACCTCCTTCGTTATGAAATAAAAAAGCCAGCCCGATGGCCGGCCTGTGGGGAGCACCCCTCCTTTCTTGTTGTGATATATGAAATGCCGCCCGTAGTCCGATTAGACGGAATTTTATGTAAAATCCTATCTGTTGCTCTTGATAATCTTTATTGTATTATGTAAAATTATTTTGTAGCAATACTATATTTTGCTATTGATGAAAGCGGGAAACCACACCCATATGATGTAGCCAAAAACCTAATCTGCGATGTGTTTGTATTAATGAAGCCGAAATCCTAGAAATCATGTAAAAGTATGTATACTCAAAAGGCAATGTGTTAGCGCTACTGATATAACCAAATCTACAGAATTAACTCAAATAATGCCAGGGAGAATATTATCTTTACTATTAACTTTTGAATAGCGCTTATCATATTTATTAATCTATAAAGTAAAGGGATGTGAATTTGATGAAACCGAGGATATTCGTTAGTTCAACTTTCTATGATTTAAAATATATTCGTGAAGATTTGTCAAACTTTATTAAAGCTCATGATTTTGAACCTATTTTATTTGAAGACGGCGATATTGGATATACCCCATTTAGTAACTTAGATGATTCTTGTTACAAATCTATGGAAAGTTCGGACATGGCGCTTCTCGTCATAGGCGGAAATTACGGAAGTCCTGCCACTGGTGAAACTCCAGATAATTTTCAAGATTTTGTCTCTGTCACCCGGAGAGAATTCCAAAAGGGAGTCGAAAAAGGTGTACCCTTTTTTGTGTTTATAGACCGGAATGTAGATGCGGAGTATAGAATTTACGAGTTAAACGCAAAAGAAATTGATTCTGGAGAATGTGTTATTAAATTCAATGCCGTTAAAAACATAAATGTTTTCCGCTTTATACGGGAAATAAAGTCATTTAAGCAGATATCAATCACAGAATTTGATAGAGTGTCTGACATAAAAGATTTTTTAAGCAAACAGTGGGCAGATATGTTTAAAATGTATCTTGCCTCCCTTAAGGAGCAGAAGGAAATCGAGCAACTTAAAGATAATATCAGCAGCATGAATGTATTAGTTGAAAAAATGGATAAGATTTTAGATGCTGTAGTTAAAGAGGTATTGAAAAATTCTAAAGATGAATATCAACAGGTTGTTGAAGAAACAGAAAAAGCTGAGGCCAAATCAGTTTGCTTGTTGATTGCTAAATATATTAGAGTTGATGTAGATAAACAAGTTAACAAAAAACGCAGAGATCAAGTGCTGTCCTTTTTGACCGCATTAAATGACATGTACGAAGAGCAAATCGAAATAACCAAAGCCCAGGATATTTTACCAGAAGATATTTCTACTGACGATGCCGATAATTTGGTTTACAAATTCGAAAAAAGGCTTTCAGAGTGTGGTATGTATATTAGAACTATAAAATTCCCCATTCATGAAGAGATAAAAAATATCCATCCTTATTTGCATGATCCGGAAAAAATGAAAGATATTTATGCTTTGTTTTGCTCCGGTACATATTATTACCGAGTCTTCCATTTGATAAATAATTCGTCGGAGGAAAATTCAAATAAGAGTTTTCCCAGCGAAAATATGTAAAACAGTACTGTTAACAGCCTCTTCTTGATGAAAGCCTTGCTTGCTGCTTACAAACCATTGGTATTACTGAATTTCCACAGATCCTTTAATGCCACTCGGACCAAATACCGCAGAGGAGAAATCCTCTGCGGTATTTTTGTTTGTTAAGCCTCTATATCTCAAAAGGCAGATTACCTATTTTGAGATATTTGTTTCGAGGATATCGTTTAACTTTATCGAGGACCGCTCTGTCCATCCTGGACGTGTGCTAGCTTGCGTAAGCCTCCCTTTTTTGTTTGGATATATCATTTTCCTTAGTCTAAATCACTTTGTAAAATTTCTTAAAGAGTGATATAGTTTTTATATACTTGTTTGAAGCACGCAACAAGTCACACTTTAAACAAACACAATACATCTAAATACTCGTGTACGACAACACAGATAAAAGCTTAGACCGCTAACAAGATAAATTGCAGGTTATGAAAGGATGTTCTGTATATGCACATTCCAAGTCAGCGAGTCCAACAAGAAATGATTAGTGAAGCTGCGTCTATATGGTATGTGCCAGCAAATAATGGGGCGGAAAGTGCAGTCTTAATTAAGGCCCCAACACCAAGCATAAAAGCGATCATCGCCGGGTGTCCTTTTAAATTAATATTTGGAAAAGCAGATACACATTTATGCACTGGAGTCATTATTTCTGACATCCCCGATACGCCACTTATTCTTTCAGGGATACAGCGTAACTTAGAGGAACATCTTGCTCTATTCCGCATTCTGCAAGATTGTACATCGCCAATTTTTTTATTTAATGAGATGGATGTTTGTGTTGCATGGGCCAATGCAACACTTCCGGAGTTAGATGCTGCTAAAGTTTCGACCTTTATCGGAGATCCATCTAAATTATATGTTGGCCAATTCACAGAGGAAACCTCTCATACACTCGACTGCTTTGAATTTTCTGTCAATTCAACAATCGGTCATTCTAACGTCTCAAAGATACCTATCAAAGAATTACAAGTATCCGTTGGGGTTTGGAATATTATTACTTCATATTTTTATGGCGAAAATAGCTTTGAACCTGTTATGATTGATCGTTTCGAGGAAGGGAAATCTTTCGAGCGGACAATTTGGGCTGCTTTGTCACCAGTATTTCCAGATTCGTTATTTAAAAATTCAAAGATTTTAAATGGCGAAAAGATGCGTGAGTTTACGGATATTTTCGCATTCTACCCATATGGAAGTTTTCTTATTGAAGCTAAAGATTTATCCGTGTTTTCTGCAGGCTTTCAGCGGCGGCAGTTCCGCCGTATATCAGGAATTCAGAAACAAGTAAAGAAAGCTATTGGCCAATTGGTAGGTGCCTGCAAAGACTTTACTGACGGTAAAAAGATTTTTAGCGCTAATGATGTTGAGATTAGTGTAAATCGCTCCAAACCACCACATTGCATTATCTTAATAACTGAACTTCCGCTTGCGGGCGACTGGGAAGAAATTGTTAATTTATTGTGTAACGCAATGAAAGAAACCGGGGCTTTTTTTCATTTACTTGATTTGCAAGAACTTCTAATACTTTTAAAAGGGAGTTCTGGGAACTCTACCTTGTTTGATTACAACTTGATACAACGGGAAAAACTATTTTTGGAAGTTAAAAGTGTTTTTATACGTAGTGAGCCATCCTCAAATGGTCTTGTCCAATAAAAGAATTTCCAGCATATTGGATGCTTTATTGTTCTAGCTTAGGGGGGGATAGCTGACCAAGCTAAACATAAATTTAATCAAATGGGAAAGCTCTTCTATAGTGCTTTATAAAGATGTGCTACTCAATCTCATTTTTGAGCGACGCATTTTTCCTTTTCATGTCAATTAGGATGAATGTCTTGCTTGCTGCTTGTAAACCATTGATATTACTGGATTTCCCCAGATCCTTTAATGACACTCGGACCAAAAAACCGCCATTTTCGCATGAAAATGGCGGTTTTTCTTGTTTTTATTGCGAAAATTGAGGATGAAAAATTGCTTTTCCATCTGACCACAGAAATACCACAGACGGTTTTCTGGTTTTGACCACAGGAGGGGTGCCTCTTTTTAGAAGGGGTGGCCGTCCTTTTTGTTTTATGCGGCGCAAGTCCTGGGGCCTATCTCGTATAATACTCCTCCTGGTCTCTCAAAATTAGGAGACTAGGGGGTGGATGTTCTGTAAAATAAAAACGAAGTCGTCATATCTACGGATCTGAGCAGAATAGAAGTTTCTTGGTAATGTATCTGTGTCCACGCTCTAAAATCCTGTGATTTCCCCTGGAAGTGTTATTTCATCGACTATATCTTCAGGTGGAAATTCTCAGCCTTCGGTGATTATAGGTAGTGCATCCGTTATAACCTCAAATAATGCTTGGCCTCCAACAATAGCAAAATGGATAAGCTGTGAAAATGGATATATGTCTTGCGATTCTTTTGCAATCTCTTTTGCATAAGCAGAATTTTCCACAACAAAGAAAGTCCAATCCGATGCCAAGAACCCTCTGGTTTTATCTTCAATCTTATCTAAAGTGCAAAGTGCTGCAAGTTCAAGCCGATTTCGATAGGCATATACCATACCTGGAAACTGGACACATATTTTCTTCGTATAGTCATTGCTTATGAGAAATAGTTGAAGCCCATCCTCGTCATCAACGACCTTACATATAAAGTATTTATTTTCTAAATCATGGTGTGGTATCCATGCTTTCCAGTTGTTCTCCATTATCCCCCCCTGCTTTTCCGTCAATTAAATTATTTCCAAACAGTAAAACCACGGCCGATTTTTATCCTTATTGTCCCAGTTCTCCGCTTGGACGATCTCTTTTATGTCCTCTGCGGTCAATTCGTCAATAGGAACGGTTCGTTTACAGATATGGGGCCTATCATCAAATTCCCAATAGCCCGAGAGCCAGACATTCCAAATTTCTACGCTGTCAGATTGCATCAGAGCTGTTCTGATATAAGCAATCATTTGCTCGGCCCGTCCATTGGTGAATTGAGGAAGTTCAAGATAAACTCCGTATTTCTTCTCGCAGTATAGATCCACCTCGTCAAAGGGCAGCAGGAAATAATTATCATCCGCTCCCCCATCAAAGATGGTGCCGGCGTCCAAATCAATATGTAGAGGATAATCTTGTGGTGGTGTGACTTCGGGCAAGGGAGTATCGGCTGCTATAAAAATACACTGACTCATGGTGAACATCCTTTTACTCATGAATATCGAAACGCTTTTAGCATTCTGCGTCTAATTTCGAAAATCTATCACAGATGACTGATCAATATCATTTACGCAGCAGGTCATCAATGCAGTTACCGTTAAGGTCAAAAACTGCGGTATAAATTGCCACATAATTACCCTCATCATCATTGATGTCCATACTGAAAGCAATGCAGAGCAGGGGCGTGTCATACATATAGTTTTTCTCAAATGCGGCAATTTTCCGCTTAAACTGATAGGTTTCTGCCACAGTCCGATAATCTGCCCACATTTCTCTCTGAAAATCTTCCGGATCATCATCGTACCAATTTTTCAGGTACTCCATCATGAACTGTGTGGTTTTCTCAAATATCTCATACTTTGCAAGGTAATCATCAAACAACATCCCGTTCAGCAACATCTCACTCATGGCACACGATCCTCCTTTACACAAGAAATAATCCCTGAGCTGCCACAAGTTTCCGCAGGAGTTCTATTGCTGTCTGGTTTTCTTCCGTAATTTTCTTCAGCGTGACAATATTATATACCTCACCGGTCTCAATATGAAACACCATATCAAGTGTTGGGAACAAAAATCTCATGGTCCCAAAGGTCTTTTGAAACACCAGGTCAGACAGCTCATCCATGTCATGGATAGATTCCATTGGGAATTCCAGGTAATATCCTTCTTCATTGGGGGTTTGCTCTTTGAAATCTTCTATATCTGGTAAGCCTACGCCAGTAACCAGAACAGTCTCCAGCGGATAGTAGCATGAAAAATGGAGAACGATATCCAACCACTTACGAAGCAGACGAGCCATATTAGCCTCTTTATAATAATGCTTTTCCAGTAAGGCAATCCCATCATTCTGTCCGAATTCAAGGTCGCCGGGGACTACATCAATCATATACGCTTTTGCATTGTCTTCCATCGCCTCAGAAATAAGATATTCCATCTGTGCATCATACGCTCGCATGGAAAAGCCTTTGAATCCCATTTGTTCAAACAGTTGCTGCATTTCATCATAACTCAAAGCCATTGCCTGATCTCCTCGCTTATGTATTTTATATTGTTCTTATTCTGAAGAAAAGACACGTGTGAAGCCCTCTGTCCAGTGGCATTGACCAATGAGGCAGGTATCCAAGCTCCACTCTTGCTTGTTCATACTCCGCCTTGCTTCTTCCAGAGCCTGTTGGGCGTTCTGCTTATCCGTATAGCAGGTGCTGCTCCAAATACCTGTCTCGTTCCCGTTTTCATCCTCGTCCCAGCCCCAGATCATATGGACTTTCTGAGATTGGCCGATTGTACCGACCACCAACTTTTCTGTGATCTCATAGGTGCAGGGGTAATCCCGGAATCCTGGGAGAGCAGATAAGTAGTGTTCCGCCACTTGCCTGGCCTTTTCGCTGGATTCAAACACTCCGATAAAAAACCCTTCAAGCCTCTCATTGAATATCATTAAGCTGTATAGAAGATTTGTCATATGCGTCTTCCACCCGTTCTTATCTGCTATCCTGCCTCCCTGTCTACCCAAGGGAGGCAAGATACCGGGCCACCTTCGGATAGGCCGCCTTGCCCCTGGCACAGTAGTTTCGGCAGTCGGCGCAGCGGCAGATGTTTTCTGGGCCAAGCTGATGGTAATAGGCTTTTTTCATGTCCGATCGCATTACGGCTTCCTCCCGCCCTTTCTCACGATGGCACTTAGAAAGTGCAGATAAGAGGCAAGTGTAATTATTCCCATAATTAGGAAGATCCCCCGCCTAAAAAGGCTTTGGCCCTCTATCACAAAAACCAGAAGAAACAAACCGGTAATCGCGATAAGAAACACCAGTGATACAAGAACGATGCACAGGATTCGGACAGGCCTGGAAACACGTTCTGACTGCGCTGCATCCGTACATTCCTGAAATAAAACGTCAAGCCACATTGAGGCCGCCTCCCGATCTGCAGTGCCAATGCCGGCACCCTGTTTTTTGGGTTTCTTTGATGTTAAAATGATAGCGCAGAGATAAAAACAGCCTATAAATATTTCCTTAAATTTCTTTCATTTTTGGGTGTCTGCCTTCTTGTTTTCCAAGGTACAGCTTTTAAAATAAAACCACAGGTATTTTCACCACGATTACACATCTCTTTTGAAAACTAGTGCGGATATGCTATACTGATAAAGGTATGTTTCAGCGGGAGGTGGGTCCTTGTTACGACAGATTCAATATTTTCAAGCCGTTGTGCGCAATAACAGCTTTTCAGAAGCTGCAGAAGAGTGCCACATTTCCCAGTCTGCCATTTCTCAGCAGATCAAGGCATTGGAGCAAGAGTTGGGCTTTTCCCTGCTGGAACGACATAATCGGAAATTTGTGTTGACTCCTGCAGGGGAACACTTTTATAAAAAGAGCCTGGTATTAGTCTCAGATTATGAGCAGATGTGTAGCGAGGCCGCTAAGATTGCCCGTGGAGATGAAGCGATTCTAAAAATCGGATACCTGCGCAGCCATAGCAGCCCGGAACTTCATCAGGCACTGGAGGAGTTTTCAGAAAAATATCCTCGTGTAGATCTTCAGCTGCTGTACGGAAACCATGAGGAATTATTTGATCTGCTGCGCACCGGCGGTGCGGATTTGGTACTCAATGATCAGCGCCGTGCTTTTTCGGATGAATATGTCAATTTGATTTTAGACTCCAACCAAATGTATATTGAGTTGGCAGCCCGAAATCCTATGACGGAGCTTTCTTCTGTTACCGTACAGGAATTGAAAAACCTTCCCTGTATTCTGGTGGCCTCCAAAGAACAACAGACCACTGAGCAGGAGTTTTACCAAACCATCATCGGGATTCCAAGTGAGATCCTCTTTGCTGAGAATCTGGAGGAGGCACGCCTGATGGTCATCAGCGGACAGGGTTTTTTTCCTGTGGAAGGCAGCATCCCCGCTATAACCTTCGGCACTTCCATCTGCCGTGTTCCTCTTTGTCGCGGAGAAGAACCGATTGTCCGCAACTATTGTCTGTTCTGGAAGAAGGATAACTCCGGATATTATGTGGAGGAATTTGCGGATGTTTTGAAAAGTAAATTTAAATAGTCACCGGTTTTCTTTCCGGCTGCCCTCGCAAAGCGAGGGCAGCTTTTTCATATAAGTTAAACTTATCGAATGTAGCTGAAACTCAAATTGATGGACGCCAGGGTGGATTTTTATAATAGAAGCAGACCAACCAAAAGAAGGGACGAACACAATCATGAAACAAAACGTTATGCTTTTGATCGGTGCGGGCC
>OMEJ01001047.1_pt1 | contig 12263 bp, 7 predicted proteins | sample 1645361 | NCBI WGS metagenome assembly OMEJ01 (sample SAMEA103958156, study PRJEB25191) | human gut metagenome
ACCTTTTTCCATCTGATAAAAAGATGAAAGAGGTGCTGGATTTGATTGTCTCCTTCATTATGGATGCAAAAAAGAAAGGAAGAGTATCTTTTGAACAACTGTACAGAGAACTTACTTCTCCTGAAAGGCATATAGGACTCAGGCGAGGGGTGATTCCTATTTATATTGCGGCTGTTTTCCATGAATATAGGAAAGATATCATTTTACAGAATGAGCTTGGTCAGTTACCATTGTCAGCGGATACTCTTCAGATGATTAATGCAAACCCGGCTGACTATTCTTTGGTCTATCTTGAATGGAATCCGGAGAAGCAAGTGTTTGTTACCAAACTTTCTGAAATTTTTAGTGATTATGTGATTGAAGCAGAGAAGAATCTTAGTGCTTATAATTTTGTAGTATCAGCTATGAAGCGCTGGTACCTGTCTCTTCCGAGATATGCAAAAGAAGCAAAAGGGATAGGAAATAATGCGACAAGTAAAAGGTATCGTAAGATGATTAAGCTCCTTAAGCAGAATTTAGATGGTTATGAGCTCCTTTTCGAAAAGCTTCCAGAAGCTTTTGGCTATAGAGGTTTTAATGAAGGCCTTGCAGAAAATATAGAGCAGGCAAAACTATATTACGATTCTGAAATAGTTGTACTTAAGGATGAACTGATAAAGCAAACAAAGCAGATATTCTCTATCGCTGGAAACAGAGCAAAGCTGAATAGAGTTTCATTATCGTCAGTGATTAAAGACTGGTGTGAGACTTTGGATTCGCATGTTTTTGAGCAGCTGTTTGAAAACGGAACAGATAAATGTCTGGGACTTTTTAAAGAAGTGACAAACGATGAAGAGACTTTTATTTCTAGACTAGCAAAGGCAGCAACAGACCTGAGAGTCGAGGACTGGGATGATGGAACTATAGGACAGTTTGAAGAGAGACTGAGAATGTACAAGCAGACGGCTGAAGAATTTCAGAGCGGAGAATCTGATAGTGATGAAAGTGTAGCAAGTACCTATGAAATTAAATTTCGAGCTGAGGACGGATCTTCAGAAGTTAAGCGGTTTGATAGAGTAGAAACAAGTAATAGAGGGAAGCTTCTGTATAACTCGATTTTATCGGAGATAGATTCAATGGGATATTCTATCTCAGAGCAGGAAAAAAGGCAGATTCTTATGGATATACTTAGGGAGATGTGTTGAAGGGAGGCGTGATACGTGGCATATTTTGATAATGCTGCAACTACATATCCAAAGCCAGATTGTGTATATGAGTACATGGATAGATTTTATCGTATAAACGGTGCTAATGCTGGACGTGGTAACTATAAGTTTGCTCAGAGCGCAGAAGCAGTGGTAGGAGATACTAGAAAGAAGATCCAAGAAATTCTGCACTGCCAAGCAAAGCAGGTCATTTTTGAGCCGACTGCAACGATAGCTTTGAATATTATTATTCAAGGTATTATAGAGAGGGATGCGGTTAACATTTATATCAGCCCCTTTGAACATAATGCAGTTACGAGAATACTCCATCATTTTGAAAAACAGGGAAAAATCAAAGTAAATCAGCTTACAGTATCAAAGGAAATGGTATACGACTTGGAACGTATTCGGTATCAATTTGATACAGTGAAGCCAGATTTTGTGATAGTCAGTCATGCTAGCAATGCATTTGGACTGATTGCTCCAGTGGAAAAGATATTTGCGTTGGCCAAGAAATATGATGCGGTAACTCTTGTAGATATGGCACAGACGGCAGGATTAGTAGATTTGAATGTGGGTCTTTCCACTATAGATTTTGCAGTATTCGCAGGACATAAGACATTGTATGGGCCGACAGGTATTGCTGGATTTGTAATGAATCCAGCAATAAGGTTTCCAGCAGTGATTTTTGGTGGAACGGGATATGAGTCTGCAAATCAGGATATGCCAGAGGATTTGCCACAAAAATATGAAATGGGTACGTTGAATATAGTTGGAATAGCTGGACTGAATGCAGCTCTTGGATGGCTAGTGCAGATTACGGTGGATACCATTAGAAAAAAAGAATTAGAGAATCGCAGGAAGTTGATAGAATTACTGAATAGATATTCTTTTATAAAGATTATTGGAAATTATGATTTCTGCAGCTATGTGGGAATTGTCTCTTGTGTGATTAATGGAATAAGTAGTGATAGCGCCGGATCTGTGTTTGATAGATGTGGAATTGCTGTTAGAACAGGACTTCAGTGTGCGCCTTTGGCACATCAGTTTATGGGAACATTCCCAGCGGGTACTATCAGATTCAGTGTGAGCTATTTTACTACGGACAAGGACTTCGAGGAACTCGAGGAAGCCTTGGAGTATATAGATTCAGAAATATAGGAGGATTGTTATGAGCTTAAAAGATAAGAAAATAAAAAGCGAATATCGATCCTTAATTGATAATGTGGTGCAAGATTTTTATCTTCCTTTACTCCAGGAGTCAACATATTATAAGCGTGCTGTTGGGTTCTTCTCCTCGTCATCTCTTATAGAAATATCAAAAGGAATAGCAGATATGGCAAAGAGTGGAGGAAAGATAGATATTGTTGCCTCTCCATATTTATCCGATGATGACATTCAAGCCATCAAGGAGGGGTATGATAACAGACAAAAGATTATAGAAGGTGCACTTTTGCGTCAGTTATCGGATGATCATGGGGATTATTATTCTATGGAGAGGCTGAATCTCTTAGCTAATTTGATAGCGGAGGGAATCTTAGATATTCGTATTGCTTATATGCACAAAAACAATGAGGTTGGAATGTACCATGAGAAAATGGGGATTATGGAGGATAAGGATGGTAATCGTGTTGCTTTTTCCGGATCTATGAATGAGAGCATGACGGCAATGTCTATAAACTATGAAACGATAGATGTGTTTTGTGACTGGAAAGAGACAGAAATCGATAGGGTTACACTGAAAGAAAGTGCTTTTTATTCTATGTGGAATAATATTGAGCCTGGTCTTAAGGTAATGGAGTTCCCAAAGGTTTCTGAAATATTTATTGAAAAATATCGAAGAAAAGGACCTAATTTCGATATTGACTACGAGCAGTTTAAAAGAAGAATGCTTGCATATGATAATATGTTCCATAAGAGAGATAAGATGTATAGCGAATCTACAGGGGCTAGAGTTCCAGAGGACATATCTCTACACAAATACCAAAGAGAGGCTATTTCAGTATGGGTAGGAGAAAATTATAGAGGAATCTTTGATATGGCAACTGGCACAGGTAAGACCTATACTGGACTTGGTGCTATATCAAAGCTTTCAGAAGATCTTAATGATGAGCTTGCTGTAATCATTGTAGTGCCGTATAAACACTTGGTAGAGCAGTGGGTTGAAGATATAGTTAAGTTCAACATGAGGCCTATTATAGCTTATGGGGATCGGGCTCATAAAGATTGGAGAAAAAAGTTCTCTAAGGCGATAACAGATCAGAAAATTAGAAGAGATAAAAGCTTTTTTTGCGTAGTAACAACAAATGCTACTTTTTCGAGTACGGATTTTCAAAAGAGAATTGATAGAATCAAAAGCCCTATCTTGTTGGTAATCGACGAGGCTCATAATTTTGGAGCAAGGAGTTACGCAAGGTTTTTAGATGATCGGTTTGCATACAGATTGGCCTTGTCAGCTACTCTGGAAAGATATAGAGACGAAGAAGGGACGGCTTTTCTGTATAGTTTTTTTGGGAAGAAATGTATTGAGTATTCGTTGGAAAGAGCTATTGATGAGGGGAAATTGACTCCTTACAAATATTATCCGATTCTTGTCTATCTTAATGAAATAGAGTTGGAATCATATGAACAACTTTCTTATGAAATGTCCAAATGTTTGATTAAAGATAAGAGTGGAAGGTATAAATTGAACAAGCGTGGAGAAATTCTTGCTCTCAAGAGATCTAGAGTAGTTGCAGGAGCAATGCAAAAGTTAGAAGCTTTGAAGAGAGAAATCACGCCATATAAAGATGACAATAATATTCTTGTGTACTGTGGAGCTACACGAGTTTTAGGTGAAACGGATACTTTATCAGATGATGAGAGTGATATTAGGCAAATTGAGGCTGTAACGAAAATTCTTGGGAATGAACTTGGAATGAGGGTGGCACAGTTTACTTCAAAGGAAAACATGGAAGAACGGTCGCTGATTAAGGAACATTTTCAGGAGGGGGGAAAGTTACAAGCCATTGTTGCAATAAAGTGTCTTGATGAAGGCGTTAATATTCCTGGTATACGAACGGCGTTTATTCTTGCAAGCACAACTAATCCTAAGGAATACATACAACGTAGAGGAAGAGTTCTCCGCAAATCAGATAACAAACCTTTTGCAGAAATATATGATTTTGTTACTCTCCCTAGACCGTTAGATTCTGTTTCAGGTCTTACAGTTGAACAGATGAACAGAGATAGGACGCTAGTTAAAAATGAAGTCAACCGGATCAAAGAATTTGGGAGACTGGCATTAAACTCAATGGTAGCGCAAAATTTAATCTGGGAAATTGAAGAAACATATCATCTTAATGATTTAGATCTTGAGAAGGAGAGTGAGAATTATGAAGGATATTGATGAAATTCAGATTGATGACAAGGCTGTAGAGCGGCTGAAGCGGTCAATCATCATTAAGGAAAATGTGAATTTGAAAAAGCGAACGCTGAATGATTCTCAGATGGTTGCATGGATTAAGAAAAAAATTGAGGAGGAAGTGCAATGTTGCTTAAATCAATAAAGTTAGAGAATTTTCGCCAATTTTGTAATGAGTCCATTGATTTTGCACAGGGAAAAAATGGGAAGAATGTAACTATCATTATTGGAGAAAATGGTACTGGCAAAACGACTTTTGCTCAAGCATTTTTTTGGTGTATGTATGGAGAAACTGAATTTTCTGACAAAATTATTCTGAACAAGAAGGTAGCGGCAAAGATGACTCCAGGTTCAGAGGAAAAGGTTCGTGTGACATTGGCACTTAGACATGGCGAGGTGGACTATACGCTCATAAGGGAGCAGATTTACCATAAAAATTATTCAAATAAGGTTAAGGGTGATAATACTATATTTGATATTGCTAAAAAGGATGCAAGTGGAGAGACTAAATATGTGAAAAAATCACAGTGCGAGGCGGAGGTAAAAAGTATTCTCCCTAAGGAATTGTCTAGATATTTCTTTTTTGATGGTGAACGCATTGAGAAGATGAGCAAAGACATTTCTACAGGTAAAAAAGCAACAGACTTTGCAGAGGCGGTAAAAGGCCTTTTAGGCCTGAATGCAATGATTAGTGCCATAGGGCATTTCAATCCAAGAAGTAGTTTGAGTGTTATTGGCAGTTATGAAAAGAGTTTTGACTCAAAGAGCAATAAAAAGATTCAGGAATATACTACAACAATAGAGAAGTGTAATGCCAGGTTGGAAGAAATTGATATTGCTCTAGAAGATCTTAAAGCACAAAAGGCTGCTGCAGAGACAAGAAAATCAGATAAGATTATAGAGATGAAGCAGTATTCCGAGGGTGAAAGGCTACAGAAGGAAAAGGAAGACATACAGAAAAAGATTGAAGATACAGCGCGCATGCGCTCGATGGTTTATAAGGTTATGTGCAAGGATTTCAATGATTCAATGAGTTCTTTTTTCTCGATTTCGTTGATAAAGAGAGCATTGGAGTTGTTGGCTAGACATGACTATGCTGGTAAGGACATACCGTATATTCGGGATAAGACAATAGAGTATTTGCTTAAACAAAAGGTATGCATTTGTGGGACCCACCTTGATGAAGGATCTGTGCCGTATGAAAATGTAAAATCTTTGTTAGATGTGATTCCGCCTAAATCACTCAGTACATATGTGTCTGACTTTAAAAAGGAGTCCAAACGTAGGGTTGGTAACCTTCAAGATTTAGTGGAACAGTTACGAGATAAGCTCGCAACAGTCAGCAGACAGAATGATGATATCATGGATATGACTGACGACTTACAAAAGATTGAGGCAAAACTCAGTGGTGGAGATGTTAGAGAAACGGTTCGTATTATTAACAACGATATTCAAATGTGTGATAAGACTATTACTAAATGTGACAAGGATAGGGATAAGCTTAACAGAGAGCGAGGTGGTCTGGAAAGGGATCGTGATCGTGCTGATGCTGAAAGGCGAAATCTCACTCTTCTCGATGAAAATAATAGAAAAACTCAGATATACTTGACTTATGCTAGGCGGATATATGAAGAATTGGAGAATGTGTATCTTACAAGCGAGGAGGAAATCCGGAATCGGTTACAAGATACAATTAATGACATTTTCAAACAGATTTATGAAGGCGGTCTATCTCTTACCATAGATTCCAAATATCACATCACGGTTCAGGCTAATGACTATGAGGGGGATGTCGAGACATCTACAGCCCAAAGCATCTCTGTTATCTTTGCATTTATCACGGGTATTATTAAAATGGCTAGGGAAAATCGTAATGCTAACGATGATGATGCTAAGCTTCTTTCATCTGAACCATATCCACTGGTAATGGATGCACCATTATCGGCATTTGATAAAAGGAGAATCAAGACTGTGTGTGAGGCGCTCCCTGAAACGGCTGAACAGGTCATTATTTTTATTAAAGATACTGATGGAGAGCTGGCGGAGGAATATATGGGAGATAGAATTGGATGCAGGCATCAGTTTGATAAGAAAAATGAATTTGAAACTATTTTGATATAGGAGAAGTGATATGTTTGATAAACAATATAGGTTTAAAGGAAGGCATGCTCTTCGTGTAAGTCAGCTTACTGGAGTTTTTGATGAGCTTAGCAAGGCAAAGTTATTTGAGCGTAATGTAGATGTATATGCAAATGCCCCACTGATTGGTTTTTTGTATGGAAGAATGGCAGATCTTGATAATACTAAAAATCCAGAGACGGGTCAGGTATATAATCAGAATGTCATGGGTGACCGTGTAATACTTTCTGACGAAGAGTTAATGTATAATTTTTGGCTGATTATGTTACTTGATTCCAACTATGAACCAGATGAGGAAAAGAGAATAGACAAGGCTTTTAGGAACTATGGTCAGAATCCAGCTGATGAAGAACGTTTTGATAGTTATGTGAGAGGTGGTATCGATGTTTTGTATGAAAAACTGATTGAGGGTGAAAAAACTCCGGAGGCTTTTGTAAACAGGCTTTATGAGTTCATTGATGAATTTAATGATAGATTCAATAGTGAATTAAGCAATAATGAAATCCTGCAGTTATGTGTGAAATAAGCATAAGTAGTGTGAGATAATTAAACGTATAATAACAATATTGTTGACAAGATTTTTTGAAAATATACTTTAGTGGCCTCTTAAAGGTAACAAGTGAATTAATGGAAATTCAGTAAACGGAAGTGTTATACTGCTATTCTAACAGGTATACGCTTAGTCAGATTCTTACTGAAAATAGAAATGAGAAGTGGTCTAATGGAGAATAAAAGCGGAATAGAGAATGCACTTGCAAATTTAATAAGAATATCATCTGAAAAAGGATTTTTAGTATTTGATGATATTTATGATGAAGCTGATAATTGGGCACTTTCTATTAAAGATATTGACTATCTTTCAAGCTCCATTGTGACTCGAGGGATTCTTGTATATGATGAGGCACCGACTACAGATATTGTTGATTCATCGGATGATGATTATGATGACTACGCACAAAGAGATTATAGTGTTGTATTTGACAAAGTAATAAAACTTGATTCTGGATTAGAGAATTTTATAAATACCATTCGGAATATTGTACCACCACAGGCAAAAGAGATGGATAGGTTGAAGTATCAGGTTCAGGAAGGTAATTTATATGCTCGCGAGCGAGTGATACAAATGCACTTGAGATTTGCTGTGCGTATTGCTTTACAAAGAGCAGAAGCTTATAATTGCGAAATTGCTGATACTTTGCAGGAGGCTTGTATAGGATTAATAACAGCTGTGGATAAATATGATCCTGACTCAGGAGAGCCTTTTGGCTCATACGCTTCGTTGTGGATATTACAAAATATATGTCGTAGACAAGAAACACAAAGGCCTACTATTTACTATCCGGTTCATAAAAGGGAAGGGTATTTTACCATGTATCCTATTTTAAAAGAAAAAGGGTACTTAGATACCGAGGAAATATGGACAGATCAAGAAGCGAGAAAAATGATACAGAACAAACTTGATTGTAATGCAGAGCAGGCAGAAGATGTCGTAAGGCAATCAATGCCAATAGAATCATTTGATGATTCATATGAATGGTTTTTGAAAAACATAGAAAAGGACGAAAAAAAAGAATATGTATCATGTAATAGGTGTGTAGATGCTTTTTATTGGCATGATGATTGGTATAAAAAAATAGAGCAAGGAGCATTGAGAGAGACTCTTGAAGAATTGATGGAAGAACTACGACCTAGAGAACAAGCGATTATCAGAGCAAGGTATGGATTTGATGATGGTGTAGAAAAAACGCTTGAGGAGATAGGTCATATGATGGGCGTCACTCGAGAAAGAATCCGTCAGATAGAATTAAAAGCGATGAAGAAACTACAGAATCCCACAAGAATGGAGAAACTTAAGGATTTTTTGTAGGTAGTATATTGTAATCTATAGTTCAACCAATAACAAAATAAAGAAATAGTGATAGAAACGTAAGAAACAGTTTATTGGTTTTTTATCACTGATTTTTATATCTATGGTAAGAGAGTATGGTTTTTTGATACACTATATATTTAAAAATATATTATTTGTTATAAGATTAATGAAAAGAACAGAATTTAGTAAAAATATTTTTTAGAAATAAGGAAAAGCGAATACAGAGAGATGTATATATGAGTAAGACTAATTGTACACTTTGATATATTGCAAACACAATAAAGGGGAAAGGAGTGAATTTAGTTAATCTTGCTAAAAGAAAATAGCGAAATAGAAAGATATTTTTAATTGAGAAGATATAGCATATATTTGATATCAATTATATTGTTAAGATATTTATAGTAAGAGAGGGAGTTAGGAATATTTAGATGATTTCATATTGTAGATTGAGGAGATGAAAATTGTCATTCTATAAGCATGGAAACTAATATCTTTTTCTTAAGTCGATAGGATAGATTGTAGTCTAGATCTATAAATAAGTGCTTTAGTAGCAATGCTAAAATTCTTGTAGAAAAAAGTATGTACTAGACATATGCTTCGATATCTTTTTGAGTTATCGGTATAATGAAAAATTAAAGAATTGAATGAAATTTTGAAAGAATATAAAGAGTTGTCTCGATTGTATTGAATAATGTGTAAAAATATTTTCACAATTGAGATATTAAAATAATGATAATAAATAAAATTAGGTGATTAAAAATGAAAAAGGTGCAGGTACAAGAAATAATGGCAAAATTAAGAACAAAAGAGTAGAAAGGGGTACAATTTTATGGACTTAAAAGGTGCAGAGATTCGCAACATTTTAGAAATGTGTATGGAAATAGGAACAAAAAACAGAGTTCCGTTAAAAGTAAATATTCCATATTATCAGCGGCCATACCGTTGGGATGAAAACAGAATTGTAAATTTGATAGACGATTTTTATAAGAATAAAATGGAAAATGACAATGCTGAATATTTTGTTGGTTCTGTTGTTCTTGTAAAAGGTGATAATCCACATAATCGTTATGATATTATTGATGGTCAACAGCGGATTACTACGGTGTTTCTGTTTAATTATTTGCGTTTTCTGCTTCAACGGTCCTATGTTGAGGAATTAATTAGTACAAAAGGACCTAATTTAGATGGTCCTCTAAAGGATTTAGAAGAGATATATGGAAATTTATTTGGCAGTAAATACGTGGAAGCCTTTTCAAAGATGAGCAGTGATATCATTGAACAAATGGAATCTCTTTCTGATTTAGGAGAATCAGAAAGAGATCAAGTTTATACAGATATTGCTGAATTGTATAGAAAGACAATGCATCTTCCAGAAAGAAACTTTTCGAATTTTGATAAGTATTTCGCTGAATATGAAGATTTACAAACAGAATTTATAAGGTTAGATGATCTTTCATTATCATATTCCCGAGCAACATTTAATATGACATTAGTTAAGGCACTAGCAAAAATATGTATAATTGTGTCAAAGGATGAAAATCCAAAGTTGAAAATTATTGGAGAGACAGAAAAAACAGATGTAAATATTTTGCAGTATACTAATGCAATAAAATATGAATTTAATACAATTCAAAATTTACTGGAATTGAAGAAAAAACCAATGCATAATACTAAAGAAATTTTATGTTTTATGAAAGACTTTATAGAAAACGTGCACTTTTGTGTCATCATGACAGGAAATGAAAGAGATGCATATACTTTGTTCGAAGTTTTAAATGATAGAGCAATGGAGATTGATGATTTAGAGTTAATTAAAAATTTATTCTTAAAAGTGTATTGTACTACATCTGGAGAAGCAGAGGAGACAATTGATCAAAATATTGGTATTCTTGATCAGATTTGGGGCGATGAAGTATTTACGAGAGATCTTTCTGTTACACATAAAAAACTAATTTCTTATCTTGGAACATTATATTTCACAGCCGATGAAGCTATGTTTACAAATAAAAATGAGCGTTATCGTGAGATTATCGAAAATAAGTATTTAAATACTTATTCAGCAACCACAAATAAATATCGGTTTTCCAAAGCATTGAACGATATTAGAGTTTATCAGATGCTAAGAGTTATTATGGAAGAGTATCAAATCCCTGTGCAAAAAAGATATGCTGCATGTATACGTGCGGAAAATAATACACGGGTATCTATAACATACAAGACATTTCATTTACTAAATGCATTGAAAATGGATGGGGTATTGCCAGCGCTCACTAATATTATAATTCGACAGTTTATGAATCAGATGGAAGCATCAAAAACTGAAAAAGTTGATATTACAGAATTTAAAACTTATATTGTAGCAATAAAAGATGATTATCAACATAGTGAATATCGTGAGATTCATGAGTTAGCATTTAAGCTTTGGAAAGCAGTTCTTTTATGTAAGAATCATGAAATACCAAGAGAAATTGCAAAAAAAGGATTACAAAATATTTCTATGAAAAATTGGGATCCTACTGGAGTCATAATAGATGTTGAAACACAATCAAAGATGATACGGCAGTTTCATGAGTGGATTCAAAATTGGCAGTATGGTAAATCTGGAGATGCTGATTTAAAAGTTAAAGTGTTATTTATCAATCTTTTTAGGACAAAAATCAATAGTGATGAAACAGAGTTAACCTTTGATACAGCACCGTATTCTTTTATGACAGATAAATTGCAGTTAGACCATATGGAAGCAAAGACTCCGGATTCTAGCAATAGTGAAAAATATTTTGACCCAGAAGATTCACATGAAATGCGAGAGAAGTATATCGATTCCTTAGGAAATATGATGATTCTTGATAGAGATAACAATAATGAAAAGAACAATAAACCGTTGGCAGAAGCAATAAAATACTATGAAAATATGTGCGCAGAACATTGGCTTAATGAGTTAACTATAACTATGTTGAATACATATCATAAAGATGTTCCTATTGCCGGGTCAATGTTTGAAGTGCCAACGGAACAGTTTTTCAATGAACGAGGTTCTAGATTAAGAACATACTTTGAGAAAATAATTGCGAGAGACCTTGATGACAAAAAAGTTAAAATATAAAAGCGAAGAGTAATAACGAATGAGAGAATATAGTGGATATAGCTTATTTGCTTTTAAGAATTTTTGTGTTTCAGATAAAGCATAGTTTATAATTATTAGGAAATGGTAAAAGAATTTCTGAAATTCTACTGTAAAGACTGATGGAGTTTAGAAGAAATAATTTCCAACCCAGAGTAGAATTTACTTTTGCAAGTGAAGAAATTTCAAAAAATTAGTATTCCCCTCTTGTTAGTTGCGATTGGTTTTTGCCTTATGTTATCAAATGCCGCAGAGCCTTATTTTCAAGGGCTCTGCGGCATTGATGTTTTTATTTGGCAGCGTCTTGATTTATCAATTTATGTGGAAACGGTGTAAAATGTGCAACTAACAGAGCAAAGATTTTTGATAAATGCTTGACTGTAAACCTTGTTTATAGCTTATTATTAAGCAAAATAGAACTGCTGGAAAGAGGGAATGCATAACATGACTATAAAAGACGTAGAAAAACGAACAGGTTTATCCCGTTCTAATATCCGTTTTTATGAAAAGGAAAAACTTATTAAACCTTCGAGAAATGAAAGGAAT
>OMEJ01001050.1_pt1 | contig 12222 bp, 10 predicted proteins | sample 1645361 | NCBI WGS metagenome assembly OMEJ01 (sample SAMEA103958156, study PRJEB25191) | human gut metagenome
CCTTCGGTCTGATGCGTGACCCGGAGGACAAAGGGCATCTCATCATTGACCCGGAGACAGCGCCCATCATCCGCAAAATCTATGACTATGCCCTTGACGGGATGGGCTGCATGAGGATTTCCAAACGGCTGATGGAAGAAAAAATCCCCATTACCCATGTCAAGGCCAACACGGAGTTTGACGCCAACTACTATTCCTGGGGCGGGGCCAGAATCAGCCATATCCTGCGGAATCCCTTTTATAAGGGCGCACATCTGGTCTTTCGGACGCATCAGAAAGGCATCCGCTCCAACACCTATGACATTATCCCCCGTGAGGATTGGGAAATCATCGAGGGCTGCCATGAGGCCATTGTGACGCCGGAGGAATGGGAACAGGTACAGGAACTCATTGACCGCAAGCCACCCATTATGAAAGGCAATGTCTGTCCCTTCTACAACCTGTTCCACGGGCTGGTCTACTGCGCCACCTGCGGGAAGTCCATGCAGGTACGGTATGAAAAAGTCGGCAGAAGCGGGAAGAACCGTTTTACCGGTGAGATGCGGGAACCGATTGACAAGGCATACTATATCTGCCAGACCTACAACCGGCTGAGTAAGAACGCCTGTACCAGCCACAAGATTGAAGCAAGGGATTTGTATAATCTAGTGCTGAAGGATATACAGGAATTGGCGGAGCAGGCCATGAAAGATGCGGATATGTTTTACCAGCGGCTCAGCAGCCGGATGGAGCGCCGGTATCTGATGGACGCTTCCCAGACAGAGAAGGAACGGAAACGGCTGGAAGCCCAGAATCAGGAAATTGACGGGATGTTTTTAAGCCTGTACACGGATAAAGCCAAAGGCATCCTGACCGAACAGCGATTTATGAAACTGACGGTGGCGCTGGAACAGGAGCAGGAAGCCAACCAGAAGCGCCTGCATGATCTGGCGGTGATACAGAGCCGGGCAGATGCGCAGGAAAGCGAAGTCCGTACCTTTATCAAGGAAATCCGGCACTATGCCGCCATTGAGGAACTGGACGTGTCCGTACTGAACCGGCTTATCAGCAAAATCCTGATTGGCGAGGTTAAGAAGGTGAATGGCCAGAAGGTGCAGGAAGTCAAGATTGTGTATAACTTTGTTGGGGAAATCCCGGAGATTGCAACATAAGAACAGCGAAGCCCTCCCCATGCAGGGGAGGGCCTTTTGTTTTGGCTAAATATGTGATATTCAAATTGCGAGTAATTGTCTGAGTATTTAACGCACATGCAAATATCTGCATTTTTATAAGTGTCCGCCTTGTGCTGCAACCAATCGCTGGAACAACCCGTTTTCTTCTAATAATTCTGTTGGCGTTCCCATTTCCACGACCTGTCCATGATCCAAAACAACAACTTTATCCGCATTTGCAATCGTCCTCATGCGGTGCGCAATCACCAACACAGTTTTTCCTTGCAGCAGTTCTGACAACGCCTGCTGGACAAGGGTTTCATTTTCCGCATCCATAGAAGCAGTGGCCTCGTCCAATATTACAACAGGAGCATCCTTTAAGATTGCCCTAGCAATCGAAATACGCTGTCTCTCACCGCCGGAAAGAATACACCCATTTTCTCCGATATTGCTTTGATAGCCTTCTGGTAGCCGTGATACGAACTCCTCGCATTGCGCGGCTCTTGCCGCCGCCAGTACTTCCTCATCGGTGGCATTCTGCCGCCCCAGCCGGATATTTTCCATGACGGATTGATCAAACAAAGTAACTTCCTGGAACACAATCGAATAATTTTTGAACAGCGTTTCAGGCTCTACTGTAGTAACGTCCACACCGCCTAATAAAACCCTGCCGGAATCAGCATCCCAAAATCTTGCCGCCAGCCGGGAAACGGTAGATTTTCCGCCGCCTGACGGGCCTACCAGAGCAGTAATCTCACCCTGCTTTGCCACAAAGGAAACACCATTCAGGACACGCTCGCCATGTCTGCCAGAAACAGCCGTATCCTCCAAATCTGCATGATAGGTAAACACAACATCCTGAAATTCAATATCATATCCCTGATTATTGCAGACAGGCAGCCCGCTCTGCTCCTTGATAGCCTCCATTTGTTTTGTCCGTTTAATACTGACAAGAGATGAGATCATTTCCGCCATCAGCATGAACGATGAACCAAATGGCTCATATACACGCCCGGCCATAACAAGATATAAAATAAACATGGTAACTGAAAGGCTTCCATCCGCAACCATCAGACCACCTGCAAGCAATACCGCCACAATCCCAAACCGTAAGAAAAATTGTGCTAATGTCACGGCGATTCCTGGGGGCAGCTCATTTTGGAACGCACAAGACACAACATGCTCTAACTTTTTGTCCACATCCTCAAGATATGCTTTTTCAAGTCCGTCCGAGCGCAGTTCTTTCATCACATCTAAATACTCCTGCACACTGTCATATGCGGCTCGATGCGCATCCAGATTCCGTTCTTCTGCCTTTATTTGTTTTTTTCGTGCGGCAAGCACTACAAGTGCAGAAATTGGAACCGGAAGGATAATACACAATCCCATACGCCAGTCAATCACCAGCAATCCGCAGGAAATAATGATAAACATGATGACAGTTCCCAAAAAGCCGGGTACCGCATTTGAAAACATGCGTTCCAATTTTGAGCAATCCCCCATCATCGTTGTTGTCAAATCGGATAGATCTCTTTGACCAAAGAAAGACAACGGCAGACGGCGCATTTTTTCAGCAAGGGACATCCGGCGCTCAGCGCTTTCCTCATATGCCACCTTATAGGTCAAGTTGTATTGAACCCACTGAGTGACAAAGATAAGCGCAGTCAAAAAAGCACATAATAAAAGGATAAACGGAATATTTGATTCTGCGCCGCCACGACCGACCGTTTTATCAATCAACGCCATTGTCATAGTCATCAGCAAGGAAACAGGCAGCATGACACAGAGATGCGCCGCCGCTGTCGCAGCGATACCTTTTTTCAAATCCCGTGCGCCCTTATCACTGAGCGCAAGCATTTCTTTTAGCATGACCGCACCTCCTTTGTAAGCTTCCAGGAAATAGACTGATTGTAGTCCTCCCACATACGGGCATATTCCCCCTGCAGTTCCAGTAATTTTTCATGTGTTCCTCTCTCTACAATGCTTCCTTCTTTCATTACTAAAATCTGATCCGCATTTTGTACCGTACTCAAACGATGCGCAACCATAATAACCGTTTTCCCTTTTTGCAGTTCCGCAAGAGCCTTCTGGAGCTGCGTCTCGTTTTCCGGATCGGCAAATGCTGTGGCCTCATCCAACACAAGAATAGGCGCATTTTTTAGTATCGCTCTGGCAATTGCAATCCGTTGTACCTCGCCGCCGGACAGGTACACGCCTTTTTTCCCGACCACACTGTCAAGGCCATCCGGCAGCTTCTTCAAAATATCATCACACTGTGCCAGATGTGCCGCACGAAGGATCGCATTCCGGTCTGCATCGTGGCAGCCGCCACGGATATTATCCTCAAGCGTTGCCTTCCGTAATTTAGGATTCTGGAATACGAAAGCAACCTGCTTCATCAGAGATTCCCTCTCAATCTGCTCCAGCGGCGTTCCTCCAATCAAGATGGTTCCCTCTTGCGTATCGTAAAAACGAGGGATCAAGCTGGCAATAGTCGTCTTTCCGGAGCCGGAGTGTCCTACCAACGCAGTCGTAGTACCTGTCGGGGCACTAAAGTTAATATCGGAAATCGCAGGCGTTTCTCCCGTGGGATAAGTAAATGTCACATGTTCAAAACAAATATCCCCGTTCTGCGGTTTTACAGGCTGCATCGGCTGCTTTTGTGGTTTCGCCAAAAGAATGGTATCGATTCTTCGCATAGATTCTACCGCCTGCATTTTATAATTGCTCATATACATAATTTTATTGAGCATGGAAGCGCAGGCCGGAGCGAACACCAGATAAAACAGGAATTTTCCTGCAAAAGCAACGGTATCACCTGAAAACGTCATTCCTATCAGCGCTGCCGGGACAAGTACCAAAAAGGAAGCGTTCACTATTGTATTAAACCCGACATATCCTGATTTACACGCCATTGTAAAAGCAAGGGCGTCGTCACGGTATGCAGTAATTGCGTCCCGGAATTTTCTTATGGACCAGGCGGATTGTCCAAAAACCTTGATAACCGATATTCCCCGTACAAATTCTACTGCCTCATGGTTCATTTCTTCCTGTGCGTCCTGATACCGTTTCATAAAGCGCATGGTTTTTTCACCCATTATGGTCATCTGGCAAGTAAAGCTGACAATCAGAAGCAGGAGCAACGGTAAACCGATCCGCCAGTCAATCGCAAGCATTAAAATAAGCCCGACAACCGTCGCTACTTGTGCGCCCACAAGATCGGGCATCTGATGCGCCAGATAGCTTTCTACTTGGGCGCTGTTTTCATCAATAATCTTCCGCAGTTTTCCACCGGGATTTTCTTCAAAATAGCCCAACGGCATTTCAGAAAGATGGCGAAGCGCTGCCATTTTCAAATTCTTTTCCGTATGAAACGCCCCCACATGAGAGCAGAGAAGTGCAATGAAATTGACTGCTAACCCCGCCAACTCAAACACAAGCGCCCATATCCCCCATTGCATCATATGCACAGTGCCATATCCGCCGCCCGACATGCCGATGAGCAATTCTCTTGTGGCAAAATAAATACACAGAAAAGGTGCCAGTAATAACAGAGAACTGAATCCTGCCAAAATCTGAGACATGCTGAAAAGCCCTTTGTATTTTCCGGAGAACTCAAGCAACCGTGGGATTCCTGTTTTTAGCGGTTTTTCTGTTTGTGAGTTTTCTCCAAACACCTTTTTCATATAGAGTATCCCCCTTTCGTCTAATTTAATAAATTTTTTTATCTCACCAGAATGGATATGAAGAATATGTGTGGCGCAGCGCAGGATCAGTTCCGGATCATGGGTAACCATCATACTGCAAAAAGCATTTTCGTTTGCTTCCCGGATCATTTCCGCAGTTCTCATCAGATTATCTCCATCTTGACCGCTTGTGGGTTCATCATACAGCATAATTTCTCGATTTGTACATAACGCCACACTAAGCGAGAGCCTCTGCTGCTGACCGCCTGACAAAGAACCCGGATGGCGGTTTTCCAATCCTGCCAGCCCCATTTTCTCCAAAATGGCTACCGCTTCAGTCTCTGTAACAGTTCCTTTATTCAGCATCAGTTCACCTAGCACCGAATCACTGAACAATTGATGGCCGGGTTCCTGCATGACCAGGTAAGCCTGCTCCGGCAGCTTTTTGTTTGATATTCGCTCTCCATTGATCCGCACAGTTCCATGATGTTTCAGCAAACCGCAAAGACAAAGCGCAAATGTTGATTTCCCCGCACCATTTTCTCCAATGACCGCTACAATTGCACCTTTGGGAATCGCCAGTCTGTTTATATCCAATACTTGCCTCATTTGACGCGAAAACCGAAGCCCTTCTATTTCAAGAAAAGCCGCCTTTTCCATGTCCTTTTCCTGCCTAATCGTGCGTGTCCCCATATTCCAAAGTTGTTTGCGGCGTACTGCTCTTAAGCCCGACTGTTCAAGTTTTTGACGCGACAGCGCCAGAATTTCATCCGATGTAAATTCATTTTCTATTTGTCCATCTTTCAACAGAACGTACCTGTCTGCAATATCTTCCAGATACCATAAACGGTGTTCGGAGATCAGAATCGTCTTTCCCTCGTCCTTCATGGTTCGAATCAGATCTTGCAGCTTTCGGATGCTTTCCATGTCCAGATTCGAGGACGGTTCATCCATGACGATGACCTCAGGCATGGAGGCATACACGGAACCACATGCAATTTGCTGCTTTTCCCCACCGGATAATTGAAAAATATCTCTGTCCATCAAAGTCTGTATATCCAGCTTCCAGGCAGTTTCCTTTAAGCGTTCCACCATTTTTTCATGCGGGATGTTCAAATTTTCCATATTGAACGCCATCTCTCCGGTCGTATCCAGATGAAAAAACTGTGTCCTCGGATTCTGAAACACGCTGCCCGCCACGGCGGCAACCTGGGGAAGGGATGCTTCCTTTACATGGACGTTTCCAACAGTAATGTCTCCCTCCAGGCGTCCCTGATAAAAATGAGGAACAAGGCCATTGACCATGCGCAGCATCGTCGTTTTCCCGCATCCGCTTTTTCCGCATAATACGATACATTCGCCGCGTTCCGCATGAAAATGAATATGCCGGAGAGCCGGTGGTTCTGATCCGTCCGGAATACCGCCCTGATAGGCAAAGCTGACATCATCGAAGGTAATCATAGTCCTCCCCCCTTTCAAACAATCAGGTTCCATGCCAATATTCCGGCCGATACGGTAATGATGCACCAATCCAGAATGGACAGTTTTACTTCTATGTAGCTGCTGCGGCGTGTATCTCGGTCAAATCCTCTTGCCATCACAGCGGCGGACATTTCATCCACAACAACGGAGCATTGCATCAAAAAAGGAACCATCATATACTCCAACATATGGACAGGTCGAGTCAAAACATTGCGCCAGTTCCATGCCAGCCCCCTCAGGCGGAGTGCCTGATTTACCATTTGCCATTCCTCCTGAATCGTGGGAACAAAACGGAACATTACCGCCAGTGGTATTACAACCTCGGACGGCATGTGCATTTTGGTAAGTGCGGATATATATTCTCCAATTTTCGTTGTCTTTGTAATAAGATAAAAGGACGCAAACAGAGGGAGGATAAAACGCAAAACATGGCAGATAGCTGTCATAATGTTCCTTGATACCCCGGTTAGATGCGGCACCATATACAAATCTGAAAGCAGCATGGCAAGAAAAAGAACGCCTGTATAAAATGCCCGTTTCCATTTCCTGCAAAGAAGCGTGGTAAACACACATAACGCAAGCAACGATATTTCCTGTATGTACGACAAGCCTGAAAAGACGGAGAAGCAAGCTGTGACAAACACCGCCAGCTTGCTCCTCGGATCTAATATGCCAGTCGGATTATTCCGCTCCATCACGCAGTGATTCCCGCTTTCTCAAAATGCTTTTTCAGAATGCGCTTTCCAAGGAGACCTCCCAGCAGACCGCCGATCAGTGCAAAGGCGATCAGAACCGCAACAATCCAATCAGGTGTCAGGGCATCCAATGCTGCGGCATAATCCGCGCCATAATAGGTTGCACAATTCTCCAGAAACGCTTCCTTTGCTACAATAATTGCAAAAAACGGTCCCATTGAAGTCATATTGAATACGACATAGCTTGCAGCCAGCATACCGGCAGATCTTCTCTCTTTTCTGGATACGATTACTTCCGCAAGGATTCCCCAGATAACGGAAAACAGCAGCGGATAAAATGTTGACATAGAAGTGATTAGTCCCACCAACACAGCCAATATCAGGATTGCACCTTTCTTGGGAACCTTTGCCGCATACAGCATGTATACTGTACCCAGAACGATACCGGCAATCAGGGGAGTTGCTAAAAAGAGAACCGGAACAATGGGCAGAACCATCGATGACAGGACGGTCAGAACCACAAGATAAATGGCGCCGAAAGCACCTGCGGCAATTAAATCTTTTGTCGTAAGTTTTGTTTTCATATAGATACCTACCTTTTCATTATTTTGGTTAGTTTATGCTAACTCTTATATATTGTAGCATTTATCGATCTTTGCTTCTACTCTAAAAGGCCGACAAAACGCAAAAATGCTCCAAAAAGCCAAAAAAGTGACGCTATCAAAAGACAGCATCACCGAATCTTTCGTTCCTGTTGATTTTACTTTGGTTATACCGCAGCACTTGATTTTTGTGACTTACGATAGGCATTGGGTTTGCATCCCATCACGGCGTAAAAGGCTTCTGAAAACTTGCTTGGATTCTCATATCCCATCATCAATGCAACCTCACTGATTTTATGATCGGTCTGACGCAGTAACTGCGCAGCCTGATGCATCTTGTAATTCCGCAAATACGCATAAGGAGATTCTCCATACACCTGCCGGAACCCATCCTTTAACTGCGTCAGGCTTAAATCATGTTCCAAAGCTAACTCCTTCAAATTTGTTCTCTGCGTCATATCCTGCAGCAAATGCTCTTTCACATGCTTAATACGCTCCACAGTTGCTCCCGAAAGATACTCCCGGTATTCTTCAAAAACTGATTGTTTTGACTGAAAATGATAAAGCAGCTCCAATACCTTTAACCTCAAAAATGGTAACGATGGATGGGGAAGTGCCAAATGTGCATATAACTCCTGATATACATGCTCTATTTCCGCATTACGGCGATACACATGGCATTCTGTATTGAGAGAATACTTTTCAACTATTTTCTCTGCACTGATTTGAAAAGCCTGTAATTCGTGTCCCCTTTTCATGATTTCCGGAAAAAGCAAAATGGTAGAGCCGTAATAATATTTTAAAGGAAAAGAAGAAGCAACCGGCGGATGCAGTTGACTGTTAATCGCAATATCTCCCTCTCCTAAATAGATATAGCTCTTATTATCGAAAGCACACTCATATCTACCCTTTTCGCAATGATTGATTTCAATAACATTTTCTTTTCCACTTCCACGAAAACAGCTTTCGATAGCAAAATCAACCACCATTAACTGTACGCCCGGAAAAATATCATATACCCACATATCAGCGGGGGCATCACCCGCCTGATAATCTACATAAGTAATAAAAGGTTCCTTGCCCGGATTTTTCTTATATTGCTTTAAATATTGAAGTTCTGTCGTAGCTGATACACCTCCAGATGACGCTTTTATATGGTTAGCGTTAACTAATCATAGTTTACAATATGGGGACATAAAAGTCAATTTGAACACAGAAAAGTTCCTTATGAAGAAGGCAAAAGAAAATTTATCTACACTGGAATCGACAGTTATTTATTTTTCTTTGTGGAGAAGATGGCTGTATGATTATTTTCTTAATTCATCACTTAACATTGTGGCAAAGATTTGCCCATCCTTTATCTTTTTCTGGCATTTCGGACAAATACCTTTAAATAATATGTCATATTCTAAAAAGTCCGTTCCATGTGTATCATGAATTTTTTCTAGCAGGCCCAATATTTCATCCATATCCACATCTGAAATCTCACCGCAGTTTACACACCTCACATGGTAATGGTTCTTTAATGTAAGGTCGAACCGATTAGGTCCATCCGGAACTTCCACTTTTCTTAAATCACCTTCTTCTACCAATATGTCGAGATTTCTATATACAGTCCCTTTGCCGATTGTAAGACAGGATTCTTTTACAAATGCATATACTTCATTTGCCGTAACATGTCTTTTCATTTCACATACAGCGTTTCTTACAAGATCTTTTTGAATGGTATTTCTTCTACTTGTCATCAGCTCTCCTTATTAGGACTAGTTCTTAATAAGGATTATATATCACTTTTACTCTATTATCAATAATAATAATTATTATTGTAAAAGTGGCCAGTTCTGGAACCTTTAATCTAAATCATAATTCTATTTCGCGTTCAAAAACATATTCTGAATCTGATGATAAATCAGACCTAAAGGAATATCCAATCCTGTCAAATTTCTGAATTTCCACCGGATTCTCAATATTATTTTCTGCCATAAATCTGACCATTTCTCCACGAGCCATCTTGGCATAGGTACCTTTTGTTACCAATTTATCTCCGGATAACTCACAAAATACAATCGTAATATATCTGTCCTGTGGTGTCAGATACTTTTCTATACATTTTGAGTATTCTTTTGATGCAAGATTAATGATAATCCTACTGTCATCGATTACTGAGCGGTATAACAATTCTCCCCAGTACTCATACAGATTTTTTGCATCTCCAATTCCAGCCTTTGCCTGCATTTCAAGGCGATAAGGAGTCACACCATCCATTGGTTTTAAAATGCCATAAAACGCAGACAAGATTCTTAAATGATTTTGCAAATACTCAAACTGCTGGATTTCAAACACAGATGGTGCCATATATTGAAATGCAATCCCTTCATATGCTAAAACAGCCGGAGTAAGCCTGTTATAAAGATTCATATTTTCCAATCTGTTAAAGTTCTGCTCTGCAATCTTGTCATTACATTTCCAGATAGCTTTCAGTTCTTCTTTTGATTTGCTTTTCATCCAGTTTAATACTTCTGCTGTCTTATCAATATAGACAGGCAATTCAAGCGGTGCTAAGTTATCGGTATCTACAATCATCTTTTTTGCAGGTGATAAAATAATCTTCATTATGCCAATTCCTTAAGCATATTTTCAGGATCATCTGCCGCCTTGACTTTATCATTTGCCTTTATAATGATTCCCTGCTCATCAATAAGATATGTAGTTCTTACTACACCCATAGATACTTTTCCATAATTTTTCTTTTCTTTCCAGACATCATATGCTTCAATAACTTTACGCTCCGGATCTGCTAATAGCGTAAATGCCAGTCCGTATTTTTCTTCAAATCTCTTGTGAGACGCTACAGAGTCCTTGCTTACTCCGAGAATAACAGCTCCCTTCTCAGTAAACTGTGGATAACGCTCAGAAAAGCCACATGCCTGCTTCGTACATCCTGGCGTATTATCCTTTGGATAAAAATATAAAATTATTTTTTTACCTAAATAATCACTTAATTTATGCACTTCTCCATTCTGATCCGGCAATTCAAAATCCGGTGCTTTTATTCCTAACTCTAACATTTACTATTCCTCCGCTTTTGTATTTTCCACCTGTTTTCTTGTACTTTTATTACCTGAAATCATTTTATGACCAGAATAGACTGCCATAATCATGCATATCAGAGAGCCAAATGCAAAGTATTTGTGTGCTGCTTTTAACCCTTTATATCCTGTATAAAAAGTTCCAACCATTGTAACTATTGCTCCGATTGACCAATATTTATGTGCTTTCATGATACACCTCCATATTTTATTATCAACATCATAATACATCAATTTATTATTTTTCAACACCAGCATTTTTCATAGTTTTCTTTTATTTAACAAATCACATAAGATTATCTCTCCATCTATACCATTCATCCTTCGTCATATCATCACCACAAATCGTATGGATTCATGGTTTCTGAATTTCGATATTCATGTTTCTCATAATATCCTATCAGCTTACCCTCATCTCTGAGTGCCACCATGTAAACATCTTTATTCTGTTTCTCATTATGAAAAGTATAGACGATATTATGGCTTTCATTTGCTGCAAACCATTCCACTACCTGCTGTATTTTATCTCTGGATTCCGGATTATGACAATCTAACAGACTTCTTCCAATAAGTTTATCGCCGCCTCGCTTCGCATAGCTGGTAACAGCTGCCGGATTCATGTAGATAATCTCATGTTTGAGATTGCATATAACAACGGATGCCCTGTCCTGATCAACAATGCTCTTATAAAAACTGACATAGGATTTAAACTTAATCACCTTTTCATTATCTAGCCTCTTTTGAAGTTGTGGCTTCTTTCTTCGATAATAATCGTATATCTCTCCATCAGGTATCCAGATTTGTGCCTCATTTATCTTATCAAGTACAGCTTCAACAATCTGTTCATCTGCCAGTAAATCAGGTGCTTTATCATGCTCTGTAACATATCTTTTGTATTCATCAAACACCCAGCCTGTAATCTTATCCTTCTGTTTCATCTTGAGATTACTAAATGTTTTATTCATCTGAAAAAGCTGACCATCTACCTTTTTATGTATTTTTGTCTTTTTACTTTTTGTCAAATTTCTCCCACCTTTATGTAATTAACAACTTTTGCTAGTATAGCACATGTTTCGCACTTATCTTTTCACATTATAACATCTATCATATTTATCCGCATTAAAAAAGGACGCAGAATCTCTCCCACGTCCTCACATCTATCTGGCTTTATCTTCTCTTACCTTCGATACTTCCTTATGTGCCGCTTCCTGCTTCACCTCATCCACACCTCTAGCCTCAAATGCATCTGCATTATACTGATACTCTTGCGGTTCAGCGACCATTGGTGAATATACAATCTCTGCTTCCACTCGCTCAGTTTCTGCCCTCTCCGGCTCTGTCTGTTCCTGCTCCTTCACATTCTCCATATGCTCTTCCTTATCAAGCTGCACATTCATAGCCAGATTATCCAGCTTATTAATCGAAGCATCAAGATGTAGCTCCATTGATACAAGTATCTTTTTCACTGCTTTCATAGGTGCAAGCACCGCCTTTGTAATGGGATGTTTCTGCTCTTT
>OMEJ01001053.1_pt1 | contig 12187 bp, 17 predicted proteins | sample 1645361 | NCBI WGS metagenome assembly OMEJ01 (sample SAMEA103958156, study PRJEB25191) | human gut metagenome
CACCTTCGACAAGGACCACGACGAGAAGGGCCGACCCACCTACTACAAGAAGTAAGTGCGCCGGTTTTTCCGGCAGTACTGCCGGGGGGCGGGACAGTCATGGACTGTCCCGCCTGGGACAAAGACTACGCACAATCATTGATAACTGAGGATACGCATGTCTTTTGATACGATCGTGATGTGGATTATGGCCAGCGGCGCGCTTCTGGGCGCGGTGGACAAGGTCCTCGGCAACCGCTTCGGCCTGGGAGATGAATTCAAGAAGGGCTATGAAACGATGGGGCCTCTGACGATGGGAATGGTAGGCATTGTCTGCCTGACCCCATTGATCCAGAAGGGCATCAACTCCACTATCGCACCGTTGTTTACCGCCATCGGTGTGGACTCCGCCTTTTTGGGGGCGATTCTGGCCAACGACATGGGCGGCTACCAGCTCTCCATGGAGTTGGCGGCGGACCCCAGGGCAGGCGAGATCGCTGGCCTTCTGGTGGCTTCCACGTTGGGGGCAACACTGGTGTTTAACATTCCGGTGGGACTTGGCATTATCAAGAAGGAGCAGCAGCCGGACTTTGTCCGGGGCTTGCTGGTGGGCGTCATTGCAATCCCCTTCGGGAGCTTCTTCGGCGGCTTGTCAGCAGGGTTTCCCCTGGCCCTGGTGGCGGCCAACATCGCTCCCGTGGCCGTCATTTCGATCCTGCTGGCGGTGGGACTGAAATTCATCCCCAGGCAGATGACCAGGGGCTGCCTGATCTTTGGCTATCTGGTGAGCGCGGCGGGCTGTGTAGGGCTGGCGTGCGCCGGATTTGAATCCATCACCGGCGTGGTGCTGATTCCAGGCATGGCCCCTGTGGAAGAGGGCATGGCCACGGTGGCAGAAATTGCCATTGTACTCAGCGGCACTTTCCCGGTGCTGGCGATTTTGATGAAGTTCCTGAAAAAGCCGCTGTCCGCACTGGGGCAGAAGCTGGGGCTGGACTTTGTGAGTACCAGCGCCATGATCTTTTCCCTGGCGAATTCCGTGTCCCTTTTTGTGATGATGAAGGATATGAAGAGGCGCGGCATTATCATCGCCACTGCATGGATGGTGACTGCCAGCGCCGTGCTGGGTGACCACCTGGGCTTTACGGCCAGTGTGGCGCAGGAGATGATTTTACCCCTGGTGGTGACGAAGGTCACAGGCGGTATCGTGGCAGTGGCGCTGGGCCTGTATCTGACCCGCAAGCTCCCGGAAACAGACGCCTGAAGCACCGGGGCTGAGATCTACATGAGGAATTGAAGGAGGAGTACAGTACAATGTACAGGGCAGACAAGCTCTACAACGACATGATGGCTGTGGACACGGCTATCAAGCAGCTGAAGGTGGAGGATGAGGCATCCCTGGCGGAGTATTTCCGCCTGTATACGGAGCTGATCTTCAACCACAAGTGGATAGGCAGCATCTATGACATCTACTCTGACAATGCTGATATCTATCGTGAGAACGGCCTCTATCTCCACGGTGCCCACGAGATGATGAAGGACACCCTGAAGCTGACCTCTGCTTTCCCTGACATGCAGGTGACCATGCGGGATACCTTCGCTGTCAAGAGGGATGACGGCTACAAGCTCTGGCGCTACTACACCATGTCTGGAACCAACAAGACTTACAGCATCTATGGCGCCGCCACCAACAAGCCCCTCAACTCCGATGCCTGTATCGCCATGAGTATGGCGACGGTGAAGAAGATCAGCGGCAGATGGCAGATCGTCAAGGAGTTCACCATGTACAGCATCGATGAAATCCGCGACACCTGCACGGCCGAAGATGCGCCTGGTGCCGCAGCAGAGGAGGTCGCAAAATAATGAACATTCGTGATATCAAGCGGAAGAAGATCACTGAGATGACCACAGACGAGATTCTGGCTGAGCGCAAGTTCTACGAGGATGTGATCGCCAACTGCAAATATGAGAAGCCCCAGGACATTGCCGACCTCTTCGAGGCTTACACCATGCTGATCTGGAAGCACAAGCAGGTGGGCCGCGTGTACGACTTCTATTTCGATGGCCTGAAGGAAGAGCGCGACGGCGGCGACAATCTGGAGGGTTCCGATCACGTCGTGCTGGATACCCTGCGTGCCCTGGCCCGGACGCCGGACTTGAACGTGGTGTTCGAGGAGATCCACTGCATCGGCAATCCCAAAGACGGTTTCCGTTTCGGCCAGGTGGTGTGGAACGACGCCACCACCGTGGACGGCGTGGGGCCCGATGGCCCCGGCTCCGGCCTGGGCTATGAGGACCGGGAAGACCTGGAGATGTGCGAGTGCTGGATCCGGAAGATCGACGGCAAGTGGCGTGTGGCCAAGGAAGCCAGTATCCGCAGCAACGCCGCATACAAGCGGGTTCTTGGATGAACCAGCAGTGTCCACCGCTGGTTTTACCAGGGTGAATGTGGCAGAGGGCACTTGGAAATGTATCCCTAGTTTATTTATAATAGTGCATAAAATCTCAAAATAAACTGTTGCAAAAGGAAAGGAAGTTCACTATGAAAAAGAACATGAAGAAGTTTTTTGCTCTTATCACAGCTCTTACCATGGTATTTTCCATGGCGGCCTGCTCCAGCGAAAGCGATGATACTGGCTCCAACGCAGGGACCTCTGGCGGTGAACCTATGACCATCAAGATCGGCACCGTCAACTACGAAGGCTCTGTGCAGGTCCGTGCTCTCGAGGTTTTCAAGGACACCATTGAAAAAGCCAGCAATGGCCGCATCACCGTGGAGATCTATGCCGGCTCTGTTTTGGGTAACAATGAAGTTATGTTGGATATGCTCTATAACAACGATATCCAGATTGATATTGTCAACCCTGTGGCTTTTGAGACCCAAGTACCTGAAATGTCCCTGCTGAATAACTATTATACCTTCGACAGCCTGGATCATGTCCACAACTTCTTCGAGGGCGAGGGCGGCGACTTTATCTTTGACGCATACAATTCCATTGGCCTACAGGGCCTATGCATCTTTTCTCTGGGATTCCGTGAGTTGTATAACAGCGCCCATGCTGTTGAGAGTTTCGCGGACCTGAATGGGCTGTCCATCCGCGGCTACTCCACCATCCAGATTGCTGCATGGCAGTCTGTCGGCGTTGACCCTGTCTCTGTGGACTGGAACGAGCTGTTTGTTTCCATGCAGCAGAAGTTGATTGACGGCGAAGAAGGCGCTATCTGCAACTTTGAAGATTATTCCTTCTATGAGGTTCAGCCTTATTTCGCTATGACTGACCATGTGTTCAGCACTGATATGGCTATTGCTTCCCAGGAGTGGCTGGAAAGTTTGAGTGAGGAAGACCGTGCCCTAGTAGATGAGGCTATCCAGGCCGCCTATGAGTACCACAGAGATAACTATATTCCCGAGAACGAAGCTCTTCTGGAAAAGTTCGCTTCTGAATACGGCACCCAGATCACTTATCCCGATGACGCGATGAAGCAGCAGATGAAAGAGGCTATGCAGCCTGTTACATCTGAGATGATTATTGAGCTGGTGGGCCAGGAGACTTATGACGAATATATGTCTCTGGTTGACAACGCACGTCCTGCCGCACAGTAATCAGTTGCCTGCGCCCGCTTAAAATCCGGGCGGATTGCAATGTTTGTCCGCCCGGATTTTGGTAAATAAGGAGAGATAAAAACATGAAAAAAGTGATCCGCTGGCTGGATATCAACTTTGAGGCTTTCATGGGAATGATCGCCTTTTTCACGATGCTGCTTATTATTCTTTGTCAGATTTTCGGCCGCCAGATTTTTGGTGCTGGTTTTCCTTGGGGCGAAGAAATCTGCCGGTACTGCTATGTGTGGGTCTGCTATCTGGGCTTGGCCTATGCCACCCGTAACAGCATCCATATTGAGATCGACGCTGTGCGTCGTCTGATGCCGGAAAAGGTTCAGAAGGTTTTGATGATTTTCTCCCAAGTAATTATGATGGTTCTTTTTATTTACTTCTTCAAAGGAACCCTGGACAATGTACTCCGCAACTTCCAAAGCAACGCTCAAGCAACCACCTTTAACGCAAGTGTGAATGTGATGTATCTAGCCGGTCCTATCGGATACGGACTTGGCATCATCCGCAGTATCCAGACTCTGGTCTGGAAAATCCGTCACTTCAATTGTTCCATGCCCGTGTTTGTAAACCCCTATGCGGTTCTGAATGGGGGGCTAGATAACTACTGCTATGATGATGCCTTGAAGGCTGAGTATCGCGAGCAGATTCCGGAGGAGGCCTATACAGAAGAAGAGGCCTTCCGTGCTAAGCACAGTCTGAAGCGTAAGGAGGGCTAAATACAATGATGATGGCATTGTTCGCGGGCATTTTTATCGTCCTTTTTCTGATTGGCACACCCATCGCTGTGGCACTGGGTGCAACCTCTTTATTCAATATGGAAGTTTTCGATACGATTGCTGTATCGTCTTTCACCAAAACTGCGTCTAACGGGTTCAACTCCTACCTGCTGGTGGCCTGTCCTCTGTTTACCTTTGCTGGTGACATCATGGCAAAGGGTGGCATTTCCAAACGTCTGATCGCCGTTGCAAAACTACTTATCGGCAACATGACCGGAGGTTTGGGCATTGTGTCCATTTTGGCCTGTATGGTGTTTGCTGCGATTTCCGGCACCGGCTCCGCAACTGTGTCCGCCATCGGTATGATTATGATCCCTGAGATGGTCCGTTCCCATTATGATCGCTCCTATGCCACCTGTAGCGTGGCCATCGGCGGAGCTATCGGTACCATGATTCCCCCAAGTGTCTGCCAAGTGGTATATGCTACCTGCGCGGGTGTGTCTCTGACTTCCATGTTTACAGCTGGTATTCCTGCAGGTATCATTTTTGGCTTGGCTCTGTGTGTCTACTGCTATTTCTCTTCCAAAAAGCGGGGGTACAAGCCGGCAGAAAAGGTGCATTATTCTTCGAAAGAAGCCCTGCATATCGTTGTAGATGCTATTCCCGCCATGTTGGTTCCTATTATCATTCTGGGTAGCATCTATGCGGGTATCTGCACCCCTACTGAGTCTGCTGCCTTGGGTTGCCTGGTTGGTGTGCTTGTCAGTATTTTTATCTACCGGGAAGTGAGCTGGAAGATCTTGCCGTATCTGGCTATGCACGCCATGACTATCGCAGCCCCAGTCATGTTTATTATCGGTATGTCTTCCGGCTTCGGTAGCATCCTGTCTATGGAGCAGATTCCTGCAAAAATTGCCGACGCTATTCTGGCGATTACGAGCAATAAGTATGTCCTCCTGTTGATTATCAATATCATCTTCCTGATCATGGGTACTTTTATGGAGACCAACGCCGCCATTATTTTGACAGTTCCCATTTTACTGCCCATCGTTACCGCTGTGGGCGTCAGCCCTGTCCACTTTGGTATTGTCTGCATCGTGAACTTGGCTATCGGTTTTGTTACGCCTCCCCTGGGTGCTAACTTGTTCATGGCTTCCGCTATTGGCAACGTACCTTTGAACAAACTTGCCAAAGACATCTGGCCTTGGATTGCTACGGGAATTGTGGCGCTGCTCCTTATTACTTATATTCCTGACTTAATCCTGTTCCTGCCTAAGCTCATGGGATACGTGGTCTAAGAGCGCCGTGCTTACAGCGTGTTTCCTGAGGACGAAACCGTTTTGACTTGAGCCAGCAAGGGCTATTTCACCTTCGAATAACCGGAGCAGATCTGGCTGAAGCAGTCTTGAAGCATGGTATTCCATCGCAAGGGATGGGAAGTCCGCAACAACGGATTCAGGTATACACAAGATTTTGAAGGGTTCCGGCTCAATTCCCAACGAGCCGGGACCCTTTTCCTACTTCTCATCGTCACGGCCGTTGGCATAAGTCCTGTACATTTCGGCACGAACCTCTTTATGGCCAGTGAGATTTCCAATGTAAAGTACACGACTCTCGCAAAAACGATTTGGCCGTGGATTTTCGTGATGATTGCTGTTTTACTGCTGGTTACTTATACCCCGCAAATCAGCACATTTTACCTCAGCTGATGGGACTCTCAGTGTAATGGGAACATCGGAGCAGAACATCTAAAATAAGTGGAGATGTAAGCGTAAAGCAGCGGGAAGCATCAACAAAAGGGCGGCCGCATGGCCGCTCTTTTGCTGAATAGGATTAGCAGGATTTTAAGAGTGAATCACTTCTTGCGAAAGAAAATCATGTACCACATCCAAAAGGTGCTCAGGGGGAAGTTGGAGACGAGAATCTTTTTTAACGAGCAAGGCCACAGCGTTTTTGCCGTGGGATAGGGGGAGGAACCACAGAAATTGTGGCCCAGCCATCTGGAAAATGACCTTGTACTAGAATGCCATAGGAGGAAGTGCGGGATGGATGTATCTCGTGGAAAAAATATTTGTAAAGAACATTTGGTGAACATTTGGTTCTTTGGGGATAGTTTCATTACGCTCAAGACCATTCAAAGGGGTGTCTTGCTTACGTATGGTCTGGCGCTTTAAATATTCCGCAAGCTGTATAATGAAATTTTTGGGTGTAGGACGTTCAACCGGAAGATGGTTGCTATAGACTTGCCGCAGGATCTTTTTGTTTCCAGTCTCCCAAATGTTAGTTGTTGTACGTGCTAAGGACCTGGATACAGTTTTTGCTTTCTTTCCAGTCTGTTGCTCGAAAGAATCCGATGTCTTACCCAGATGCAAGGCTTCTGTCCCACCGGTCATGACCAGAGAGACAACACCCAGCAGATCGCTGCTACCTACCGAACCAACGTTTCCTTCAATTTCAAAAATCAGGTCTTGTGTGTCCTCCATAGAAAATACCTCCGGTAAAAAATTTGACGTTAAATCTGTAGTTCGCAAATTCGCCGTTTTGAGACAAAAAGAGACACCAGAAAATTCAGAAACCTAAAAGGAAAAAGAGCCTGCGTATCAGCAGACTCTTTAGCGTACAGTCATATTTTCACAGGGATATCCCAACTGCTTTGCGGGGCGTTCTCCGGCAATAATTTCTCTGCCAAATTCTTTTCCTCTGCAGCGAGTTTCGGAGCATCTCTCAGAAGCCAGGTCAGATACTGGTATGGGGAGAGAGGATTCTCCTTGGCAGTCTCAATCATGCTATAAACAATTGCACTGCTCTGAGCCTCGCCTTCCGTATTTGCAAACAGCTAGTTCTTCCGGCTCATTACAAAGGGTTTCACACTGCGTTCCGCACGGTTATTGAAGATCTCCAGCTGCCCATCCCCCAGAAACCGGATCAGGTATGGCCACTGTTCCCGCAGATAGTACAGTGCCTTGCCCAGCGCGGACTTCGGCACAGCGGCGCTCTTCGTTTCAGCCCATGTCAATAAAGCGTCCATCACCGGCTTGGATCGGGCCAGACGCTGTTCACACCGTTCTTCCGGCGGCAGCCCTGCCAATTCCTGCTCAATCCCGAAGAGGCATTATCCAGCCCCTCCGGTGCCGCACAACCTGCGCGTTGGTCCTTCGACAGGGCATCCACCGCCTCGTTGTACCGGCAGGAACAGGAGTGGAACCGGGCAGGCGTGCAGTTGAGCCGGCAGACCATGAGCAACTGGGTGCTGCGGGTGGCGGAGGACTGGCTGAAACCGGTATATGAGGAACTGCACAGGCGGCTCCTCCAACGGCAGGTGCTCCACGCGGATGAAACCACGCTGCAGGTGCTGAAACTGGAGGGCCGGACAGCCCGGAGCAAGTGCTATATGTGGCTGTACCGCACCAGTGGGGACGCGAAGTCCCCCGTTGTGCTGTATGAGTACCGGCCTACCCGGAAGGCGGAGAACGCGGCTGCCTTTCTGGAGAGTTTCTCCGGGTGGCTCCATGCAGATGGCTACGCCGGTTACCACCGCCGGTTGCCTAAAAACATCCGGGTGGTTGGTTGCTGGGCGTACCTGCGGCGAAAATTCGATGAGGCGTACATCACAAATTTCTGCACCATGATATGGGCGACCGCCTCCGCCGAGGCATAGCTGCCGGGAATCAGGGCAGGGAGCCTTTCCGCCTTGCGGATCGGCGTCTCTGTCCCTTCCTCCTTGCATTTGGGGCAGGCGTAGGTGAAATAAATGTTTTCCCGGATCATCACCTGGGCCGGGATCATCACCAATGTGCGCCGGACGTCCCTTCCAATCTCCATCTTGGCTGTGCCGCACACAGGGCAGTCTGGTTCCTTCTCTGGAATCCGGTGTTCCACCACCTCAACCGGTACATTGTCCGGCAGGACCTCCTCCGGCCTGGAAGAACGCCGGGTATGGGCGGCCACCTCCGTCTCTTTGGCTCTCCGCCTGGACAACCAGGCTTCCGTCTCGTCAAACATGAGGCTCAACTGGGGCCTATCAGTTCTTCTTCCAGCCGCTCCGAGGACACTCCGTAGAGTTTCTTCCTGTTCAGGCGCACTTGCTCCAGAAGCCAGTCCAATTTCTGGTTCAGCTCGTCTCTTTCCGCTTTCAGAGACGCATATTCCGCCCGTGAAATGGTTACCATCTCCGGGGTGCTTGTCCCATGATTTCTTTCATTTTTCATGGGTAAATTATACTATATTTGAACTGGAAAGTCCAGTATTTCCAGGGTTTTCAGCTATTCTACCGCCTAAATGATACGCAGGCCGTCCACCGGACGGTGGGCCTTTAGCTGCTCCACCTTCAGCCCCTCCATCAGCCAGCGGTATTGCTGCGGCGTCAATTGCCGTACCTCGTTTTCCGTTCGCGGCCATTGGTATGCACCCTGTTCCAACCGCTTATACAACAGGATAAATCCATCCCGCTCCCAATGCTTGATAATATGAGCAGAACAGATTTCATGGGAGTGGACGCTTTTTAAAATCGCAGGCCGGGGAGCGAAAATCTCCCCGGCCTGCGATCCAGTATTATAGAAAGCCAGAAAGTTATTTAACTGTAAAGGAATATAGCTTTGTATAAAGAAATATAGAGAAGCCCTTGATTCTAGAAGCTACAAAGATCACGGAATTTGTTCAAAGTATTGCATGATTTCGTGGTAGATGTATTTGTGGAATTAAGGTGAGAGAAATAGACCACAGAAAGGAGCGGTTGAATTTGGCGAATCAGTTTTACAAATCCTTTGAGGAATTACCGGTCATGTTGTCAATCCCGCAGGTGGCAAGCGTACTCAGTATATCGCGGGCCGGCGCTTACGAGCTGGCCCACAGCAAAAACTTTCCGTCCATATTGATTGGGAGCAGGATCGTTGTTCCCAAAGATAGGCTCTTGGCCTGGGTTGACAGCAAAGTGTCTGAACGAGTTTAACGAAAGGGTTGGAGGTGAGCTGAAATGCCTGGCCGAAGAGCACGTGGAGAGGGGAGTATCCGAAAACGTCAGGACGGCAGATGGGAAGACCGCTATACAGCGGGGCGGGATGATGCGACAGGAAAACTGATCTATAAGAGTGTACTGGCAAAAACACAGGCGGAGTGTAAGCGAAAGCTCCGTGAGGTCCTGGAAAACCAGCTCCAGGCTCTGACTATGAATTTTGCGGAGCAGATCCGGGATACACCTATAAAGCCGCAGCCGCAAGCAGGGACAACAACCGTTGGAGAGTGGCTCGATACCTGGTTTTCCCTTTATATCAAGCCGAATGTGCGGAAAAGTACAGAGGTCCAATATCGATACTTTATCAAAGGGATCTTGGAGCCACGTATTGGAGAAACAGATCTTCCGGAACTGACGGGATTGCGCTTACAGAAGCTATATCAGGAATTGCGGGAAAGCGGCAAGATCCGCCCCCAAGGGGATACAGACCCCGGTCTGAGTCCAAAGACGATCCGCGGGATTCATACAATGCTTCATAACGCGCTGGGTCAAGCTGTGAAGGAGGGACTGATCCTGAAAAATCCAACGGATGACTGCCGGCCGCCGAGAGTGAACCGAAAAGAAATGAAAGTCATCAAACCGGAGCAAGTTGGCTCCTACCTGCAGGCCGCGGCAGCACGGAATGTGCTGCCGATGTTTTTTCTGGAACTGACCACCGGACTCCGTAAAGGGGAGTTACTTGCGTTGCTTTGGAGTGACCTAGATTTAGAGAAACGCAGTATTTCCGTCACAAAGTCTGTTTCCAGGCGGGATGGTGTGCTGGAAGTATCGCCGCCCAAGACGCGCCACTCCATTCGAACCATCATCATTCCCCAGCAGGCAGTGGACCTACTGATCCAGGAGCACAGTATGCATCCGAACAATCCCTATATGTTTCCCTCGCCGGTAACAGGCGAGATGTATTGCCCGGATACCATCAGCCATCTCCACAAAAAGATTCTCAAAGACGCAGGGCTGGAAGACTGCCGCTTCCATGACCTGCGTCATACCTTTGCCACATTGGCCCTGCAAAACGGAGTGGATGTCAAGACCCTCTCCAGTATGCTGGGACACTATTCATCCGGCTTCACACTGGATACCTACACCCACGTTACCACGAAAATGCAGGAGGAGGCGGCCGAAAAGATGGGCCACTTCATGGAGATGAAGCTGTAGCGGAAACACCCAAATCGTCTAATTCTTCCGGCGTCGTCCAGCCGCAAATGGGGCAGTGAATGGGTCAAATCGTGGGTCAGAAAAATAAACACCTCGAAAAAGTACAAAAAACCCGCCGATTTCAAAGAAATCAGCGGGTTTCCTGGTACGCCCTGAGGGATTCGAACCCCCGGCCTTCTGGTCCGTAGCCAGACGCTCTATCCAGCTGAGCTAAGGGCGCACATCCTGTCCTGCCGGACAGCTTTATTATAATAGCATGTCTGATTTCAAAATGCAAGAGTTTTTTTGGATTTTTTATGTTAATTTTCAAACCCTTGTAAACGCCGGGGTTCTGTGCTAAAGTGGAGTTAAAGTTTTCATTCGGGAAAGAGAGAAGCGGACCATGGAGAACTACGCATTCAAAAGCGTCGCGTTCGGCGGATTCGACAAGCAGGATGTGATCCACTATATTGAGCAGACTGCCAAGGAGGCCGCCGCCGTCCAGGAGAGGCTGCAGAAGGAGAACGAGGACCTGCAGACAGAGGCGGACAGCCTGCGGACCCAGGTCCGGGAGCTGCAGACGCGGCTGGAGACGGAGACCGCCCTCCGGGAGCAGGCCCAGTCCGAGCTGGAGCAGGAGCGCACAGCCCGGCAGGGGCTGGAGGCATTCAAGCCGGAGGCTGAACGGCTGGCCGCTGAGCTGGAGCGGCTCCGGCCGGAGGCGGAGGCCTACGCCCAGTTCCGGGACCGGGTGGGGGACATCGAGTGCGACGCCCACAAACGGGCCGCTGAGCTGGAGGCGTCCACCACCGCTAGGCTGCGCCGCACGGTGGAGCTGTTCCGGGCCCAGTATGTGACGCTGATGTCCTCCTTCGAGTCCACCGCCTCCCATGTGACGGCGGAGCTGCGGAAAGTTGAGGTCAACCTGTCTCAGCTGCCCCGGGCGATGGACCAGGCGGGGACAGAACTGAACGAGCTGGCCGCCCTGCTGGACCGGAGCACCAAGAAAGAGGAAAAAGAGCCGCGGGGTTGAGCACCGCCGGATCTGAACGCTCGAATGGTGAGCCGGTCGAAAAACATGCATTGGTCAAAGCCGGATTGAGCCCGCAGATCGACCGCAAAGACTTGGGCGCACTCCGCGGATAATTGCCCCCGAAGCTGCCTAAGATAAGACGAACGGGGAGACTGCCCTGGAAAGGAACGACGCGCTATAGACGACCATCCGGGTATTCCTGCCGCCGGCAAGCGGCGGCAGGGAGGCCCTGAAGCCATCCATTTCGCATAGAGAAGCCCCATGACAGGAAAGAGGTGAAGAAGATGCCACTGGAAGTCATCGAGAACATCACACGCGTGGAGGCGGATAACCGGGAGCGCAAGGCCTCCGCAGAAGCAAAGGCGAAACAGATCGTCGCCGATGCACAGCGGGACGGTCTTGCGCTCTTGCAGCAGACGCGGGCTGCCGCTGCGGACCGGGGGCGGGAGCTGCTCCGTCAGGCGGAGGCAAGAGCTGCGGCCAGAGGAGACGAGATCGGGCAAGAAGCCCAGGCGGAGGCGGAGCGCCTGCGCCGTGAGGCGGAGAAGCGGCTGGACATGGCTGCCGATCTCATTGTCGGAAGGGTTGTGAAAGACTGACATGGCCATTGTAAAGATGAAGAGGCTCCGGGTGATCGCCATGGCAGCCTGCCGGGAAGAGCTGCTGGGGCAGCTCCAGCGGCTGGGCTGTGTGGAGAT
>OMEJ01001071.1_pt1 | contig 11957 bp, 19 predicted proteins | sample 1645361 | NCBI WGS metagenome assembly OMEJ01 (sample SAMEA103958156, study PRJEB25191) | human gut metagenome
TATTTTTGTGTGCACCCTTTTTGAGTGCATATTTTACTTTGGTCTTGCCGGTTCATAATCCCTGTAAGCTTCTATGTACACTCTCTGGTACTTCCCCTGCTTCTTTGGATTCTTCACCTTGCACTGATAGCCCTTGCCATACAGAGCCAACAATATTTCTGTAACATCCCCTCGTTCTCTCTCATTTCCACATGATACTTTTATCTTCATCATGACTTATCACCTTCCTTTAAACTCATTGCATAATTAAAGCCTTGTATCCACATATATTCCTGCAATCCACCAATATAGCTTTCAAAATCATCACACATATTTGTGTACGACTCCTTTACTTCCTTTGGCGGCTGGGTCACGGCATTTTCTGCATAATTCATATATTCTTTATGTAAATCATTTTTCATAGCTCTTTTCTCCTTAACATTTTTTAACAATCATGTTCCATTGTGATCAGCTTCGGCCTGCACTTTTCTACTTCCTCGAACACCCTTTTAAACCACGCTATCATATGTGGCTTACGTTCCACTGACAGTATGACAATCTTTGCTCCTTCATAGACTTCTGGCTCGACAGAAAGCATTAAACTAATAAATTCGAAAACAATTTCATTATTTTTCATAAAATCTCTTCCCTTCTGCCAGGATACCATGCTAAAATAAAGTTGCGTTTTTTCATAAAAACATGGTAACCCAGCCGTGTGAGCCCCTACAGCTGTTCTGTAAGGGCTTTTTTCTTGTTACATGAAACCCAATGCACCTATCACGATACAGGCTGTTACAGGCGGCGGTGTGAGTCCTGACACGCCTAAAACACAGCCTAATATGATGAGGACTTTCGCTGTTCCTTTTCCCATATCAATACCCCTCATTCTTCCGGATAATAAAGACTATATGTGACGAAGTTATCACTTCCACGCTCTGGTGACATTCCATGAAGGCTGTCATACACGAGTGTGACAATTTCACCATCATCATTCAAGCCAAAACCTAAGACCGGGATATGGATATGTTCCCCGCTCGGATCCTTATAAACTGCATACATTTCTGTGTTACATGTCATGATCTGTTTCATTGGTTGTTCTCCTTTCTTCCCCAAAGTTCATCGGCTGTGTACCACTCTTCATCTTCATCCGGCACATTCTTCTTAAATGTGTCATATTTACCATGAAGAATTTCTTCTAAGTGTTCCAATATCCAGCCAAAATCAGAAGGATATGTTTTATTTTCTGTCAATCCCTTAAGATAGTCACTTGCTTCTGCTTTCTTGAATGCTTCTTCGTAATCATTCAATGTATAATCACTGCAAACAGCATTACTTAATGAACTTGAAAATTTTAACATATCATTTACCGGTTTAAATGATGTACATATTTCATTGAACCGTTGAACAATAATGTCTGGGTCATTAAGAGGTTTACGAGTTGAATCAGATATAGGTATACTATAACTCTTCTCTTCTTCTCTCTCTTTTTCTTTATCTGTCTCTATCTCTTTTTTTCTATTCTCTTCTCTACTCTTCTCTACGTCACAGGTGAGTAACGATTGTGTCACTTCTGCGTCACTCTTGTGTAACTGTTGCGTCACATCATTGTCACTTTGTGACGCTTCTTTGTCTCTTGCCCTTTTCCGTCTCATTCTTTCAGCACTGGAACATTCAGAGCCTATTCCTTTTTGGGCTTCCGGAAGAAAAAAATCATCTTCTACAATTTCAATCAGGTTCATTCCCTTTAAGGCTTCTATTGTGTCCTGAACCACTTCTACCGGCTCATTAAGGTATAAAGCTATTTCTTCAGATATATCGTCCTCAATGCCGTCATAACGAAGATAGCCGTCTTGACGGATTGTCATTAATATCATTTGAAGATAAATAATAGCCTTTTTGTCTCCATTCTCTGAACGTCGCAGCTTCTTAATCGTTATTTGAGTAAAGAAATCGTTACGTAAACGCCACCAGAAATAGCGTTTCCCGCTACTCTTTGCGCTGCTCATCTTCTTCCTTCCTTTCTTCAATATTCAGTCTTTCGCATAAGTAATCCCTGCTGATCCTGCCGCCTATGGTAATATATCCATCTGCTTCTAATTCCTGGTTTAATCGCCGCATGATTCTATATGCCATACTCGTTGAACATTGCAGCATTTCAGAAACTTGCGCAGCCGTCAAGAAAACCTGCATACTTATCACTCCTTTCGTGTCGTTTTTTTGTTACAGTTATCGGGATTTCTGTTGCAGAAATGCCGTTTTCTGCGTCGTTTTGCTGTCGCTTTCCTCATTCATGCACCCGCCACGGTGTTTTTACTGTTCTCGTAATTCTTCAATATCCATCTCTAAAGCCTTTGCAATGATACGGCCTGTCCGATCTGAACAACTGCGGCCATTTTTTACACCGTTTATCGTTCCTCTGGAAAGTCCAGTCATCTCAACAAGTTTCTTCTGTGTCAAATCCTTATCCAGCAATGCAATAGTAAATTTCTTTCTGTCAATTCTCATCTCTTTCACCTTCTCCTTCTACATACCGGGCATGGTATTTTAATCTTCGATGATTTCTGTTACATCAACCCCCAGAATCTTTGCAAGTCTTCCGGCTGTCTCTGGCTTAACATTTCGCCCCTGTAGGATTCCGCAGTATGTACCTTTTGGAAATCCTTTTGCTTCGATGTCTTTGGCTCCCATGCAAGCCCTTGCCCTGCATAATTCCAGCTTCTTTCTGTCGATTTTCATGTTCTTATCTCCTTTCTGTTTTAATCTTCGTTTGTATTATATTCCAACTTTTGATATTTGTAAAGCATATTTTATATTATTTATAATTTTAGAATATTTTTAATGGATTGTTGATTTGTTCTCCGTTTTCGATTATCATATTTGTATTAGTATAAAGGAGATGAAAAAATGGGAGATTTTCACATATTGTCAATTAGGATTAAGCAACTAAGAAAAGAAATGAATCTTACACAACTTAAATTTTCAAAAATAGTTGGGTGCACTGCTGCAACTTTATCAGCCTATGAAAACGGATCAAAAAGCCCTTCTTTGGAAATTATCAAAAATATAGCTGAAAATTGTAATGTGTCAATTGATTGGCTAATAGGATTAAGCGATAAAAAAGAATCTGAACCAGAGATAGAAACATATTCTGATATTTTTAAATTACTTTTTGATATAGATGAAGCGTTAAAAAAACGAAACTTAAAATTAAGAATTTCAACAGAGGATACCGGCCATGGCGGCGAAATATCCTATCTATCATTTTCTGAATCTAAATATGAAACCGTTGATTCGGAAAACAATTTTAATATTTTTTTAAGTGACTGGAATAAAATGAAAACAATGTATGATGAAGAGATTATAGATAAAGAAGTTTATGAACTTTGGAAGGAAAAAACTTTAAATAAATATCTTGTATTACTGGCAGATTTGTCAGGGAAAGATAAGGTTATAGACTACGCCGCCGATCTGGCCGGAAACCCTGATTACAGAAAAGAGTCTGACGCTTCTACACCGATCGCAGCGCACAACGACAACACAGACGACGAAGAACAACAAAAACTCATGAAAGAAGATATAGACGAGTTATAACAATTCTATTTTTAACAAAGGAGAAAATATGGCCTACGAAGATATATATAAAGGGCTTACAGATGAAGAACGAGAAAGAATGATAAAAGCAGATATTCCTAAATTTGTAATTACAGGAAAGGCTAATTTATCAAAAGAAGAACTGGAACAAGGAGAAAAGGATTTGTTGCGCTTGATGGAAGAATTTGATAATGATTCAAAAAATGAAGCTTCTGAAAAACCCAAATAACCGAACGGTTTTTCATAAAACCGCTGGGTTTTAAATCAAAATTCCAGGAATTATCAATATAAATCCGGGAATTATTCCCATAATCCCGGGAAAATGTCATTTATTCATTCATGCACCCGCCACGGTTCGAATGAAAGGAATGATAGAATGAGCATACAAAAAAGAATCTACACAAAAAAAGACGGTAAAAAATCAACCTGGTATTATGCCAATGTATGGAACCCGAAAGAGCAAAAGTCTGTATATGGCAAAATGCGCACAAAACGCAAGGACGCTGTACAGGATGAAGCACAGATCATTAAAGACCTGGCCGCAGGAAAAAGGGCTACCAGAAGAAAGCAGTCTTTTGGTCAGATAGCTGATCTATGGTTAGAGTCTGCCAGGCACCATTTAAGAGCCAGCACCTTCACAACCTATGAATCATACTATAACAGATACATTAAGGATACCTTTCAGGCTTCACAGGTTGACCGGATTTCTACGATAAAGATACAAGGGTATATCAATGCTATGAGTGAAAAATACAGCCCGGAAACTGTAAATAAATGTATCAATATCCTGTCTGATATATTCCGGTTCAGCATTGACACACTGAAACTACTGGCACCAGGAGAAAACCCTATGACCGGGATCAAGCGTCTGAAAGTACCATACAAGAAGAAAACCACCTGGACAGATGAACAGGTGGCCTTATTCTTAAATAGCAGCACGATAAAAGGAAATCATTATTATGCCATGTTCTGCGTGTCTCTGCTCCTTGGTATGCGTCCTGGTGAAGTCTGCGGGCTTGCAGAAGATGATTTCATAGAAGAACAGCATATTATAACCCTGAACAGGGCAATGGATAAGAGCGGCAATATTACGGACACCAAAACGGCCGGATCTGTACGTGCTCTGTATCTTCCTGAAACACTATATCAAATCATAAAAGATACAGCAGACAATAAAAAACGTCTGAAAGCTTATCATCCGGATTATCAGCATGATTTTCTTTTTACTTCTGTAAAAGGACGGCCGGTAAATCCTAACCGGTATTCTGCACAATTCCGGAAAGCCGTTCAGGCATACAATGAACAGGAACCGGTCAAGCTGCCGCCGATCCCGCTGTATAACTGTCGGCATACCTTTGCCACCAATAACTATGAACGTGGGGAAAGTGATAAAGTATTGTCTGATATTATGGGAAACAGCCCTAAGACCTTTTTACAGTCTTATGCACACATCCGGCGGCGGCAATCAGTAAAAGCTGTGGCAGACTATGAACAAAAAATCTTCCACGACTTTTACAAAAAACTTTGACAAAAACTTTTTCTGAAAATGAAAAAATCCCAGGAACCGCATAAATACGATACCTGGGAACGATGACTCCAACGGGAATCGAACCCGTGATTCGACCTTGAGAGGGTCGCGTCTTAACCGCTTGACCATGGAGCCTTTTTATTTGATAGAGGCGGCTGTTCCAGCCACCTCTATCTATTATCCTTATTTTTCGAAAAAAGTCAAGCTTTTTTTTGCATTTTATTTATTTTTTTATATATTCTCCAAAGCCTGCTTCAAATCATCAATAATATCTTCTGCATTTTCAATTCCGACACTGAAACGAATCAGATCAGGCTGAACGCCTGCTTCCATCAATTCCTGATCGTTCATCTGACGATGTGTATGACTTGCCGGATGAAGCACGCAGCTTCTTGCATCGGCTACATGTGTTACGATTGCGATCAGCTTCAGGCTGTCCATCATCTTGATGGATGCGTCTCTTCCGCCTTTCAATCCAAATGTGATAACTCCACAGGTACCGTTCGGAAGATATTTCTGCGCCAGTTCATAGTTTTTATCTCCCTCTAAAGCCGGGGAATGCACCCATGCAACTTTTTCGTGACCCTGAAGGAATTTTGCCACTTTCAGCGCATTCTCACAGTGCCGTGCCATACGGAGATGAAGAGTCTCAAGTCCGATATTCAGAAGGAAGGCATTTTCCGGAGACTGGATAGATCCCAGATCACGCATCAGCTGCGCAGTTGCTTTTGTAATATACGCTGCTTTTCCGAATTTCTGTGTATAAATAATTCCATGATATGTCTCATCCGGCTGTGTCAGGCAGGCGAACTTATCTCCCTGTGCTTCCCAGTCGAAATTTCCACTGTCTACAATTGCTCCTCCAACACAGGTAGCATGTCCATCCATGTACTTTGTTGTAGAATGTGTCACGATATCAACACCCCACTCAAATGGACGGCAGTTGATCGGAGTCGCGAATGTATTGTCAACGATCATTGGTACTCCATGATCATGCGCAGCCTTTACAAATTTATCAAAATCCAGTACATCCAGAGACGGATTTGAAATTGTCTCTCCAAATACCGCTTTTGTATTTTCCTGAAAAGCTTTATTTAATTCTTCTTCGCTTACATCCGGCTCTACAAAAGTTGCGTCAACTCCCATTTTACGGATTGTATGAGCAAATAAGTTGTAAGTTCCTCCATAAAGAGCAGAAGAACATACAATATGATCACCAGCTTCACAAATGTTCATGATCGCATAAAAATTCGCTGCCTGTCCGGAAGATGTAAGCATCGCTGCCACACCGCCTTCCATATCGCAAATTTTTGCAGCAACCGCGTCATTGGTCGGATTCTGGAGTCTCGTATAAAAATATCCGCTGTCTTCCAGATCAAACAGTCTTCCCATCTGATCGCTGGTATCATACTTGAAAGTAGTACTCTGATAAATCGGCAGAACTCTTGGTTCCCCTTTCTTTGGCGTCCATCCTGACTGGACACATTTTGTTTCCATTCTAAAGTCGCTCATTGTCTACCTCTTTTCTTTTATTATGATAATAACATCCTGTCATTTGCAAAATCTTCACCGCTGACTTCTTCGAATTTCTTCAGGAGATCCGGAACCTTCAGATTCTTCTTCTCCTGTCCGGAAACATCATAGATGACCCGGCCTTCATTCATCATAATCAGACGATTTCCGATATTAATTGCATCTTTCATATTATGTGTTACCATCAATGTTGTCAAGTTGTCTTTGGCAACAATCTTCTCTGTAAGATCCAAAACTTTCTTTGCTGTTTTAGGGTCCAGCGCTGCTGTATGCTCATCCAGAAGGAGCAGGCTCGGCTTTTTCAACGTTGCCATCAGCAGCGTCAGCGCCTGTCTCTGCCCTCCGGAAAGCAGACCTACTTTTGAGGTCATACGCTCTTCCAGTCCCAGATCCAGCGTTGCCAGTTTCTCCTTGAACATCTTCTTCTCTTTCTTTGTAATGCCCCAGCTTAAGCCTCTTCTTTTCCCTCTTCGATATGCCATTGCCATATTTTCCTGAATTTCCATACCTGCTGCAGTTCCCATCATCGGATCCTGAAATACACGTCCCAGCATATACGCTCTTTTATATTCCGGCAGATCTGAAATATCTTTTCCATCCAGCAGGATCGTTCCCTGATCGATCGGATACACTCCGGCAATCATATTAAGCATCGTGGATTTTCCCGCACCGTTTCCGCCGATTACCGTAACAAAATCGCCCGGCTGCAGCTTCAAGTCTACTCCATTTAATGCTTTTTTCTCATTAATGGTTCCTTTATTGAATGTTTTATGAACATTTTTAATCTCTAACATTTCCTGATTCCCCTTTCTACGCCGGTGTCCTTCTCTGGGAATACTTTGCTTTCAGCGCCGGAATTCCCAGTGCGATTGCCACGATGATTGCTGTGAACAGTTTCATATCGTCTGTGCTTAATCCGAAATGGAGCACTAAAGATATGATCATGCGGTATACAATAGAACCACCGATCAAAGATGCAAGGATATATGCGAAATTAAACCGCTTTCCGAAAATCACTTCACCTATAACAATGGAAGCCAGACCGATTACAATTGATCCTGTTCCCATTTTAATATCTCCATATCCCTGATTCTGCGCAACCAAAGCTCCGGAAAGTGAGATCAGTCCATTTGAAATGACCAGTCCCAGCACTTTGGCAGTGTCTGTATTTCCTCCCAGGGCTCTTACCATAAACTCATTATTTCCGGTAGCGCGGACAGCACTTCCGATTTCTGTTCCAAAAAACCAGTACAAAGCTGCAATCACGATGATTCCAATCACCAGACCAACCACTAAAGTTGCCAGCGTCTGATCCAGCCCAAGAGAATAAATCATCTTGGTAAATACCGTATCTTCTCCCAGAAGAGAAATGTTTGGCCCTCCCATGATCCTGATGTTCACAGACCATAATGCGATCATTGTCAGGATACCTGCCAGAATCGCCGGAATCATAAGCCTCGTATGCAGAATTCCTGTCACGGCTCCGGCAATCATACCTGCTGCCAGCGCCATTAAAAGTGTCAGAAACGGATCGACTCCTCTTGTAATAAATACTGCGCTGATACATCCTCCCAAAGCGAATGTTCCATCGCAGGAAAGATCCGCGATATCCAGAATCCTAAATGTAATATATACGCCCAGTGCCATAATTCCCCACAGTGTTCCCTGGGCAAGCGCACTGTAAAGATTTGTTATTAAAGTCATATTTCCACCTCATTTTTAACGAACATAAAAGTGTCTTCTTAATAAATAAGAAGACACTTTCTTCATCATTCATTTATATTCTTACTGCTTATTCTGCTGTCTTCTGGGTCGTTACCATCTTGGCTTCTTTTTTAAGATTGTCCGGAATTGTGATTCCCAGTTCTTTTGCCGTATCTTCGTTGATGATAAGATCCGCATTTTCCTGATATTCGATCGGCATATCTTTCGGTTCTGCCTCCCCTTTCAGAATCTTCACCGCCTGTGCTGCCGTCTGTTTTCCTAATTTATAATAGTTGATTCCGTATGTAGCAAGTCCGCCGCCCTGGCACATACCTTCTTCTCCAACGATCAATGGAAGCTTTGCCTCATTGGCTACCATGGACACCGTATTGATTCCTGCCGCGATCATGTTGTCTGTCGGTGAATAGATCGCATCTACTTTTCCTTTCAGGGATTCTACAACCTGGCGGATCTCACTTGACTCAGAGACAGTTGCATCAACTGTATCCAGACCGAGTTTCTTCGCTGCTTTTTTCGCCAGATCTACCTGGAATTTTGAGTTAGCCTCTGCAGAACAATAAAGCATCGCAACCTTCTTGGCATCCGGAACCAGTTCTTTTAATAGATTCATCTGCTTCGCTACCGGAGTCAGATCAGAAGTTCCTGATACATTGGTCCCCGGCTTCTCGTTGGATTTTACCAGCTTTGCATCTGCCGGATCCGTTACCGCAGTCACAAGAATCGGAATATCCTTTGACTCATTGGCCATCGCCTGCGCTGCCGGCGTTGCAATCGCAAGAACCAGATCGCATTTATCTGTCACAAACTGCTGAGCAATCGTCTGACAGTTTGACTGCTCATTCTGAGCGTTTTTATATTCAATTTCGATATTATCCCCATCTTTATATCCTGCTTCTTCCAGTCCGTCTTTGAATCCTTTATATGCAGAATCCAGCGCGTCATGTTCAACAAGCTGAACAACTCCTATCTTCTTTTTCCCATCTGCGCTGTCATCTCCCCCGGAACACCCTGTCAGTGTGGATGCAGCCATTACCGCAGCCAGTCCGATCGCTGCCAACTTCTTCAATCTCATAACTTTTCCTCCTCTTACACGTTAATGCTTCAACGCTTTTATGTGCTAAATTATAACACCCTGCTATACAGAGTGTCAAGGCATCTTCACAGAAAATACTGGTTTAAAATATCCTGTATTTTTCATAAAAAACAGTTGACATACAGAGCTTCTCATGGTAAAGTAAATAACGGTCTTGCTGCTGTGGCACAGGAGGTAGCGCACCTCATTGGTAGTGAGGAGGTCACGGGTTCAACTCCCGTCAGCAGCTTTTTTAAAAACGCTTGAAAATGACGTATTTAAGCCATTTTCCGAGATACCAGATGCAATTTAAGATGATTACTTGTGATTACCTTTTTATAATATTGAGGTATTCCACAGGTAATTATTTTTTATTTTTGTCAGACAAAAACCGAGCGATTCTCGTATGGAAATCACTCGGTTTTATCTTTTTCTCTGAAAACTCTCAGATTTTTACATAAAATTCTTTAAAATCGTTTAATCGCAGGCAGCCCAGATTCTTTCCATAAGCCGCTCCACAGTCAATTCCGATTCTGTGGTTCCAGAAAGCCATCTGAAATCTGCTGCATCTTTCCCTCTGATCCGCCGGAAGAGTATCCGCATACCGAAGCATTGCCCCGGTCGGAGTATGACCAAAAATAATATAATACGGCGGAACCACCGGAGAATTAAAAAATTCCGCCCGGATCCATAATGCTTCTTCTTCATCAATATCACGGCAGTTTTCTTCCATGGTTCCTTCTTTTACAGAAAGGCCTGCATGAATCAGAAGATAGTCTATACCCCCTACAGAAACTACGCGGTACAAAGGCAGATTTCGAACGTAATCCAGACACGCAAGGCGGTCTTCTCTGGACAAACTTCGGAGGCTGTTAAGAGTCGTTCCGCCTCCATTAAACATCCATGTGCCGATCCACATCTCTTCCGCTGGGTATCTGGTTGATTTCAGCATCATATCCTCATGATTTCCCATGATCATTTTCATATTGGGCTGCCTGCGGATATATTCAAGCAGGGAAATTCCATCCGGACCGCGGTCGATCACATCCCCTAAAATGTACATGATATCCGCCTCCGAAAACTTTATTTTTTTCAGCATCCGGAAAAAAGCTTTCCCCTGACCATGCAGATCAGATATAACATAAATATTTTCCATACGATCCCGCCTTTCTTTCTTCAGGAATCCTGACTTAATTTTCTGCGGATTCTCTGAATTGCATTATCGATCGACTTATTTGTCTTTCCCAGTTTCCCCGCAATCTCTGTATAGTCCTCTCCTTTCAGATATTGTTCCATCACCTGTTTTTCAAATCTGCTCAGCTTCTGATCCATTTCTCTGTAGTAATCCTGGATTGCTTCTTTCTGGAGCATCAGCTCCTCCGGATTTTCAACCGGATCTCCAAGAGCGCTGTTTAAATTCTCTGTTTCTCTGTCTCCCGTTTCACCAAAAATCGAAATATAATGATTCAAAGGACTGTGTTTTTTTCGATTGGAGGCAGTTACCGTTGTATAAATCTGACGCCGGACACACAATACCGCAAAAGTTGAAAAAGCAGTGTCTTCTTCTTCCCGATAACTTTGTATTGCCTTAAAAAGACCGATCATTCCTTCCTGAATCAAATCTTCTTCATCACCTCCGGCCAGAAAAAATTTTCTGGCTTCTGTGCGAACCAGTCCCCGGTACTTTTCCAGAAGTTTCTCCATGGCATCATCGTCTCCCTGGCGGATCCGCCGAAGGAGACAACGATCGGAGCATTCTTTTTTTCTGCTCATATGTTCTATTTTTTCATCCGCTGTCTTACAATCTCAAACGCAAGCACTCCTGCCGCAACTGAGGCATTCAGCGAATCGATATCCCCTTTCATAGGAATTGACGCAGTAAAATCGCAATGTTCTTTTACCAGACGGCTTACGCCCGTTCCTTCGTTTCCTATCACCAGACCAATGGATCCTGTAAGATTCTGATCGTACATCACTTCTCCATCCATATCCGCACAGACAAACCACATGCCTTTTTTTTTCAGTTCTTCCATGGTTCTGGCAAGATTCGTTACTTTTGCCACCGGTGTATAATGAATGGCTCCGGCAGACGTCTTCGCCACCGTAGGAGTCAGTCCTGCCGCACGGTTTTTCGGAATGATAACTCCATGAGCGCCTGCAAGATTCGCTGTCCGGATAATTGCTCCCAGATTGTGAGGATCTTCAATTCCATCCAGCAGAATGAAAAATGGAGCTTCTCCCTTTTCTTCTGCCTTATCAAACATATCCTGAATCTCTGCGTATTCATATGCCGCTGCCATGGCAACAACTCCCTGATGCTGCTCACTGGTCAGATGATTTAAGCGTTCTTTATCAACAAATTTCAGGATCGCATCCGTCTTTTTTGCTTCTCTTATGATCGTGCGGATCGGACCGTCTTTGCATCCATCCAAAATAAAAATCTTATCGATCGGTTTCCCCGCCCTCAGCGCTTCCAGCACGGCATTTCTTCCTGCCAGCAAATATTCTTCGTTACTCATTCATTTTCTC
>OMEJ01001083.1_pt1 | contig 11818 bp, 8 predicted proteins | sample 1645361 | NCBI WGS metagenome assembly OMEJ01 (sample SAMEA103958156, study PRJEB25191) | human gut metagenome
CACCGAGATCTACACTCTTTCCCTACACGACGCTCTTCCGATCTCCACTCTTCCTATTGTGGCTAGTTTAATTCTGAGATAAAAAATTAAGGTTTGGATAGGTTTTCCAAGCCTTTTTAGCTATGAAAAACAAGCAAAATCTGACCTTTTATGCTATAATTAAGATTATGAATTATGGAGATTATATCTGGGATTTAGGTGGTACCTTGTTGGATAATTACCAGATATCAACCCAAGCCTTTCTAGCGACTTTAGAACGGTTTGAGCGTACAGCAGAATTTCAAGCAGTCTATGATGCCCTTAAGGTGTCGACCAGTACGGCCATTGCCATGTTTGCGCCTGATATAACTGATTTTCGAACCCTCTATAAGCAGGAGGAAGCCAAGCATTTGCAAGAACCTGTGCTTTTTGAAGGTGCTAAGGATGCCCTCGCTAAGATTGTGGCTGAGGGTGGACGTAATTTCTTGGTTAGCCACCGCAATCACTTGGTGCTAGATATCCTTGATAGAGTAGAGATTGCTCATTATTTTACAGAGGTCGTAACTTCTGAAAATGGTTTTGCTAGAAAACCTAGTCCAGATAGTTTCCTTTATTTAATTAAAAAATACGATATTAAACATGGCTTGGTCATTGGTGACCGCCAGATAGACATAGAGGCTGGAGAAGCAGCGGGTTTGGATACCTTGCTAGTTGATGGCCATAAATCATTATTGGAGATTGTGACATAGATGACTGATGAATTAAAAAATCTTGAAGAAAAAGCGCAAGAATATGATGCCAGCCAGATTCAGGTCTTAGAGGGACTTGAAGCGGTACGTATGCGCCCAGGAATGTATATTGGATCGACCTCCAAAGAAGGCTTGCATCACTTGGTATGGGAGATTGTCGATAACTCAATTGATGAGGCCTTAGCAGGCTTCGCCTCGCATATCAAAGTTTTTATTGAACCGGATAATTCTATCACGGTTGTTGATGATGGTCGTGGTATCCCAGTCGATATTCAAGAAAAAACAGGTCGTCCTGCTGTTGAGACAGTATTTACAGTTCTTCATGCTGGTGGTAAATTCGGTGGAGGCGGTTATAAGGTCTCTGGTGGTTTGCACGGGGTTGGTTCTTCGGTCGTTAATGCCCTCTCAACTCAGCTTGATGTTAAGGTTTATAAAAACGGTCATATTCACTTCCAAGAGTATAAACGAGGAGTTGTGGTAGACGACTTAAGGATTATTGGTGAAACTGAAGAACATGGAACGACTGTTCACTTTATTCCAGATCCAGAAATTTTCCAAGAAACGACGGAGTTTGACTTTGGAAAGTTAGCTAAACGTTTCCAAGAGCTAGCTTTTCTGAACAAGGGTCTACGTATCTCTATTACAGATAAGCGTGAAGGTCTTGAACAAGAGAAACATTATCACTATGAGGGTGGAATCACATCTTATGTGAAGTACATCAATGAAAACAAAGACGTTATCTTTGATGAGCCTATCTACACATATGGTGAGATGGATGGCATTTCAGTCGAAGTTGCTATGCAGTATACGACCGGCTACCATGAAACGGTGATGAGTTTTGCCAATAATATCCACACTCATGAAGGTGGTACTCATGAACAAGGTTTCCGTACGGCTCTTACTCGTGTTATCAATGATTATGCACGTCAGAATAAGATTCTCAAAGAAAAAGATGATAATCTGACTGGTGATGATGTTCGTGAAGGCTTGACTGCTATCATCTCTGTCAAGCATCCCAACCCACAGTTTGAAGGGCAAACCAAGACCAAACTTGGAAACTCAGAAGTGGTTAAGATTACTAATCGTCTCTTCAGTGAAGCCTTAAGTCGCTTCCTCTTGGAAAATCCTGCTATTGCTAAAAAGATTGTTGAAAAAGGAATTCTGGCTTCTAAGGCCCGTATCGCTGCTAAGCGTGCTCGTGAGGTGACACGTAAGAAGTCAGGTCTTGAAATTTCAAACCTTCCAGGTAAGTTGGCAGATTGTTCGTCAAACAATCCCGAAATGAATGAGCTCTTCATTGTCGAAGGGGACTCAGCCGGTGGTTCTGCTAAATCGGGTCGTAATCGTGAATTCCAAGCTATCTTGCCAATTCGTGGTAAAATTTTGAACGTTGAGAAGGCTAGCATGGATAAGATTCTAGCCAACGAAGAGATTCGTTCTCTTTTCACAGCTATGGGAACCGGTTTTGGATCAGAATTTGATGTCAGCAAAGCTCGCTATCACAAGTTGGTTATCATGACCGATGCCGATGTTGATGGGGCTCACATTCGTACCTTGCTCTTGACCTTGATTTATCGCTTTATGCATCCAGTCTTGGAAGCTGGCTATGTCTACATTGCACAACCACCAATTTATGGTGTTAAGGTTGGTTCTGAGATTAAAGAGTATATCCAGCCAGGTGCGGATCAAGAAGAAAAATTGCGTGCTGCTCTTGAAAACTACAGTGTAGGGCGTTCAAAACCTACGGTACAACGTTATAAAGGCTTAGGTGAAATGGATGACCACCAACTTTGGGAAACTACCATGGACCCTGAAAATCGTTTATTGGCACGTGTTTCTGTGGATGATGCTGCAGAGGCCGATAAGATTTTTGATATGCTGATGGGAGATAAGGTTGAACCTCGCCGCGAATTTATCGAAGAAAATGCCGTTTACAGTACTCTGGATATCTAATATTCTTTTAGAAAAGGGTGCAATGCTAGGATAACTATGTTATAATCGTAACATTACTCTACATTTATGAACATAATAGACGATTAAGGAGAAACTATGTCTAGCGGAATTGTTTTACTGATTGTAGTGGCAGTTATACTTATAATTGTCGCTTACTTAGTCGGTATTCTTATTAGAAAACGAAATGATTCGCGGATTGCACAGCTTGAAGAACGCAAGCAAAAATTGTTTGACTTGCCAATTAACGAAGAAATTGAAGAAGTTAAAAATCTTCATTTAATTGGACAAAGTCAAACAACTTTCCGTGAATGGAATCAGAAATGGATAGATATCTCAACAAATTCATTCGCAGATATTGAAAATCATATTTTTGAAGCTGAAAATATGAATGATAACTTTCATTTCTTCAAAGCTAGTGCTGAAATCAATAATATTGAGAGTCAATTAGATCTTGTGGAAGAAGACATTAAGTCTATCCGTGAGGCGATCTCAAGCTTGAAAGAACAAGAAGAAAAGAACAGTGCTCGTGTTAAACACGCACTTGACTTGTACGAAGAGTTGCAAAATTCTATTGAAGGAAACTCTGATAATTTTGGCTCTACTTTGGATGAGATCACTAAACAGCTTAAAAATATTGAATCGGAGTTTGCCGAATTCGTGACTCTTAATTCATCAGGTGACCCTGTTGAGGCATCGAGCATTTTGGACCGTGCAGAGGAGCACACCATTGCTTTGGGTCAAATTACAGAGAAGATTCCAGCCATTGTAGCTAAGTTGGAAGATGATTTCCCAGATCAGTTGGATGATTTGGAATCTGGCTACCGCAAGTTGATTGAACAAAATTACCACTTCCCTGAGAAAAATATCGAACGTCACTTCCAGGAAATTCGTGAAGCTATCCGTTCAAACTCAAGTGAGTTGGTTTCTCTTGATCTGGATCGTGCGGAAGAAAAAAATGCTGATATTCAAGAAAAGATTGACAACTTGTATAGTATTTTCGAACGTGAAATTGCATCATACAAGGTTGTTATGCGTCAAAAGAAAATTTTGCCAGATTATCTCAAGCATGCTAAAGAAAACAACAAGAAACTTCAAGAAGAGCTTGAGCGTCTCATGTTGACTTACATTTTCGATGAAACTTATGAAGCAGATGTACGTAGCTTTACTTCAGATATTTCGAGTGTTGAAACAGCAGTTCTTCCAACACTTGAAAACTTTGATAATCAGGTGAAACCCTTCTCAGAACTTGAAAAGATCTTCGAAAAGAGTCTCAACACCTTGTCTGCTGTTGAAAATGGACAGGTTGAGGTTTTTGAAAATCTTCGAGCTATCGAGAAAAATGAAGCTAAGGCGCGTGATGAGCTTGATGTTTATATTGATAAATTGCATGTTATCAAGCGTTACATGGAAAAACGTAATCTTCCAGGTATTCCTGAATCCTTCTTGAGTGTATTCTTCTCAACAAGTGCACAAATTGAAGCTCTAATGGATGAGCTCAGCCGTGGACGTATTAATATTGATGCAGTAATGCGTTTGACTGAAACGTCAAAAAATGCTATTGAGCATTTGGAAAAGACTGCTTATTTGGTTGTTCAAAATGCAACCTTGACTGAACAACTTTTGCAGTACTCAAACCGTTACCGCTCTTTCGAACCTGCTGTTCAAAGTAGCTTTGAGCATGCGCTTAAGTTGTTCGAAGTCGACCATGACTACGATGCATCTTTGGAAGAAATCTCTTACGCCCTGGAAAAAGTAGAACCAGGTGTAACAGATCGTTTTGTATCGTCTTACGAAAAAACACGCGAACAAATTCGTATGTAGAAGAAAGATTCTGGGCCTAGGTCCAGAATCTTTTTTGAAGAACCTTATCTCTTTTTAGGTTAATGAGAAGCTTAATAAAAGTTATATAGGTATTAGAGAATAGAGGAAATTATGTCAGAAGTAAAAGGCTTATTAGTTATGGATGTAGACTCAACTCTGGTCCAAGAAGAAGTAATTGATTTATTGGGGGAAGAGGCTGGTGTTGGTCGAGGGGTCGCTGAAATCACAGAGCGGGCCATGCGTGGAGAATTAGATTTCAGACAGGCTTTGAATGAGCGTGTGGCAACCCTTAAGGGATTGCCTGACAGTATATTTGAGAAGGTCTATGCCCGCATTCATTTCAACAAGGGAGCCAAGGAACTTGTGGATGAACTCCACTCACGTGGCTTCAAGGTAGGTTTAGTTTCTGGTGGTTTCCATGAGACAGTTGATAGACTGGCAAGAGAGGCAGGTATTGATTATGTGAAGGCCAATCACCTTGAGGTGATCGATGGTTTCTTAACTGGAAAGGTTTATGGTGAGATTGTTACCAAAGATGTCAAGGTAGCTAAGCTTAAAGATTGGGCAGCGGAAAATGGACTTAAACTCTCTCAAACCATTGCTATGGGTGATGGAGCCAATGATTTGCCTATGATTAAGACAGCCGGCATAGGCATCGCCTTTTGTGCCAAACCAATTGTCCGTGCACAAGCTCCTTATCAGATCACAGAACCAGATTTGTATAAGGTCATTGAGATCTTGGATGAGGTGGGAAAATAGTAGAGATAAAAGAGTCCTTTGGATGATTCCAAGGGACTCTTTGTGTATAAAAAAAACACCGAATCGGTGCCACCTTTTCAAGTTGAGTACGGACTAAGCCTTATTTTAACTCGCTGTGTTGTTTCGAATGGTTTCAAACCACAATTATTATTATATAGTTTTATAACTAATATGTCAATTTACTATAGGGTAAAGTATAAAAAATTTTATTCTTGATTACAAGATTTCAACGTCATACTATTTAATCAGTAATTCTATTAGATGTTGAAATGTTGTTTAATAAGTGTATAATAATTTCTATAAATTTAGATTTTTCAAATAAGGAGAAATGTATGACTAAGCCATACTCAATTGGACTTGATATTGGAACGAATAGTGTTGGATGGGCTGTAATAACTGATAATTACAAGGTTCCGTCTAAAAAAATGAAAGTCTTAGGAAATACGAGTAAAAAGTATATCAAAAAGAACCTGTTAGGTGTATTACTCTTTGACTCTGGAATCACAGCAGAAGGAAGAAGATTGAAGCGTACTGCAAGAAGACGTTATACTAGACGCCGTAATCGTATCCTTTATTTGCAGGAAATTTTTAGCACAGAGATGGCTACATTAGATGATGCTTTCTTTCAAAGACTTGACGATTCGTTTTTAGTTCCTGATGATAAACGTGATAGTAAGTATCCGATATTTGGAAACTTAGTAGAAGAAAAAGCCTATCATGATGAATTTCCAACTATCTATCATTTAAGGAAATATTTAGCAGATAGTACTAAAAAAGCAGATTTGCGTCTAGTTTATCTTGCATTGGCTCATATGATTAAATATAGAGGTCACTTCTTAATTGAAGGAGAGTTTAATTCAAAAAATAATGATATTCAGAAGAATTTTCAAGACTTTTTGGACACTTATAATGCTATTTTTGAATCGGATTTATCACTTGAGAATAGTAAACAACTTGAGGAAATTGTTAAAGATAAGATTAGTAAATTAGAAAAGAAAGATCGTATTTTAAAACTCTTCCCTGGGGAGAAGAATTCGGGGATTTTTTCAGAGTTTCTAAAGTTGATTGTAGGAAATCAAGCTGATTTTAGGAAATGTTTTAATTTAGACGAAAAAGCCTCCTTACATTTTTCCAAAGAAAGCTATGATGAAGATTTAGAGACTTTGTTAGGTTATATTGGAGATGATTACAGTGATGTCTTTCTCAAAGCAAAGAAACTTTATGATGCTATTCTTTTATCGGGTTTTCTGACTGTAACTGATAATGAGACAGAAGCACCTCTCTCTTCTGCTATGATAAAGCGATATAATGAACACAAAGAAGATTTAGCGTTACTAAAGGAATATATAAGAAATATTTCACTAAAAACGTATAATGAAGTATTTAAAGATGACACCAAAAATGGTTATGCTGGTTATATTGATGGAAAAACAAATCAGGAAGATTTCTACGTATATCTAAAAAACCTATTGGCTGAATTTGAAGGTGCGGATTATTTTCTTGAAAAAATTGATCGAGAAGATTTTTTGAGAAAGCAACGTACATTTGACAATGGTTCGATACCATATCAGATTCATCTTCAAGAAATGAGAGCAATTCTTGATAAGCAAGCTAAATTTTATCCTTTCTTGGCTAAAAATAAAGAAAGAATCGAGAAGATTTTAACCTTCCGAATTCCTTATTATGTAGGTCCACTTGCGAGAGGGAATAGTGATTTTGCCTGGTCAATAAGAAAACGAAATGAAAAAATTACACCTTGGAATTTTGAGGACGTTATTGACAAAGAATCTTCGGCAGAGGCTTTCATTAATCGAATGACTAGTTTTGATTTGTATTTGCCAGAAGAGAAGGTACTTCCAAAGCATAGTCTCTTATACGAAACTTTTAATGTATATAATGAATTAACAAAAGTTAGATTTATTGCCGAAAGTATGAGAGATTATCAATTTTTAGATAGTAAGCAGAAGAAAGATATTGTTAGACTTTATTTTAAAGATAAAAGGAAAGTTACTGATAAGGATATTATTGAATATTTACATGCAATTTATGGGTATGATGGAATTGAATTAAAAGGCATAGAGAAACAGTTTAATTCTAGTTTATCTACTTATCACGATCTTTTAAATATTATTAATGATAAAGAGTTTTTGGATGATAGTTCAAATGAAGCGATTATCGAAGAAATTATCCATACTTTGACAATTTTTGAAGATAGAGAGATGATAAAACAACGTCTTTCAAAATTTGAGAATATATTCGATAAATCCGTTTTGAAAAAGTTATCTCGTAGACATTACACTGGCTGGGGTAAGTTATCTGCTAAGCTTATTAATGGTATTCGAGATGAAAAATCTGGTAATACTATTCTTGATTACTTAATTGATGATGGTATTTCTAACCGTAATTTCATGCAACTTATTCACGATGATGCTCTTTCTTTTAAAAAGAAGATACAGAAAGCACAAATTATTGGTGACGAAGATAAAGGTAATATTAAAGAGGTCGTTAAGTCTTTGCCAGGTAGTCCTGCGATTAAAAAAGGTATTTTACAAAGCATAAAAATTGTAGATGAATTGGTCAAAGTAATGGGAGGAAGAAAACCCGAGTCAATTGTTGTTGAGATGGCTCGTGAAAATCAATATACCAATCAAGGTAAGTCTAATTCCCAACAACGCTTGAAACGTTTAGAAAAATCTCTCAAAGAGTTAGGTAGTAAGATACTTAAGGAAAATATTCCTGCAAAACTTTCTAAAATAGACAATAACGCACTTCAAAATGATCGACTTTACTTATACTATCTTCAAAATGGAAAAGATATGTATACCGGAGATGATTTAGATATTGATAGATTAAGTAATTATGATATTGATCATATTATTCCTCAAGCTTTTTTGAAAGATAATTCTATTGACAATAAAGTACTTGTTTCATCTGCTAGTAACCGTGGTAAATCAGATGATTTTCCAAGTTTAGAGGTTGTCAAAAAAAGAAAGACATTTTGGTATCAATTATTGAAATCAAAATTAATTTCTCAACGAAAATTTGATAATCTGACAAAAGCTGAACGGGGAGGATTGTTACCTGAGGACAAAGCTGGTTTTATTCAACGCCAGTTGGTTGAAACACGTCAAATAACAAAACATGTAGCTCGTTTACTTGATGAGAAATTTAATAATAAAAAAGATGAAAATAATAGAGCGGTACGAACAGTAAAAATTATTACCTTGAAATCTACCTTAGTTTCTCAATTTCGTAAGGATTTTGAACTTTATAAAGTTTGTGAAATCAATGATTTTCATCATGCTCATGATGCTTACTTGAATGCCGTTATAGCAAGTGCTTTACTTAAGAAATACCCTAAACTAGAGCCAGAATTTGTGTACGGTGATTATCCAAAATACAATAGTTTTAGAGAAAGAAAGTCCGCTACAGAAAAGGTATATTTCTATTCAAATATCATGAATATCTTTAAAAAATCTATTTCTTTAGCTGATGGTAGAGTTATTGAAAGACCACTTATTGAGGTAAATGAGGAGACCGGCGAATCCGTTTGGAATAAAGAATCTGATTTAGCAACTGTAAGGAGAGTACTCTCTTATCCGCAAGTAAATGTTGTGAAAAAAGTTGAGGAACAGAATCACGGATTGGATAGAGGAAAACCAAAGGGATTGTTTAATGCAAATCTTTCCTCAAAGCCAAAACCAAATAGTAATGAAAATTTAGTAGGTGCTAAAGAGTATCTTGACCCCAAAAAGTATGGGGGGTATGCTGGAATTTCTAATTCTTTTGCTGTTCTTGTTAAAGGGACAATTGAAAAAGGTGCTAAGAAAAAAATAACAAATGTACTAGAATTTCAAGGTATTTCTATTTTAGATAGGATTAATTATAGAAAAGATAAACTTAATTTTTTACTTGAAAAAGGTTATAAAGATATTGAGTTAATTATTGAACTACCTAAATATAGTTTATTTGAACTTTCAGATGGTTCACGTCGTATGTTGGCTAGTATTTTGTCAACGAATAATAAGAGGGGAGAGATTCACAAAGGAAATCAGATTTTTCTTTCACAGAAGTTTGTGAAATTACTTTATCATGCTAAGAGAATAAGTAACACAATTAATGAGAATCATAGAAAATATGTTGAGAACCATAAAAAAGAGTTTGAAGAATTATTTTACTACATTCTTGAGTTTAATGAGAATTATGTTGGAGCTAAAAAGAATGGTAAACTTTTAAACTCTGCCTTTCAATCTTGGCAAAATCATAGTATAGATGAACTCTGTAGTAGTTTTATAGGACCTACCGGAAGTGAAAGAAAGGGGCTATTTGAATTAACCTCTCGTGGAAGTGCTGCTGATTTTGAATTTTTAGGTGTTAAAATTCAAAGGTATAGAGACTATACCCCATCATCCCTATTAAAAGATGCCACACTTATTCATCAATCTGTTACAGGCCTCTATGAAACACGAATAGACCTTGCCAAACTAGGAGAGGGTTAATGGCAGGTTGGAGAACAGTAGTCGTAAACATACATTCTAAACTGTCATATAAGAATAATCACCTTATTTTTAGAAACTCATATAAAACTGAGATGATTCATCTTTCTGAAATTGATATACTTTTATTGGAAACAACTGACATTGTATTGACTACTATGTTAGTGAAGAGATTAGTTGATGAAAATATTCTAGTTATTTTCTGTGATGATAAACGATTGCCGACAGCTTTTCTTACACCGTATTATGCACGTCATGATTCTAGTCTGCAAATAGCTAGACAAATTGCGTGGAAGGAAAATGTTAAATGTGAGGTATGGACTGCTATTATTGCGCAAAAGATATTGAATCAATCTTACTATTTGGGAGAATGTTCCTTCTTTGAGAAATCTCAATCTATTATGGAATTATATCATGGATTAGAACGGTTTGATCCTAGTAATCGTGAGGGTCACTCTGCCAGAATTTATTTTAATACGCTTTTCGGTAATGATTTTACTAGGGAAAGTGATAATGATATCAATGCAGCGCTGGATTATGGTTATACCTTGTTATTGAGTATGTTTGCACGTGAGGTTGTCGTCTGTGGTTGTATGACACAAATTGGTTTAAAACATGCTAACCAGTTTAATCAATTTAACCTTGCTAGTGATATTATGGAGCCATTTAGGCCAATTATAGATAGAATTGTTTATCAAAATCGACATAATAATTTCGTCAAAATCAAAAAAGAACTTTTTTCGATCTTTTCAGAAACCTATCTCTATAATGGAAAAGAGATGTATTTATCAAACATTGTTAGTGATTATACAAAAAAAGTTATAAAAGCGTTAAATCAGTTAGGTGAGGAAATTCCTGAATTTAGAATATGAGTTATAGATATATGCGAATGATATTAATGTTTGATATGCCAACAGATACTGCTGAAGAGAGGAAAGCGTATCGTAAGTTTAGAAAGTTCCTCTTAAGTGAAGGTTTTATCATGCACCAGTTTTCGGTATATAGTAAACTGTTATTAAATCATACCGCCAATACAGCAATGGTTGGACGACTTAAAGCTAATAATCCTAAAAAAGGAAATATAACAATACTAACAGTTACTGAAAAGCAATTTGCCCGTATGATTTATTTGTACGGAGATAAAAACACAAGTATTGCCAATTCAGAGGAAAGGTTAGTGTTCTTAGGAGATAATTATTGTGATGAAGATTAATTTTTCACTTTTGGATGAGCCTATGGAGGTTAATCTGGGGACAGTTCTCGTAATTGAGGATGTGAGTGTGTTTGCTCAGTTAGTCAAGGAATTCTATCAGTATGATGAACAATCGAATTTAACAATATTTGATAGTAAAATAAGGAGTATAAGGTCCTCTGAATTACTTTTAATAACGGATATTTTAGGTTACGATATTAATACTTCTCAGGTATTAAAGTTGCTTCACACAGATATTGTAAGCCAGTTGAATGATAAACCTGAAGTTAGATCAGAAATAGATTCTTTGGTATCATTAATTACTGATATTATAATGGCAGAGTGTATAGAAAATGAACTAGATATAGAGTATGATGAGATTACACTTTTAGAACTAATTAAAGCATTAGGTGTCAGAATCGAAACTAAGTCTTGTACGGTTTTTGAAAAAATATTTGAGATTTTACAGATTTTTAAATATTTAGTTAAAAAGAGAATTTTAGTATTCGTCAATAGCTTGTCGTATTTTTCTAAAGATGAAATTTATCAAATCTTGGAATATACAAAGTTATCACAAGCTGATGTATTATTTTTGGAACCTAGACAGATTGAAGGGATTCAACAATTTATTTTAGACAAGGATTATATTTTGATGCCCTATAATAACTAGTAAATTAGTAATAAGTATAGATAGTCTTGAGTTATTTCAAGACTATCTTTTAGTATTTAGTAGTTTCTGTATGAAGTTGAATGGGATAATCATTTTGTTAGAGAGTAGATTATAAGGATTTGATAGAGGAGGAATTAAGTTGCTTGACATATGATTATTAAGAAATAATCTAATATGGTGACAGTCACATCTTGTCTAA
>OMEJ01001099.1_pt1 | contig 11682 bp, 13 predicted proteins | sample 1645361 | NCBI WGS metagenome assembly OMEJ01 (sample SAMEA103958156, study PRJEB25191) | human gut metagenome
GGCATTGGCATTTCGAGTGAAGACCAAAAAAATATATTTCAACGTTTTTATCGGGCGGATAAGTCCAGAGCAAGCAAGGGAACAGGTATTGGTTTGGCCATGGTGAATGAAATTGCCGAACTCCATAAAGGTACTATATCTGTCAATAGTATTTTGGGGGAAGGTAGCACATTCTCGTTTATCATTTCAAAATCTCCTCATTAAAAAATACTCCCTTTTAGACATCAAGCTTTATATTATTTTGCTTGTCCATTCCAAAGAGAGTATATCAAAAATCAGTTGAATCTTAGATATAGAATATGATTTTATGTTTTATATCATATTTTGTCATTAAATACTGATACTTTTATCTTTCTTTTCCATTCTTCCATTTCTTCCACATATGTTTTCTCATCACTTCCATCTGGAATCTGCGGCATTCCATGCTTCAATATGAATGAGATAAGCTCCATCTGTTCGTTTAGCTGCCGTTTTCGCACCTGATATTTTTTATTTGCAGCGTAAGATACTCTTTCTGTCCTTCTACAGAAACCTGCAGCAGCTGTTTGATTTCTTTTAGTTCAAATCCCATATCTTTATATATAATGATCTCCCATATTTGTTCTAACATTTTCTCATTATACAATCGATGGTTGTTTGCTGATCTTTCTGTTACAAGAACTCCTTCCTCATCATAATACTGCAGAGTTCTTACCTATCATAATTTTAAACTTGCAGCATTCTCTTTACTCAGCTTTTCTTTTCCAGGCTAAGCAAATAATATCGATAGCTTATATATCCAATGCATATGATAAAAATTAAAATATAAGCTATATTATCCTTCAAAGTTCTAATATAAAGAGAAAACAAAACAAATCCTATACTTTGAATCATAATTTTGAATTTTTTATCTTCAAGTCTTCCCATTTTAAATAAACAATAACGTATTCCTATTACTGCCGGAGAAAACATAACTGCTATCATCATTAAAAATAAGGATTGCTTATTCACAGCAAATTTCTTTAATATAGTTCTCTCTTTATTGTCTATTTCTAAACATTGGTACAATAGTTTTAGCGACGCCTTATCAGGTACACTTTTCCCCAACTCCCATTTTGAAATCGTCTGCCTGGTAACATATACAGAATCTGCCAGTTGTTGCTGCGTCATTCCTTTTTTTATTCTCGCTTCTTTTATTATTTTTGAAATTTCCATATATCCTCCATTATCTGCTGTTATTGTTCAGGACACTGCTGACAGCAAAAACTGCTCCAATGCATATTATAGCAAAGCTCGTATGCCATTCCCTCTCAAATAAGAATCCATATACACCTATAAGCACAAAAACAGCAAAAAAGATCCACCTGAATACTTTAGGATAATGATTTGATACTTTTATAATGTAAATTACAACTGGCGCTAGTAACAATCCAGCTATACCAAATAATCCAATAGGAACCATCCACCAAATATGCTTCTTAATTTTTTCCATAGATTTCAACATGACTAAAACCTCCTTTATTTTCTATTCACATTTTAGAAAGTCTGGATGTTAAAGTCACGCAACGGTCGCCATAATCAACGCAACATCTGTCTTGCAGCTTTATAATAATTATAATTTTTCTGCTTTCTCAGATATTCTACTGTAACTATGCTCTCACATATCCATTATTCCCATATATTGGTTTTCCTCCTTTAATTATGCCTTTCATGCATTACGAAAATCCCTATCTCATGATATTGGCAGTTCTCGAAAATTCTGTGAATTCTCTCAAATAATAAAATATGACAGACACTCTATAGACTGTCTGCCATTAATTATTTAATATAATAGAAAAAATACATAAATACCAACCTAGCATTCCTAATTTTTGTTGGCAAAAAACTCATCTCTTCCTCTATACTCACTTTTAATAATTTCAAACATATCTTCTGGACTTTCTTTACAGCCGCTCTTCAACCACATTTTAATAATTTGTGTAATACCTGCTTTAAAAAATTCCATATGATAATCAATAAAACCCTTTGGAAAATATTTTTGAGCCAGATCACCATCATAATTTATAATTTTATAATTATTGTCATATCCAAGTTTGAAATAAATTTGATACAATAGTTGATTATCTTTAATATGATGGAACAGTTTCAAATAATCATTGCTATTAACGCCCTGTATATACTCTTCTTTATACAAATCAAACAATTCTCTTTCCAGTTTATCTCGTATCGTATCAGCCAACCCATAAATATCCGTATAATTTGCATAAAATGTAGTACGATTTAATTTGGCTCTTTTACAGATATCTGATACGCTGATTTTGTCTAACTCCTTTGTTTGAATCAGTTCAATAAAAACTTTTTCGATACGTTTTATAGATTCTTTTTTTCGCTTGTTATTCGGTGTATTCATAAAAACTCCTTTATCCCAACACTTGTTGGTAAATTGATGATTGTTTTCAACCTTAAAATATATTATACTCGATTCACAAAATAACAACAACTGTTGTTTTAATACTATTGGAGGTGATTGTACATGAAAAAAAGTAGTTTTGTTGCCATGGTGCTGGGAACACCCAGTATTATTCTATTCGCTCTCGGCATGTGCATGGCACTTATTACAGAATGGAACACATTGAAACCAGGTATCATTTTGGGTTGTGCTGGTCTGCTCCTTGGTTTTATCACTCTGATTGCATGGAGAAAGATGGCGCATAAAAAACCAATTCAAATTTCAGTAAAAACTGTCTTTACTGCTATTATCGGTGTGATTGGTACTCTGGGATTAGGGATAGGAATGTGTTTTAGCATGGTGTGGAACCAAATGATTACAGGTATTGTAATAGGCATAATTGGGATCATTATCTTGCTCTTCCTTATTCCGTTAACTAAAGGTGTTAATGATTAAAATCGAGACAAATGATGATTTTTTCTCTCCTATTACATTTTCTATTAATATAGGTAAATTTATAATGGGACTCTATGGATATTATTTGCTGTATTGAATTTTATATTTGCGGCATCCAACTTATCCGTCTATCACAAAATATAGCAACGTCATATATCAAAATAATTATGATAACGACTGCTGCTTATACATTTTACAAAATTAAAACAGCAGGAATGAGAGCTTTAAAATAACACAAAAATGCCTCTCCGCTGCTAAAAACACTCTAAAATATCATCTATGCAAAAGTGGCTGCTTCGGTGCTAATATTACATCCTCCTATGCTTATATCTTTTGTCCCAATCGATAACACACAGGTTCCTTTAATAAACACCATTACGGCAGCTTTTGTTTTCCTATTTGTATTGATACTTGCTATATCTATAATTATAAAATCAATAAGAAAGGAGGATAAATTATGGCAAAATCAAAACTTGTAAAAATAAATAAAAAAATTACAGAAAAGGTTATTAGCACATACAAAAAAATCGAAGATACTTTTGTTGATGGCTATACTAAAATAGAAGACACTTTTGTCGACCGATATCTTACAAAAGATGGAGAAATGATATCAGAAGCAAAAGAAAGATTGAAAAAAGAGCAAGAAAACAAAAGTTAATTTCTAGAAGGTGGAAAAAATTACAAGGCGGATTTGGGACATAAAAAATATAGAACGCCAGCATCAAAAGCATTGCTAATTGTGCCAACAGCCAGCATACATCTATCCACTGCAAAGAAGTTCATTAGAAATAACACAAGCCATAATGCAATATAAAATAAAGGGGCTGCCGTATGACCTTCTGATCATTGATGCGGCAACCCCTTTATAGAATCTGTCCATATATTTAAAATATAAAAGACTTTCGCTAAAATTAACACAATTGGGCCTGCAGGACAGCACCGTTCTTCTTGCCTCTTATACCCGCTATCTGAATCTCAGAAGATATGCTTCCAAAACAAGAATTGCAAGAAAAATAATATTCCAGACAGTAAACATCTTCAAATATGCCGCTTTTTTATCTGGATACTCCCTGGCAAAGAATTTAAATGAAATCAGACTGGCCAGGGATGCTATTAGTGTTCCAAGTCCGCCAAGATTAACACCAGTCATAAGAGCGGAAAAATCACCGCTAAAACCGGACAGCAGAATCGCCGCCGGAACATTGCTGATAACCTGACTTGTCAGTATGCCTGTCAACAGTTCTCTTCCCTGGACTACTGAAATCAGAAAAGCACTGATTTCCGGAATCCGTTTCATATTTCCTATAAAAATAAAGAAAAACAAAAAAGTAAACAGCAGAAAATAATCCACTGACAAAAAAAGTTTCCGGTTTATCAAAAATATAACGACTATAACACAAACCAATACAGGTTCAAACGGAAGAACCCGAAATACAACCAGAAGGCACAGCACAAGAAGCAAAAAATAAGGAACTGCCCGAAATATTATAGTTTTCCCGGACACTTCTTTTTTTTCCTGAACAACAACGTCCAGCAGTGCTTCATCATGATCCATAACAACTGCTGCCATAAGTAAAATAAATGACAAGCCCGCATAAGGCAGAACTGCCCACGCGAATTCTGACGCTGTGAGATCTGAAATAGAATAAAGATACAAATTCTGAGGATTACCAATCGGAGTCGCCATGCTTCCAAGATTAGCAGCTATCGTTTCCAGTACAATCAGTTTCATCAGACGATCCGGTCTGCCGCCCATCCGAAACACAAGAATCGTAAATGGTACAAATGTAATCAGTGTAACATCATTGGTTATTATCATACTGCAGAAAAAGCAAAGTATCACCATGATGGCACACAGCTTGCGGATACTCCCGGCTCCTTTTAGAAGCATCTGACCCAGCATGAAAAAAATACCAAGTGACTGAAGACCTGCCACAATAATCATCAGACAGAACAGCAGCGTAAGCGTCCGGTAATCCGGATAAGCCAGATACTGAGAATCCGGATGAATAAAAAACATAGATCCTACAGCCAGCAAAAATGATATTGCAAATACAGTTTCATTTTTAAAAAGCAGTTTTAAAATTTTCATATCATATTACTCCATTCTTTCACCATGCTGCAGCCGGGTTCCATAACCTGCGGCTGAACAAACAAAATAATTATATGCCTCTGCTTTTTATAATGCAACTGTAACTTGGTGTCTGTTCCAGGAAAGATACTTTTATCAAGTAAAGATACCTTCTATGGAATACTGATGCATCTCTATATAAGATTCGATAACAATTTTGGTTATCCAATGTCATTTGAACTAAATACTAGGATACAACCAGGACTTTTGCAGTAGAATGTCAGTCTCTCCTCATTGCAGATTAACTCAAACATGAAAAAATACAGACAAACTTAAATTCTTACGGTCATCTGTATCTAAATAACCCAACAAAAGCAGCTAATCCGATTGAAAATGTAACCACTATATTTGTTCACCTCAAAAATATTTTGGAATATTCAACAAATTGATTTCTTTATCTGTTCATCCTATGTAATTCCAAAAAGCTACTCATAAAACACTGTGTGACCCATTCACAATTTAATTGAACATGCTTTTTTCGTACTATCATTAACAAGTAAATAATCACAACATGTTGTTAATTAATACACTATCATACCGTAAGTCTACCATCTTTTCGCAATCAGTATTTATCTCATATGAAGCACCTTTGATAATCTCATTATCTATAGCTTCAAAATCTGCATCGACACAAAGTTTTTAATGTTTTTACAAGAAAAAATACTTTTTGCAATTGTACTTTTCCCCGATGCTTAGGGCCCTAGTAATAAAATCATTTATCTTCAAAATACAATTTTTAATTAACCCCCATTTGTTTATTACCATTTTTTCATATTTCACCTCTAACATTTATATCACTTATACTAATAATCGTTATAAAATTCGGCTACAAGCAATGACGCCATTCCTTACATAATTTAAAATCTCACTACAAATATATATCAAGTGTATTGCAATATAATAGGGTTCATTAAATAAAATATTGATGAACACCTATAGTATGATATTCCCCTATAGTTCCTATAGGTATATCGCAATAGGAATAATTAGTAATGCTGGCCCCTGAACCGTAGTTTCTAATGCTCCAATATTCATATTTTGATTGCTATCAATATTGAATCCTGACAGCATTTCCTCAAGAAGACTTTCTTTAAAAATACTTAAACTAGTATTTCTAAGTAAATCAATTTTTTCATTTTGATTACATACTTTGGCAACCTTTCCCAACACCTTAAAGCTGCCGTCTACTATTTCACTACTATTACCATTAAAAAAATAATCCATGTATACTGGTAAAACCGCTTTACACCCTTTCAATCCCTCTAGTTCACAAATCATATCCACCATTCCATTTGCCTTAAGACTATTAGTAAATGCTTTCATTTGTATAATAGTTTTTTTATCTTCTAAATTTCTTTGCTTTGCTTTTTTCCCAGTTCCATCATTTTGCATCACATTAGCTAATTCTAATAAATGCGTCATATTTTCCATCATTGTAATAAGTGGATTTATTTTTAATACTCCCGAAATTTCGATAAATTCACCCGGATGTATATTATTTATTTGCCCACTAATATGTTTTACCATTTTTTCTTTAAACAACTGCGCTTTAAGATTATTAAACAATGACGATGGCGTATGTATCTTTTCTTGTTCCTTACTATGCTCTTTGCTATGTTCTGCGTCAACTTTTCCTTTTAACTTTATACCCAATAATGCAAAAATATTCTTATTTCCCAAGTCAGCTTCTACTGTTTCTCCCAGACCTCCTTCTGTAGAGGAGGCAGTCTTTACTTTCGTCACTTGAGTAAATCCATCATTGATAGATGCTAACAAATCAAATACTATCTTCTGATTTAAATATAAAGGAATTTCAAGACTATGTTTGTTCAATGCTCTTTTCCTCCTAGTAGATTATTTTTCTTCAATATAATAATTAACAATCTTATTCAATTAAATATATATTATAGTTTATATATATAAACAGTTTTACTTCATTAGAAACCTAACTCTACATGAAACATGTTCGCTTCATATATTGAAATAAGAAAAAATACGATCAAATAGAGATTGAAAATTCGATTTACATTTCTCACTTATTTGATAAATACCAGATTCTATAGCATTACTCATTAATTTTGCCATCAAAGGTTTCCCAATAGTTTTAGCTGTATTTGTTTCTTCACAAAATTTATTTATTTCTTCTCTTGTTATAATATCTTCAATCATACAAACAGAGTCTTTATAAGTCATTTGATTCACGTCATCCTGAGTAACATCTAAAACATAACAATATTGACGTTTATACTCGAACATCATCTCTTTTCTCAAATATTCTCCTCCACTTTTAACTCCCGCCTCATCATAATCAAACAAAGCAATATAACGACACCCCCACCCCTGAAGAATGGAGCAAATATTAATACAATTCGACGCTCCCACTGCAGGCAAAATTGCATATTTCTCTGTATTAATATGAAGTATCTTCGCCATTGTGCATAAGTAAATATAATCACTCATACCTTCTGTAACAATATTTAATTTGTCATTTGCCGGACCAAAAGTATCGTTCAAATTCATACCAATAGCATTAATAACAGGAGCCAATGTATCTCTTTGACTATCAGGAGCTATCCTTGAATCATACGCCGTTTTATAAATAAAAGTGAATCCTTCTGTATTCTTCACAACTGCACGAATACGATGAACACCATCTGTTTCTAAATCAAGCATATACGGAGAATGCGTAGTATACACGACTTGATTTCCTTTTCCTGCTAAGTGTTGGAAGAGTTTTAAAAGTTCTTTTTGTGCGTTTACATGCAGTGATATTCCTGGCTCATCAAATAAATATACAATATTTCGTCCTTGAATATCATTTGCTCGGGCATCAATATACGCTTCTAGATACCATTTTAATCCATTACTACGTTCTGACAACATTAATGCCTCTCCATCTTCGGACTGAACAACAAATGATATAACACCCGCATTAAAACCTAAATCCAAATTAATTTTCTCTGTCTGATAATAATCATGAAAAGGTTTATTAATTTTTTCCTCAACCAACTTATTAATTTTCCTACGTAATGATTCTTGTTTTGGCAAACTCCCGGAACGAACTGCCAATACAAAATCTTCTGTTGATATTCCAAGTAATTTCACAAAATCATATAACAAACTATTAGGGGCAGCTGTAGACGCTTTTACTTCCTTTTCTACCTCATCCAATTTATACGATGTATTTAAATGTTTATTGGATTTTCTATAAAAAAATACTGGAAACATTGATTTTATTTCAGACCATGTACTATATATTGAATCTAATTTATCTTTAAACTCTTCCCTATATTCTACGGGCATTCTATTCACTCTTGCCCTAAAAAACTCCAAAGACTTTTGTTTCTGATACAAATCGAGTTCTCCTTTTTGAACAAACTGTTCCTTGTGCCTTTTGTAATTTGTGAGCTCTTTATCTTTTACTTGAAATGGATTTGCGCCAATCTCATCTAAAAATTTTGAAAATTTTTCCATATTCGGGGAAATATATTGTATATAATATTCTAAAAAGCCACCAGAAACGGTGCATTGATCATTTAAAATTTCTACATGTGTATCTTCACAAATCCCTTTTTTTATTTCTTCGCTATTTGATTTAAGAGTAACAATAAAAGAATTTTGTATTCCTGAATCACTATTCCTATTAATTATATTTATTCCAAAAGCAGACGGATTATTTTTTGAAAAATTTATTTGAGATAACCCATCAAGTACATTACTTTTCCCACTTTCATTTTTTCCTATAAGAGCCGTAACTCTAGGCTCCAAAATAATTTCATTCTCAGGATAATCTCCGATGGATTTGAAATTAATAAGTTTTACTGAATGTACATACATAATTTATTTTATCCTCCCCGTAAGTAAGATGGAAATTTCTCATTTACAAGATAAATTTCCATGTCCATTGTAATTAACTTCAATACCAAATTACTCTATTATTAAATATAAAGCAGATATTTAACAGGTACGTTCATTATTGAAATGATTCATACTTTCCGAGCAATATAGCCTAATATTATTATTTATTATCATGATTAATAACTTTAATCCATAAATGTGGATAATAATAATTTCTTCCTAAAAAAGCATCCTATTCCATGTGCCTTGCACTATCAACTTAATTTTTGATTGCACTTTGCCCTATTGCATTTCAACACAGCGTCTGGAGATTATCTTTCACCGTACATTACCCTTTTACTACTGGTATGATAAATTTATCCCAGGCAAAAAATTCGGTTTCTTATGCATAAAATTACTACAGTTGCAGCAAATAAATTTATCTCATTTTTTGATATATTCGTTAAATTCTCGTTGTGTACTCATCAACACTTCCCAAGTTTCTTTTTTTATTCTTTAGGTACTTATTATATTCTTCTTTGCTCATAAACAGGGATGAATCCTTCTTAAAGCTATTTATATCTTATTAATTGATAGTGATTTCCTTCCCAAATTGTTTCTTGCCGAAAATATGTACGTAACGCAGCGAAATAAGCAGAAATAGAATTTTTAATTAAATTACTTTGTACCATTTTTCTTTTGCTCATAACCCCACTCCTCATCAATTAATTACTATTACAATAGTTTTAACGATTTAACATTCCTTTTAATTTTGAGAGCAATCCTCTTTCTTTCATATCCACTTCTATCATTTTTCTGTATTTTTTATATACATAATCTTCTATATCTTTTTCTTCCATAACATCTAATAGCATAACGCTTCCCAGCTTTGATATTTCTTTTGCTAATTCCGTAAAATATTCTGTTCGTTCTTCTATCTGGAATTCATTTAAAACTCTTTTTTCAGCTTTTAGTGTTCCTAAAACTATTTTCTTTTCACTTGAAAATGAACGCCAAGATAAATTTCTAAATCTTTCAGGTTTTTCAATAACAAAACGGGTGTATTCATAAGGATCAGATAATGTCTCATCTACCGTTAATGCAACTCTGAAATAACATCTAGAAAGGACTCCAAAAAATAGCCCTCTTCGTTTTCCTTGAGTAAAAAGCCAATGATCCTTAAATATAGCCTTTCCCTTCTCAACAGGCATATATTTTAAAGCGACCTGATATCCTTTATCAAAATTCATCCAACACCAAAATCTTTCATCTGTAAGGATATACAAAGGAAGGTCTTTTAATCTTTCATAGATTATAATAGAATTCTCAAAATCAATCTCTCGGTCTTTTTCATCATTTGGTACTTTTAATTCAAAGTCATCTACTTCATACTTCTTCGTAACATAAATATCATCCCCCACAACTTCTGTTAACCAAAGTGAACTTGTCGAATTTTGTTTTAATTTGGTAGTCACTAAGGGGATATTACTTCTTAAAGTTTCAATCGCTTCATCATTCATAAACTTTATATGAATTTTACTCATCTTCTTCCCCGCTTTCTTCCATTTTCCCTGAAATCATCATTCCAAAGTCTTCAATCCCTTTGCAGGAAGACTGATTCAAAAGAATCTGTGCCAATTTAAATGCCTGCTCATTATTAAAGATATCCAAATCAAAATCTATACCTGTTACTTGTTTATATGCTCTTTGTATAGATTCCATCCATGTATAGCTCTCTATTAATTCCTCAAGTGAATTATAATTATATTGTTGTAATTCTGCTAAACAAGATGATAAAGCTGGAATTGCTAACATTGCGAATGCAATATTGTTATATTCACTTCTCCTTTTAATCTTGTCATATTGTTCATAATAAGGTTTTGGCAATTGTATTACAATCTGATTTTGTCTAATATCAAATGAAATGATCTTATTATTATTTTCGACTTTAACAACTGTAAATATCGAACTGACTTTATCATCCTCAGACGGGTCAATATTTACTCTAAATCGTCCGCCATCATCAACTGCCAAAATATCAAACTTATCCAAATCAAATTTATATCCTTGATAAATTTCATTAAACTCATTATTACTGTACTGCTCAAGATCACAATTTGCATATAAGTAGGCAGAAACAGTTACCATACCATTTAAATCCCGCGCTTCAATTGTTAAATCTTGAGGTTCTAAAGTTAATGGAAAACTCTTTCTATAGGTTGAAGCAGAACACTCTACCACAAATGCTGCTTTCACCTTTCCTCCTTGATACAACTTATTTAGTTCTTCATTTTCTAAGATAAAATGCAATTTTTTAAACTGTAAAAGTCCATTTTCAACTATAACTTGTCCCTCTGTTGTGGTTTCAAATTCAAAACTAAATTTCGAACTTTCCATATAACTGGTTAAATCTAAATTTGCATTTAAAATGGGATATGGGAAAATACGATTACCTATACGCATTCATTATCACCTCACTTGAAAACATCTCATCACTATTTACAGTATATGAAATAGTATAAACTTTGCCCTTTTCGATCTTTATGCCTATAACCTTTCCTTCTTCAACCCTTGCACTTTCTCCATTTATACTTGCCTCAACTATATTAATTGGATACTTATCTGTGCCCTCTCCACATAGTCTAATCGCAAAATCACAATTATTCTCGGTCATTTCCGACTTAAAAATACAATCATATTTCCCTAAATGTTTATCTGTGATAATGTTATTATATCTTAGTCCACTTAACGGAATTTTTTTCAAAATAGGTTTATCACCTTTTTTAAATTTTAAACTGTCTGTATCATCTGGTTCTCGTTTAGGATCTGG
>OMEJ01001100.1_pt1 | contig 11682 bp, 10 predicted proteins | sample 1645361 | NCBI WGS metagenome assembly OMEJ01 (sample SAMEA103958156, study PRJEB25191) | human gut metagenome
TATGCTGGTAAATTCCCAGTTTGGTTAGCTCCAACTCAAGTTAGAATATTACCTATATCAGATAAGTATAATGATTATGCAAATGAAGTTAAAAAAGCTTTATTTGATAGAGGAATAAGAGTTGAAATAGATGATAGAGCAGAAAAGACAGGATTCAAGATAAGAGAAGCTCAACTTCAAAAGATACCTTATATGTTAATAGTTGGTGAAAAGGAAGCTGCTGATAAGACTGTATCTGTAAGATCAAGAGATAACGGTGAAGTAGGAAGCATAAGTTTAGATGAATTTATAACTACTATATCTGAAGAAGTTGAAAGTAGAAAGAATATAATACAAGACTAATTATAAATAAAAAGAGTAATCTATATTTTAGATTACTCTTTTTGTTTTAACACATTTCTTTTCTTATTAAAGATTTTAATTCTTCATGAGTCATAGTTTCATTTTCAAATAAATGATTTGAAACTATATGTAGGTCATTTATGTTATTTCTTAATATATCTAAAGTTTCGTTATAACAATCTTGTACTATTCTATTAGCCTCATCTTGTATTTTTTCAGATAAAAATGTTTTATTATTTCCATCTAAAGTCATAAATCCTAGATTACTCATTCCATACTCACAAACCATCTGATTAGCTATCTCTGTAACTTTCTTTAAGTCATCCTTTGCTCCAGTAGATTTATGATTGAATATAATTTCTTCTGATGCTTTTCCTGCAAGAAGTATTTTCATTTTTCCAAGAAGTTCTTCTTTAGTATAGATGTATCTATCTTCATCAGGCAATTGTAGAACGTAACCTAAAGCCTGTCCTCTTGGAACTATTGATATTTTTTGTATAGGGCAAATTCCTACTAAATCACTAACTAGTGCATGTCCAGCCTCGTGATAAGAGACTATTTTCTTTTCTTTCTCGATTAGAGTTGAGTTTTTTGACTCAAGTCCAGCTATAACTCTTTCTAAGGCTTTGTCAAAGTGAACTTCAGTGATTACATCGCTGTTATCTCTTACAGCAAAAATTGCAGCCTCGTTAGCTATATTAGCAAGATGTGCACCGTTAAATCCATGAGTTTTTTTAGCTAAAGTTTCTAAATTTACAGAAGGAGCTATTGGCTTATTGTTAGTGTGAACTTTTAAAATTTCATATCTAGTATGATAGTTAGGAGCACCTATATGAACATGTCTATCAAATCTACCGGGTCTAAGTAAAGCTTCATCAAGTAAGTCAAGTCTATTAGTAGCGCCTATTATTATTACATTTGAATCTTTAGTAAAACCATCCATTTCTACTAAAAGCTGATTTAATGTTTGGTCTTTTTCATTATTACTTTCTAAATGTCTTTTAGCACCTATTGCATCAATTTCATCTATAAAGATTATGCTTGGAGCTTCTTTTCTAGCTTTTTCAAAAAGAGTTCTTACTCTTTTAGCACCTACACCAACATATTTTTCAACAAACTCAGATCCAGTAACATTAAAGAATGAAGAATTTGTTTCACCAGCAACTGCTGATGCAAGTAATGTTTTACCTGTACCAGGAGGACCATAAAATAATACACCTTTTGGTATTTTTGCGCCCATTTTTTTGTATTTATCTGGAAACTTCATAAAGTCTACTATTTCAAATAATTCCTCTTTAACTTCTTCTAATCCAGCAACATCGCAAAATGTAGTCTTAGGTTTAGATGAACTAGAATCTTCACTTGAATTTTCCTTTTCCATCTTAGTTGTTTGGGCAAACACAGGCACTGGTTTATTTATTTTCTTAAAAAAATTTTCCCACATTTTCATAGCCATACACCTCGGATAATAAAAATTGTTTATTTATTTTAGATTTTCCATAGTTTATAAAATTTATTACTTAAATTTTTTTATTTTAATAATAAATTTCTAATATCTTAAAGTATAACCATAAACTGTATATATGATTACTTAATTTAAATTATTTTATAAAAAAAATAAAAAAATACTTGAAAAACTAATTGATAAGTGATATAGTAAATAAAGTAAGATAATAAAGAAAACAAGAAGAAGTCCGCTTCTCACCTTACGATAAGTGTTGTAAGTGTAAATATAAGTTAAGTTTATATATTTTTTTAATATATAAAACTTGTTTAAATGTGTTAACTTATATGCGGATGATTTTAATCATTCGCTTTTATTTTTATAAAAAATTTGGAGGTGTCCTACCATTAGTAAGGAACTAGCAATCAATGAACAAATAAGAGATAAAGAAATAAGAGTTATCTCAGACAATGGAGAGCAACTTGGAGTAATGTCTGCTAAAGAAGCTCAAACAATAGCTAATAATAAAAATCTAGATTTAGTAATGATATCACCTAATGCTAATCCGCCAGTATGTAAGATAATGGACTACGGTAAGTACAAGTATGAACAATCTAGAAAAGAAAAAGAATCTAAGAAAAAACAAAAGGTAGTAAACATAAAAGAAGTTAGATTAAGACCAGGTATAGAAGCTAACGACTTAAATACTAAAGCTAATCAAGCTATAAAGTTCCTTAAAAAAGGAGATAAAGTTAAAGTTGAACTTAGATTTAGAGGTAGAGAATTAGGACATAAAGACATTGGTAAAGAAGTAATGTTAAAGTTTATAGATATAGTAAAAGAGTTTGGAGAACCAACTAAAGCCCCAGCATTTGAGGGAAATAACATGGTTGTAATGATAGATCCAAAGAAATAAATGATTAACTGAGAGGAGGAAATTAACATGCCTAAAATGAAAACTCATAGAGGTGCTGCTAAAAGATTCAAAAAGACTGGAACTGGAAAATTAAAGAGAGCTAAAGCTTTCAGAAGACACATATTAACTAAGAAAGCTGCTAAGACTAAGATGCAATTAAGAAAGTCTGGAATAGTTACAGCAGGAGATGCTAGAAGAATAGCACAATTATTACCATACTAAAAATCGGATAAAAAATAGATAAACAATTAATAACAGAGGAAGACGAAGGAGGTCATAACGATGGCAAGAGTTAAAAAAGCTATGAACGCTCGTAAGAAGCATAAGAAAGTATTAAAACTTGCAAAAGGATTTATAGGATCAAGAAGCAAATTATATAGACCAGCAAATACATTTGTAATGAAGGCGTTAAAGAACGCTTATATAGGAAGAAAGTTAAAGAAGAGAGACTTCAGAAGACTTTGGATACAAAGAATAAACGCTGGAACAAGAGCTCATGGATTATCTTACTCAAGATTCATGAACGGATTAAAATTAGCTGGTGTTGAAGTTAACAGAAAAATGTTAGCTGAAATGGCTATACATGATGCAGAAGGATTTGCTAAGTTAGTAGAACTTGCTAAATCTAAATTAGCTTAATTATATAGAAAAAGCTTTTGAATTTTATATTCAAGAGCTTTTTTTTATTTAAATATATTTTAAGTAATTAGTAAATAAAAAGCCTTTCAAATATATATAATATAATTATATAAATTAAGGTATGTATTGTTGTTTTTAATAGAGTTTTGGAATATAATAAAATAATGATTATTAACTATTTTGAAATTAATCCCAAAATAAAAAGGAGGGTTTAAAATAGTGAGAAAAATTGTAAAAAAACTTTCTGATCTAATAAATAAAATGGAACCTACTCAAATAATGGTAATAGGATTTGCTATTATAATATTGATAGGAGCTATTTTACTTAATATGCCAATATCTACTCAAAATGGAGAGAGCATAGGATTCTTAGATGCATTATTTACATCAACTTCGGCAGTATGTGTCACAGGATTAATTGCAGTTGATACATCAACTTATTGGAGTTTTTTTGGACAACTAATAATTATAACCTTAATACAAATTGGTGGATTAGGGTTTATGACTATGACAACATTATTTGCTCTTATAATCAAGAAAAGAATAAACCTAAGGGAAAGACTTTTGATACAAGAATCTTTGAATCAAATAGATTTATCAGGATTAGTTAAGCTAACTAGGTACATATTACTTACAACAGTTTTAATAGAAGGTACAGGAGCATTATTATTATCAACTGTATTCATACCTCAATTTGGGATCTTAAAAGGGATTTGGTACAGTATATTCCATGCTATATCAGCATTTTGTAATGCAGGCTTTGACTTAATGGGAGTAGTTAGTGGTCCATTTTCATCACTAACATATTATGTAAATAATTTTACTATAACTATAACAGTATCGCTATTAATTATTTTAGGTGGTATAGGATTCCCTGTAATCCTTGATTTAATAAGAAATAAGAAGTTATCAAAATTAAATATACATTCTAAAGTTGTACTTTTTACAACTTTTGTTTTAATAGGATTTGGAATGTTATTTATACTAGTATTAGAATATAATAATCCAAAAACACTAGGTCAATTAGGATTTGGAGGAAAAATATTAGCATCACTGTTCCAATCAGTAACACTTAGAACTGCTGGATTTAACACAATAGATTTAGCTGCTATGAGAGAGAATAGTATATTTTTTATGATAATATTAATGTTTATAGGTGCATCTCCAGCATCGACAGGTGGAGGGGTAAAAACTACTACAATAGCTACATTAATATTAACTGTAAAGTCATTTATATTAGAAAAACAAGATATAGAAGTATGTGAAAGAAGGATAAGTGAAACAACTGTAAAAAAATCATTAGGAATATTTTTAATAGGTGTAGCTCTATTTTTAATGGGAACTCTTATTATATCTATAACTGATCCAGATTTTAGCTTACTTGAAGTTGGATTTGAGGTAGTATCTGCTATTGCTACAGTTGGACTTAGTATAGGCGGAAGTCCAAATCTTAGTATTTTAGGAAAAATATTTATAATGTTATTTATGTTTATGGGAAGAGTTGGATCTTTAACTATATTTATGGCATTGGCATCAAGAGGAGTCAAGAAAAATCCTCTTATTAGGTATCCAGAAGGTAAAATAATAGTTGGATAAATAAAAAATAAATTTATTTAGTATATGGAGAGGTAAAAGTTATGAAACAATATATAGTTATAGGGTGTGGAAGATTTGGATCTTCAGTAGCCACAACTATGCATCTTTTAGGTCATCAAGTAATGGCTATAGATAAAAATGAAGAAATAATTCAAAACTTATCAGATAAGGTTACTCATGTTGCAGCAGTAGATGTTACAGATGAATATGCTCTAAGATCATTAGGATTGGGAAATTTTGATGTGGCAATAATAGCAATAGGCTCAGATATAAGAGCCTCTATAATGGCAACACTTATAGCTAAAGAAATGGGAGTATCTCAAATTGTATGTAAAGCAAAAGATGAATTACAAGCAAAAGTTCTTTATAAAATAGGAGCTGATAGAGTAGTATTCCCAGAAAGAGATATGGGAGTTAGAGTTGCTCATAATTTAGTTTCAGATAACATATTAGATCATATAGAACTAGATCCAGAGTATTCTATAGTAGAAATAGTTACACCAACTAGCTGGGTAGGAAAAACTCTAGTTGATTTAGAATTAAGAGCAAGATATGAAATAACTGTACTTGCTATAAAAAATGGTAAGAGTATAAATGTAACACCAGCACCAGATGAAGAACTTAAAGCAGGAAGTATATTAGTTGTGATTGGTCAAAGTAGCAATATAAGTAGTATTACTTCTGAAAATAAAGATATAATTAGGAGAAAGTAGTTATGTCTATGATAATAACAGCTAAAGATAATGATAAAATAAAATACACAAAGTCCTTATTAAAATCAAAAAATAGAAATAAAGAATCAAAATTTATAATAGAAGGATATAGAATATTAACACTTGCTATAGAATGTAGAGCTAAGTTAGATTACGTATTCATAAATGAAGATTTTGAAAAAAAACAAGAGCATAAAGAATTTTTAGAAACACTTAAGAAAAAGGATATAAGAGTATATAAAACTACTAATAAAATTTTTGAAGATTTGACAGATACTGAAAATACTCAAGGTATAATAGGTGTGGTTAAATTTAAACAAAGGACATTAGAAGAAAATTTAACGGATGATAATAGATTTGTATTAATCTTAGATAGAATACAAGACCCGGGTAACATGGGAACTATAATAAGAACAGCAGATGCAGCTGGAGTAGATGCAATAATTGCATTAAAAGGATGTGTAGATATATACAATCCAAAAGTAATAAGATCAACTATGGGATCTATATTTGATATGAATGTAATTCATGCTACTCAAGAAGAAGCATTAAGAATACTTAAATTAAAAAAATTTGATATAGTATCTAGTTACTTAGATACAAATAATTATTACAATACAGTTGAGTATAATTATAAGACTGCATTAGTAATAGGTAATGAAGCTAATGGAATAAATGAAGAATTAGTATCAAAATCAGATGTATTGGTTAAAATACCTATATATGGCAAGGCAGAATCTTTAAATGCGGCAATAAGTTCTGCTATACTTATGTATGAGATAAAAAAATACTTGGTTTAAAAGTTGTTAATTATACATTTTATATGTTATAATTATATAAAAAAATATATTTTAAAATACAATGAAAGAGAAAAGTATTTTGAATTAACTTAGCACAGAGAAAAGTATCAAGGCTGAAAGTACTTTATAAGAATTCAAAAGAAGTTCCCTCTGGAGTATTAAAGCTGAAATTAATAGTAGGCTTTAACGTTAAAACGCGTTAAGTTTATTTGAGGTGGTTTAAAATTTGTAATTTTAGACTACTAGGGTGGTACCGCGAAATAATAGTCTTTCGTCCCTAGGTTGGGATGAAGGGCTTTTTTTATGTGAATAAATAGTGAAAGGGTGATATATAGTGCAAGAAAAATTACTTAATTTACAAGAAGCTGCTTTAAATGAAATTAAAGATACTTCTAGTATAGAAGCTGTAGAAAGCCTAAGAGTTAAGTACTTAGGTAAAAAAGGTGAAATAACTGCTATTCTTAAAGAAATGGGTAAGTTATCAGCAGAAGAAAGACCAGCTATAGGTCAAGTTGCTAACAAGGTAAGAGAATCTATAGAAGGAAGTATATCTTCAAAGAAAGAAGAATTAAAAGCTATAGAAAAGCAAAAGAAATTAGCTGAAGAAGTTATAGATGTTACTATGCCAGCTAAAGCTGTTAAAGTAGGAAAGAAACATCCTATATCTCAAATAATAGATGAAGTAAGTGAAATATTTATGGGAATGGGATTCTCTATAGCAGAAGGTCCAGAAGTTGAAACTGTTGAAAATAACTTTGATGCATTAAATGCACCAATAGACCATCCATCAAGAGATATGAGTGATACATTCTATATAAATAGTGAATTATTACTTAGAACACAAACATCTCCAGTTCAAGTTAGAACTATGAAAGGTCAAGAATTACCTATAAAGATAATAGCTCCAGGAAGATGTTTCAGATTTGATGCTCCAGATGCTACACATTCACCAATGTTCCATCAAATAGAAGGATTAGTAGTTGGTAAAGATGTAACTATGGCTCAATTAAAAGGAACATTAGATATGTTCGTTAAGAAGTTATTCGGAGAAAATACAAAAACTAAATTTAGACCACATAACTTCCCATTCACAGAACCAAGTGCAGAAGTAGACGTTACTTGCTTTAAGTGTCAAGGTGCTGGATGTCCTATGTGTAAACAAGAAGGATGGATAGAAATATTAGGTGCAGGTATGGTTCATCCAAACGTACTTAGAAACTGTGGAATAGATCCAGAAGTTTATAGTGGATTTGCTTTCGGTATGGGTGTAGATAGAATAACTATGCTTAAATACGAAATAGATGATATAAGATTATTATTCGAAAATGATATGAGATTTTTAGATCAATTTTAATTAGGAGGGTTTGAATATGTTAGTACCTTTAAAATGGCTTAGAGACTATGTTGACATAGATATAGATACACAAGAATTTGCTGATATGATGACTATGACAGGTTCAAAAGTTGAAAAAGTAGATTTCTTTGGAAAAGAAACAAACGGAGTTGAAGTATGTAAGATACTTGAAATAGAACAACATCCAGATGCAGATAGATTAAAAGTTACAAAGGTTGAAGTTGCAAACGGAGAAATACTTCAAATAGTAACTAATGCTACAAATATAAAAGTAGGAGATTATGTACCAGTTGCTAGAATAGGTGCAGTATTACCTGGAGATTTCAAAATAAAGAAAGGTAAGTTAAGAGGAGTATTATCAGAAGGAATGTTCTGTGGTGCTGAAGAATTAACTATACCATCTGCATTTGTTGAAGATCATAAAAAAGATGGAATATATATACTAGATCATCAAGATTCATTTGAATTAGGAATGGATGTAAGAGATGTTTTAGGAATAAACGATGCATTAATAGAATTTGAAATAACTTCAAACAGACCAGATTGTAGATCAATAATAGGTATAGCTAGAGAAGCTGCTGTTACTTTAGGAAAAGAATTAAAATATCCTGAAATAAAAGTTCAGGCTTGCGATGAAGAAATGTCATTTGAAATAGATATACAAACTGATTTATGTAAGAGATACTGTGGTAGAGTGGTTAAAGATGTTAAAGTTGGACCATCTCCATACTGGATGCAAAGAAAACTTATAGAAGCAGGAATGAGACCTATAAGTAACATAGTGGATATAACAAACTACGTTATGTTAGAGCTTGGACAACCACTTCATGCATTTGATTTAGATGATATAAAATACAATAAAATGACTGTTAAAATGGCAGAAGAAGGTGAAAAGTTCACTACATTAGATGGTGTTGAAAGAACTTTAACATCAGATATGTTAGTTATAGGAAACCAAGATAAAACTTTAGATTTAGCAGGTATAATGGGTGGAGAAAACTCAGAAATAAAAGATACAACAACTTCTATATTTATAGAAGGAGCAAGTTTTGCTAAAGAAAATATAAGAGCTACATCTAAGAAATTAGGTCTTAGAACAGAAGCATCTTCAAGATTTGAAAAAGGAATAGACATAAACTTAGCAGAAGAAGCTGTTAATAGAGCATGTCAATTAATAGAAGAGTTAGGATGTGGTACAGTTCTTAATGGAATGCTTGACTACTATCCACAAAAAGAAGAGGTTCAAAAAGTAACTGTTAATCCAGTTAGAATAAATAAATTATTAGGTGTTAATGTACCTATGGACCAATTCATAAACATATTAGAAAGCTTAGAATTTAAATGTAATTTAGTATCTTCTGAAGTTTTAGAGTTAGAAGTTCCAACATTTAGATTAGATATAACTGAAGATGCAGATATATTAGAAGAAATAGCTAGAATATATGGATATGACAATATACCATCTGCAAGTTTAGAAGGTAATGCTACTGCAGGTGTAAAAACTGAAAAACAAAAGTTTATAGACAATGTAAAATCTAACTCTATAGCTTGCGGATTAAATGAAATATTAACATATTCATTTGTAAGCCCAAGAGGTGTAGATAAAATAAATCTTCCAGCTGATGATGAAAAGAGAAACTTTGTTAAAATAATGAACCCATTAGGTGAAGAAACTTCTGTAATGAGAACTACTTTAATACCTAATATGTTAGATGTTATATCTACAAATATATCTCATAAAGTTGAAGAAGTATCTGCATTTGAATGTGGAAATACATTTATACCACAAGAAGGATTACCAATAGAGACTAAGAAATACTGTGTAGGAATGTACGGTAAAGAAGTAGATTTCTTCGTGTTAAAAGGAGTTATAGAATCTGTACTTAATAATGTAGGATTAAAAGGTTATGAAATAGAGCCAGAAACTACAAATTTAACATTCCACCCAGGAAGATGTGCAAAAATAGTGTATAATAATATATATATAGGAACTTTTGGAGAATTACATCCAGATGTTATAGAAAACTACAACTTAGGACAAAGAGTATATGTAGCTGAAATAAATATAGATACAGTATTTGAAAACTTAAACTTAACTAAGTCATACAATCCATTACCAAAATATCCATCTACATCTAGAGATATAGCATTAATAGTTAAAGATGAAGTATTTGTTAAACAAATAGAAGATATAATAAAAGCTAATGGTGAAGATTTAGTAGAAAGTTATAAATTATTCGATGTTTACAAAGGTGCTCAAATAGAAGAAGGGCATAAGTCTATAGCATATTCTATAACATATAGAAGTAAAGATAAAACTTTAACTGATGAAGATGTAGCAAAAGTACATGAAAAGATATTAAGTGAGCTAAGTGAGAAATTAAACGCAAACTTAAGATCAAACTAACTAACGTAGGGGGCGTGTTAGTATGAAGGAAATGAATAAAGTTATAGTAAAAATTAATGGTTCTGAATATCCAATGGTAGGAGAGAAATCTGAACAACATATGTTAAATGTAGCAAGATATGTTGATGAAGAAATTAAAAGAATAAGTGAAGCAAATCCTAAATTAAGTACATCAGTATTAGCTATATTATCAGCTGTAAATATAGCTAATGAACTATTTGAATGTGGTGAGGAAAATGACAAACTATCAAAAGAAAACGAAGAACTTAACAAAAAGGTTGGTACTGGTGAAGAAGAATTAAAACTAGAGATGAAGAAATTACAATTATCTCTACAAGGCAAAGCAAAAGAAGAAGAAGACTTAAAGACAAAGATAGATGAGTTGAATAAGTTAATTGAAGAGCAAAAAAGTAAAATTTTTAAATTAGAAAGTGATATTCAATCTAAAGATAAGCAAATTGAAGAGTATAAGGTTGAAGTTAATGAACTTAAAGATTTAACTAAAATTGCTGAAGAAAAAGCTAGAGTTGCTGAGCAAATGTCTTCTAAATTCCAAAATGACGCATATAGAGTACAATTGGAAAAGATAGAGATTGAAAATGAATTAAAATTTTATAAAGCAACTAGATAAAAAATAAATTAAGCCTTCAGGGGAACCTGAAGGTTTTAATTTTAGTATTTAAGGTATATTATATAGGTAGTATAAATATGCCTTGAAGGAGGACAATATGAGAGACGTAGAATTATTAGCACCCGTTGGGTCTTTTGAAGCATTAAAAGCTGCGGTACAAAATGGGGCAAATGCAGTATACCTTGGAGGAAAAGATTTTGGAGCAAGAGCATCTGCAAATAACTTTGATAGAGATGAATTAAAAGAAGCTGTAAAATATGCTCATATAAGAGGTGTACAAGTTTTCGTAACTACAAATACATTAAGAAAAGAAAATGAAATAGAAGATTTCTTAGAATATGCAAAGTTTTTATATGATATAGATGTAGATGCAATAATACTTCAAGATATAGGTATGGCTAGACTTATAAAAAGAGAATTACCTGATTTTGAATTACATGCAAGTACTCAAATGGTTGCACACTCATTAGAAGATGTTAAATATTTAGAAAGTGTAGGATTTGATAGAGTAGTACTTGCGAGAGAAGTTACAGTAGAAGAAATTAAGTATATATGTGACAATTGTAAAGCAGATATAGAAGTTTTTGTTCATGGAGCATTGTGTGTATGCTATTCTGGACAATGTTTAATGAGTTCTATGATAGGAAATCGTTCAGGTAACAGAGGTAGATGTGCACAACCTTGTAGACAAAGATATGAACTGATTGATGTATACACAGGAGAAGTTGTAAATAGCAACGGAGATTATCTACTAAGTCCAAGAGATTTAAATGCAATAGAAGAAATTGATAAAGTAATAGATGCAGGAGTACATTCTCTAAAAATAGAAGGTAGAATGAA
>OMEJ01001102.1_pt1 | contig 11657 bp, 14 predicted proteins | sample 1645361 | NCBI WGS metagenome assembly OMEJ01 (sample SAMEA103958156, study PRJEB25191) | human gut metagenome
CGGCAGCGAAAAGAGAAGCAGCTCCATGCGATGACCACCCCGACGACCTCCGCACGATCCGCCACGGGACGGCAGTTGGAGAAATCGCAGAAGAGTATAGCGTGCCCGAAGGCCGGGCCAAATCGGCGCTTGCACCGATCCGCCGCCCCCCGTCGCGCGGAGGGCCACTGCACCGGAGCGCGCCAACGCTTTTCTCTTTGGACCGTGCACGGCCCGTTTCTCTTTTGGCACGACAAAAGAGAAATGGGGGGGTGCATCCGCCCAGCCATCAGCATGGCTGAATCCCCGTCCCATGGGGACGGTCACATCATAAGAAACAAACGAGGTAATATCAATGGGCAAACTATTTGGAACCGACGGCATCCGCGGCGTGGTGGGGGAGAACCTCACTGCCGATATGGCCTTCCGCGTGGGGCAGGCCGTGGGCACTGTTCTGATGGAGGACAAGGGCAGCCGCCCCACCGTGGTGATCGGCAAGGACACCCGCATCTCCTCCGACATGCTGGAGTCCGCCCTGATGGCGGGGCTCTGCTCCGTGGGCAGCGACGTGAAGCCGGTGGGCACCATTCCCACCCCGGCGGTGGCCTATCTCACCGTGCAGGAAAAGGCGGACGCGGGCATCGTGATCTCCGCCAGTCACAACCCCTATGAGCACAACGGCATCAAGGTCTTCAGCGGACAGGGCTACAAGCTCTCCGACAGCGTGGAGGCCCGGATCGAGGAGAAGATCCTCTCCCAGGAGCCCATGAAGCTCCGCATCCGGGGGGAGATCGGCCGCCGCCACCACGGTATGCGCCAGCTGAAGCGGGACTATATCGACTTCGTGGCCTCCACCATCGAGTCCGATCTGGCGGGGCTGAAAATCCTGGCGGACTGCGCCAACGGCGCTGCCAGCGCCACCGCGCCGGAGCTGTTCGGCCGCTTCAAGGCCCGGACGGACTTCATCCACCGGGACCCGGACGGGGTGAACATCAACAGCCACTGCGGCTCCACCCACCTGGAGGACCTGGCCGCCGCCGTGGTGCGGGGCGGCTATGACATCGGCGTGGCCTTTGACGGGGACGCGGACCGCTGCCTGCTGGTGGACGAGACCGGCGGCGTCATCGACGGCGACAAGGTCCTGGCGGTGTGCGCCCTGGACATGAAGCGCCGGGGAAAGCTCAACGGCAACGCCCTGGTGGCCACGGTGATGAGCAACCTGGGCCTCCACGAGTTCTGCCGGAACAACGGCATCGACCTGCTCTGCACGGACGTGGGCGACCGGAACGTGCTGGAGAAGATGCTGGAGCGGGACTACCGCATCGGCGGGGAGCAGTCCGGCCACACCATCTTCACCGATGTGGAGACCACCGGCGATGGTGAGGTGACGGCCCTCCAGTTCCTGCAGGTGCTGGCCCGGTCCGGGGAGAAAGCAAGTTCCCTTGTCAGCTGCTGCGCCGTCTACCCCCAAGTGCTGGTGAACGTGGAGGTGCCCCACAGCGGCGGCGTGAAGGAGGCCATTATGGCGTCCCCCGCGCTGGCGGAGGCCGTGAAGCGGGAGGAGGAGGCCCTCGCCGGCGCTGGCCGGGTGCTGGTGCGCCCCTCCGGCACGGAGGCCCTGATCCGGGTGATGGTGGAGGCCAAAACCACGCAGATCGCCCAGGCGGTGGCGGACCGGCTGGCAGATTTCATCAAATCGCAAAAAAAATAAAAATCTGTTTCTCGGATTTTTTTACAAATTGCTTGACATTTCACTGGATAGACAGGTATAATACGATATGTACAAATTTAGCGAGAAGACACCCCAGCCCCTGGACCAGTGCAGCGATGAAACGCTGTGCCAACTGGTTGCCGGCGGCAGCCGCGAAGCGGAGGAAGCTCTTGTGACGCGGTACAACCGGCTGGTCCGGACCTGCGCCCGCCCCTTCTTTCTGGTGGGCGGCGACAGCGAGGATCTGACCCAGGAGGGCATGGTGGGCCTCCTCAAAGCCGTTCGGGAGTATGACGCCTCCAAGGAGGCATCCTTCCGGACCTTCGCAGAAATCTGCATTCGTAACCGGCTGTATTCCGTCCTCCGCGCCGCGGCGCGGGATAAGCACATGGCTCTCAATCAGTCGGTCCCCTTGGATACACCCTTCTTTGACGCCAATTCCTACACCTCTGGTACCAGCGATCTGACTCAGCGCGATCCCGAAGCGTATCTCATCGACAGGGAACATACCGCTGCCCTCTTATCCGGTGTCCGGAAACAGTTGTCCGAGTTTGAAGCAAAGATTTTGGGGTACTATTTAGACGGTCTTTCATGCAGGGAAATTGCCGAGACGGTAGGCAAGCCCCCAAAGTCCGTGGACAACGCCGTGCAGCGCATTCGGCGCAAGGTGGCACGGCAGCTTCTTTCCGGCGATCTCAGCGGAAGCTGAACGCAATATATTTTTCTTTTCAAAGAGAGGGTAACATCATGTACGAAGACAAGACCTTAGTTTGCAAGGAGTGCGGCCAGGAGTTCGTGTTCACCGCCGGCGAGCAGGAGTTCTATGCCGAGCGCGGCTTCCAGAACGAGCCCCAGCGGTGCAAGGCCTGCCGTGACGCCCGCAAGAACGCGGCCCGCGGTCCCCGGGAGTATTTCACCGCTGTCTGCGCCGCCTGCGGCGGCGAAGCCCGCGTGCCCTTCGAGCCGAAGTCTGACCGTCCCGTGTACTGCAGCGAGTGCTTCGCCAAGATGCGGGACCAGCAGAGATAAACGAATCAATCCGTTTTGGTCTCTTGCAGAGGCGGCGCCCGGTGGGCGCCGCTTCTTCTTTTGCCGTGGGAGCCGGCCGCCGCGCCCCGCGCCGGGGAAACGGGAGGCATTCCGGAAAAATGTGCCGGTGCGGACGCCGAATCTCCACATTTCCAGGCTTTTCAAAGATTTTCTCTTGAAAAACATCGAAAACTAGAGTATAATACCCCTGCTGAATTTCAGATTAGAATTGGAGGAACCTCTGATGATCGAGATCAAGAAGGACACCATCATCGGTGACATTCTGGACGTGGCGCCTCAGACCGCGCCCATCTTCCTGTCCATCGGCATGCACTGCCTGGGCTGCCCCTCTTCCCGGGGCGAGACTGTGGAGGAGGCCTGCATGGTCCACGGCGTGGACTGCGACAAGCTGCTGGCCCTGGTGAACGAGGAAGCCAACAAGAAAGCGGAATGACCGGAACGGGACGCATACGGGAGACCGTATGCGTCCTCCTCCGACAGCCGGAACAGGAGGGCGCCATGGGAAAACATCTGGAACTGACGCCGCGCCTGCGGCAGATCGCCGCCTGGGTCCGCCAGGGTGCGCACCTCGCTGATGTTGGCACGGATCACGCCTATCTGCCCGTGTGGCTGACGCTGCAGGGCCGCGTGGCCTCTGCCATTGCCAGCGATCTGCGGCGCGGCCCCCTGGACCGGGCGCAGGAGACCGGCCGGCGCTACGGTGTGGGGGACCGGATCACCTTCCGCCTGGGCAACGGTCTGGCCGCCGTGGCGCCGGAGGAGTGCGACACCATCGTCATCGCCGGCATGGGGGGCGAGAACATCGCCCAGATTCTGGCCGGGGCACCCTGGACCGCCGACGGCCGCCACACCCTGCTGCTCCAGCCCCAGAGCCGGGCGGAGGCGCTGCGCCGCTTCCTGGCGGAGCACGGCTACGCCATAGCGCGGGAGGCGCTGGTGCGGGACCGGGGCTTTCTCTATCCCGTGATCGAGGCCGGGGCAGGGGAGATGCATCTCACGCTGGGCCGGCAGTGGGCCGGGGCGGACCTGCTCTACGACCCCCTGGGGGACCGCTACATCATCGAGAAGATCATCCAGCTCCAGGCGGCGGCGGCCGGGTCCAACCGGGCGTCGGCGCCAGAGGCCCGGGAACGGGGCGATTACGCCAGGGCCGTCATCACGGAGCTTCTGCAAATGAGGGAGGAGTGGCGCCATGCCAACTGTCCGGGAAATTGAACAGGCCCTGTTCCGACTGGCCCCGAAGGAGGGCGCCATGGACTGGGACAACGTGGGCCAGCTGCTGGGGGACCCGGAGGCGGAGGTCCGGCGGGTCCTGGTGGCCCTGGACATCACGGAGGCCGTGGCGGACGAGGCCATCGCGGAAAACTGCCAGCTGATTGTCAGCCACCATCCGGTGATGAACTGCAAATGGCTACCGGTGCAGACCGTCCGGCAGGACACGCCCCAGGGGCACCTGCTGCTGAAAATCCTGAGGAGCGGCCTGTCCGCCATCTGTATGCACACGAACCTGGATGTGGCCCCCGGCGGCGTCAACGACGCGCTGGCCGCCGCGCTGGGGCTGGAGGACCCTGGGCCGCTGGGGGACCCGGAGGGGCTGTGCCGGATGGGAACACTGGCAAGTCCTATGCCTTTACAGGAATTTGCAAAGCACGTCTGCCGGGCGCTCCAGGCCAACGGCGTCCGCTACGCCGGGGACAGCGGCCCGGTGCGGAAGGTCGCGGTGGGCGGCGGCGCCTGCGGCGACTATGAGGATGCGGCCATCGCCGCAGGGTGCGACGTGTTCGTGACCTCGGACCTCAGCTACCACCAGTTTTTAGACGCGGCAGGGAAGGGCATCCGCCTGATCGACGCGGGCCACTTCCCCACAGAGAATCCGGTGTGCACCGTGCTGGCAGAGTACCTGCGCGGCCGGTTCCCGGGCCTCACCGTCACCAAATCCGCCTCCCACCGGGAGGTCATCCAGTATTACGTAGAAGGAGAGTAATGTACCATGTCCGGACATTCCAAATGGCATAATATCCAAAAGACCAAGGGCGCGGCCGACGCCAAGCGCTCCGCCGCCTTCACCAAGATCGCCAAGGAGATCATCGTGGCCGTGAAAGAGGGCGGCGGCTCCGGCGACCCCAACAACAACTCCCGTCTGGCCACGGTCATCGCCAAGGCCAAGGCCGTCAACATGCCCAACGACAACATCAAGCGCACCATCGACCGGGCCCTGGGCTCCGGCAGCACCGACAACTACGAGGCCGTCACCTACGAGGGCTACGGCCCCGGCGGCGTGGCCGTCATTGTGGAGGCCCTGACCGACAACCGCCAGCGCACCGCGCCGGAGGTCCGCCACGCGTTCGACAAGTGCAACGGCAACCTGGGCGCCCAGGGCTGCGTCAGCTGGTCCTTTGACAAGAAGGGCGTCATCGTCATTGACAACGAGGAGGGCGAGCTGGACGAGGACACCGTCATGATGGACGCTCTGGAGGCCGGTGCCGCCGACTTTGAGGCCGACGGTCCCGCCCTGGAGATCACCTGCGACCCCGACGCTTTCAACGACGTGGTGAAAGCCCTGGAGGGGAAGGGCTACGCCTTCGCCAGCGCGGAGATCGAGATGGTGCCCCAGAACTACATCACCCTCACCGGCGAGGGAGACGTGAAGAACATGGAGAAGCTCATCGACATGCTGGAGGACAACGACGACGTGCAGAACGTCTGGCACAACTGGGATAACGACTGAGCATCGCTGGATAGAGAGAGGACGGGGAGACCCGTCCTCTTTTCGTCCTCTAGAATATTCAACAAAACTTTTCTTTTGTGCAAAAAAACGCCGGAGAGGCGGGCCTGACCGGTCCCCCTTACCATTACCATAACAATGACCATAACCATCACCATAACCCTAACTCTAGCTATTACCATAACGGGAGAATTTTACAAAATCCTCCCGGAGATTGCATAGAGCCGTGCATCAGATGGGGAGGGGACGCCTTTTCTTGAGAGGAGTGGTTTTTCGTTGGCAGAGGAACACAAGAAGAGTTTTATGCTGTATTTCGATAATTTTCCCTGTGTGGCGGCCCTGGACGCGGAGCAGCGGGGGGAACTGCTGCTTCTGTTGTACCGCTATGCCATGGCGGCGGACAAGGCTCCCACGGATCCGGAGGAGGTTTTGCGGCAGCACCCGGGCTTGAGGGAGGAGACCCGCATGGCCTACCGGTTTCTGGCGGAGACCATTCGGCGGGATACAGAGAAGTGGAAGGAAAAGCAGCGGCGCTACCAAGAGGCGGCGGCGCGGCGGCAGGGGGATGGGGCGATGATCTCCCGGAAGGCCCTGGAACAGGCTGCGCCCAAGGATTACAGCGACATCCGGAAGTACCTGCGGGACGTCTCTACCGCTGGTCGGTTGCCAAAATCGGACCCATAGGGTAGACTGAGGGCGAGGTGATACACGTGAACAAGGAGCGGCTGGGCGATTTCATCGGCAGCGAGCGGAAAAATCTGGGCCTGACCCAGCGGGATCTGGCGGCGCGGCTGCATGTGACGGACAAGGCCGTCAGCAAGTGGGAGCGGGGGCTGAGCTACCCGGATGTGACGCTGCTGGAGCCCCTGGCGGCAGCCCTGGACCTGACGGTGGAGGAGCTGATGGCCTGCCGGAGGCAGGCGGCGAAAGGAGCGGAGGAGACCATGCAGAGCTTGTTGGATATCTCCCGTGACAGCGTGCGGCAGGAGCGGCGGCGCTCCTGGCAGCGGCTGGCGGCGGTGCTGGTGCTGCTGGCAGTGACTGCCGCCGTGGTGGCGTATACGCAGATCGTGGTGACGGAGGAGCGGGAGGACTATTTCGTCCTGAAAGAGACGGTGGACGGGGCGAATTATCTCTATGTGGAGCTGCCGTGGGAGGGCCGTCTTCTGCGGCTGCGGTGTGTGGGAGACGTGGACTTCGATGGCATTACCTTGGAAGACGAGTTCGGCTGTGAGGTGGTCTACGATCTGGACTGCCGCTGGAACCGCCTGACCTATACGGGAACCGTCTCCCGCTGCGCCCCCTCGGGGAGCGTTGTAGTCGGCCATATGTAGGGCAGCTCTTCCGGGACTTCGTCAGTGGAGGTGTTCGGCATGAGGGACGTGCTGTACGCGGAGGTGGACTACCACCAGAATCCCCACGGGGAGGGCTTTCTCTGCGATGCGGCGTACTGGCTCCCAGACGGCCCCGTCGACCCGGGCCTTCTGGATGTCATCGTCGACGGCCATCCCGGCTATCCGGTAGACTACGGCGCGGCTCTGCTGGTGGTGGAGAACTGTGTCTCCTCCACACCCTGGGACGCGGACGGCGACGGGGCGAACGAGATCGTGGTCCGCACCCGCTGGCCGGAGAAGCCGTACACCGTCTATGACATGCTGGACGGGGAAGTGCAGGCGGTTTCTTGGCCGGACGCGGTGCCGGAGGAGGTCCGGGAAAATCTGATGTGCATTTGGGAGCAGTGAGAGGAGGCGGTCCACGGAGATCAAAACATCCCCCTCTGAGAGCGGCGGGTGGGGTCTCCTTCCGCCCGGAGGCGGGGAGCCAGCATCTGGCCTTTCACAGCCGGGAGCGGGTCCTCCGCTGCATCGACCAGTACACCGCGCGGCAGTACCGGCATCAATCGGGACAAAAAGAGGCCCTGGCTTTCGCCAGGACCTCTTCTTGTACGAGCAAGACTGTAAGCCGGGTTCTGTATCAAACAGTCATCTATCTCGACGTACCGTCGCCGGTACGCTCCAGCCACCCCGGGAGCGGCCGGGCCAGCCTTGGGGGTCGGACCCCCTGCTCCCATACCGGTGTTGCTCCGGATAGAGTTTACAGCATCGGACAGTCTCCAGCCGATGGGTGAGCTCTTACCTCGCCTTTCCACCCTTACCGACAGAGCTACTCTCTGTCGGTAAGGGTGGCTTGCCGCTCCCCGCGGGAGCGGCCGCTGCGGCGGGCTGATTGCAATTAGGAAGAGGGACCCTTCGCCCCTCTTCACACAACACCCCTGCGCCGTTCCGCGCGGAAGCGATTGCGCTGTTCGGGGAAGTTTCCCTCGCCCCGCTCCGCGGGGCATCGCGTTCAGCCGTCGCTGGTTCCCTGACCGATACAGAGTAACTCTGTCGGCGGTATATCTCTGTTGCACTTTTCCTGAAGTCGCCTTCGGCGGGCGTTACCCGTTATCCTTGCCCTGTGGAGCCCGGACTTTCCTCACGACCGGCCTTTCGGCCTGGCCGCGCGACTGTCTGTCTTACTCGCCTGTCTATTTTAGCGGAATCCGACGGGATTGTCAACGCCTGGCCGCAATGCGGCCTCCACATCGGCGGAAGTCGCCAGGGCCTTCCGCTGAAAATACCGGATGGCCCGCAGAGCGCAGCTAGGTCCCGGCTTCATGGCCCCGCAGCCCTGGGAGAAAAAGTCTGGGAAGGGGAGGGGCGTGGTTGTATTTTTTTCCGATCTGCGGTATAATTTCCTTGTCTGTCAATCTCTGCCGCCCAGCGCGGCGTTAGGAGCGTACCCATGAAGTTTGAGGAATATCTGGACTCTCTGCGGAACAAGTCCGTGGCCGTCATCGGCATCGGCGTCAGCAACCGGCCCCTGATCCGGCTGCTGCTGGAGCGGGGCATTCGCGTCACCGCCTGCGACAAAAAATCCCGGGAGGCCCTGGGGCCCCTGGGGGACGAGCTGGAGCAGCACGGCTGCCGCCTGCAGCTGGGGGAGGACTACCTGAAGGACCTGACGGAGGACGTGATCTTCCGGACCCCTGGCCTGCGGCCCGACGTGCCGGAGCTGGCGGCGGCGGTGGCGCGGGGCAGCCTGCTGACTTCCGAGATGGAGGTCTTTTTTGAGGTCTGCCCCTGCCCCGAGATCGCCGTCACCGGGTCCGACGGCAAGACCACGACCACCACGATCATCGCAAAGCTCCTGGAGGCCGCCGGGCGCACCGTCCACCTGGGGGGCAACATCGGCCGCCCGCTGCTGTGCGACACGCCGGACATCGCGCCAACGGATCTGGCGGTGCTGGAGCTCAGCTCCTTCCAGCTGATGACCATGGACCGGAGCCCCCGCATCGCCGTTATGACCAACCTGTCTCCCAACCACCTGGACGTCCACAAGAGCTACGGAGAGTATATCGCTGCCAAGGAAAATATCTTTACACACCAGACAGCCCGGGATATTGCCGTCTTTAATGCCGACAACGAGGCCACGGTCCGCTGCGCCGAAAAGGCCCCGGGCCGGGTGGTTCTCCCGCCGGAAGGAGGTGGCGGACGGCGTGTTCCTCCGGGGCACCTCCATTGTCTGCCGGGGGCCGCAGGGCGAGCGGGTAGTGCTGGACACCGCCGACATCAAGCTCCCCGGCGTCCACAACATCGAGAACTACATGGCCGCCGTCGCCGCCGTGGACGGGATGGTCCCAGACGAGGCCATCCGGGCCTTCGCCCGCACCTTCGGCGGCGTGGAGCACCGGATCGAGCTGGTCCGGGAGCTGGACGGCGTCCGGTGGTACAACGACTCCATCGCCTCCAGCCCCAGCCGCACCATCGCCGGGCTCCGGTCCTTCCCGGAGAAGGTCCTTTTGATCGCCGGGGGCAAGGACAAGGGCATCTCCTATGACGCCATCGGTCCGGAGATCAACGAGCATGTGAAGGCCCTGATCCTCTGCGGCGCAACCGCCGGGGTGATCCGGGCCGCCGTGGAGAAGGCCGCCAACTTCACCGGCCTGCCCATCACGGAGGTGGACAGCTACCAGTCCGCCGTGGCGCTGGCCCGTGAGACGGCGCGGCCGGGGGATGTGGTGCTGCTGTCCCCGGCCAGCACCTCCTTTGACCGGTTCGCCAACTTCATGGAGCGGGGCCGGGTCTTCAAGGATCTGGTGAACGCTCTGAAATAAGGCCAGGCCGCCCCCGCATACAATGGCGGGAAGGGGGCGTGATGGCCATGATCTGGCGCGGATTTTACTTCTACCGCCGGCGGATGGACCGCCGGCGGGTGCTGCGGGCCCTGGCGTTTCTGCTGATGGCTCTGGCGCTGACGGTGCTCTTCATCGCCGCCACCCAGATGCGGCCTCTGCTGGAGAGCATGGCCACCACCCGGGTGTCCAATACCGTTACCCGCATCGTCAGCGAGGCCGTGTATGAGGCCATCGAGAAGGGCGAGCTGCAGTACGACGGCCTGGTGTCCTTCGAGAAGGACACGGAGGGCCACATCACCGCTGTGCAGAGCAACATGGCGGCCTTCAACCACCTGCAGGCGGAGATTCTGGACACGGTCCTGACCCGCATCAGCCAGGTGCCCACCGGGGACCTGTCCATCCCCATCGGCAGCCTGACGGGTTCGACGCTGCTGGCGGGACGGGGGCCCCGCATCACCGTGCGGATGGAGTCCGTGGGGTCGTCGGAGGCGAACTTCCGCAACGCCTTCACCTCCGCCGGTATCAACCAGACCAAGCATCAGATCATCCTGACGGTGGATGTCTCCGTCAGCGTTCTGCTGCCGGGGTTCCGCACCGCCACCAAGGTGTCCAATTCCTTCATCGTGGCGGAGACGGTGATCGTAGGCACGGTGCCGGACACCTACACTTATTTCTCCACAGATCCGGATACGTACGAGGAGGATCTGAAAGACTACATTCTGAACAACAGCTGAGAAGGGAGCACACCCTATGGACTACCGCGAGGAAATGAAGCAGCTGCGGGACTTTTTGAACCAGCAGAGCTATCTGTACTATGTTCTGGACGCGCCGGTGATCCCGGACTACGAGTACGACCGGCTGAACCGGCGCCTGGAGGAGCTGGAGGCGGAGCACCCGGAGGAGATCACCCCGGACTCCCCCACCCAGCGGGTGGGCGACAAGATCCTGGAGGGCTTTGAGACCTACGAGCACCCGGTACCCCTGGAGAGCCTCCAGGACGTGTTCAACGCAGAGGAGGTCTCGGAGTTCCTGGATCGGATGCGGGAGGCCCTGGGGGACGGCGCCGCCTACTCCGTGGAGCCCAAGGTGGACGGCCTGTCCGTGGCCCTGGAGTATCGGGACGGCGTGTTCGTCCGGGGCGCCACCCGGGGCGACGGCCGGGTGGGGGAGGACGTGACGGAGAACCTCAAGACCATCCGCGCCATCCCCATGCAGCTGCCGGAGAAGCTGCCCCGGCTCATCGTCCGGGGCGAGGTCTATATGTCCCGGGCGGTGTTCGCGGAGATCAATGCCCGCCGGGAGCTGGAGGGCAAGCCCCTCATGGCCAATCCCCGGAACGCCGCCGCCGGGTCCCTGCGGCAGCTGGACCCCAAGATCTGCGCGGAGCGGAAGTTGGATATCCAGGTGTTCAACCTCCAGCTGGCGGAGGGCAAGACCTTCCAGAACCACTCGGAGACCCTGGACTACATGGCCTCCCAGCACTTCAAGGTGATCCCCCACAAGACCCTCTCCGACCCGGCGGAGATTCAGGCGGAGATCGACCGGATCAACGAGGAGCGGATGGACTACCCCTTCGACATCGACGGGGCGGTCATCAAGAGCGACCACCTGGCGGACCGGGAGCGGCTGGGCTCCACCGCCAAGTTCCCCAAGTGGGCGGTGGCCTTCAAGTACCCGCCGGAGAAGAAGTTCTCCGTGGTCCAGGACATCGTGGTGCAGGTGGGCCGCACCGGCGTGCTGACGCCCAAGGCGGTGCTGTCCCCGGTGCGGCTGGCGGGCACCACCGTCACCAACGCCACCCTCCACAACCAGGACTTCATCACCGAGAAGGACATCCGCGTGGGGGACACTGTGCTGGTGCAGAAGGCGGGGGAGATCATCCCGGAGATTTTGAGCGTGGACTTCGACAAACGCCCGGAGGGCACGGTGCCCTACACGCTGCCGGACGCCTGCCCGGTGTGCGGCGCCCCGGGCAGGAGAGTGGAGATCGGAAGAGCGGTTCAGCAGGAATGCCG
>OMEJ01001103.1_pt1 | contig 11641 bp, 15 predicted proteins | sample 1645361 | NCBI WGS metagenome assembly OMEJ01 (sample SAMEA103958156, study PRJEB25191) | human gut metagenome
CTATTTCTTATCAGAAAGATTCACTTTCCAAAGACACAAGATTTTTTACAGCCTCCCTAGAGTTCAAAAAAGCCCTCGCTTGTTACGGCGAGGGCGTGTGTTCTTATTCTTCGGTTTTTTCAGCTTTTTTCTTTTTAGGTGCAATTTTGTGGCCGGAGTAGATTGCCATGCCCATGCAGACCAGAGTGCCACAAGCGAAATACTTGTGAGCCTGCATCAGTTTCTTGCAGCCTGTGTAGAAGCATCCTGCCATACAGGCAAGTGCACCGAGTGACCAATATTTATGTGCTTTCATTTTGTGTGTCCTCCTTATCTTCTTTCTGTATTTTGAGCAATTCCTCGATTTCCGTTTTACTCGCCGGCCGTACTGCCTTTTTATTATCGTGTGCTACCGCTCCACAGTCGGGGCATCGATCCGGCAGTTTCTCAGCAGAGAAGCAGTAGCGGCAGGAATCGCAAAAGTAGTAGTTCAAGTCATATTCACCCCAATCTCTAATATATCCTCAAATGCAATAATGGTCGGCAGCTCTTTGCCGGTATCATTTATAAATCCTGTGTAAATTCGTAGTTCTTTGTTTATCACATCCACAGCATCCAATACTCCGGCTACATTCTCATAGTAGCCGTCCGTGAAATATTTTATTGTGATCTCTTGACCTTTCCAAAGCTGGCTGATCTTTTGATTTAGAACTTCCTTGCCTTCTTCAGACAGCTCGATTCTGTTTCCTTTGAGGTGGTCTCTGCCCTCGGAAGCAATCTCATCCTCATAGCCTCGTAAGGCGGCAAACGGAGAGAAGATTTTAGCTCGATTTGACATCGGCATACGGGGATGATTATGTGGTGGCTCCGGGCGGGAGGCATGGAGGATTTTGCCATACTTACTTTGGACGGCCCTGCCTTCCGGTGTGTTCTTGTAGTCCATGTTCTCCCTCCTTACTTGGCCTTGTGGCCGCCTATTTGCTGATTTCTTTCTCTCATTGTTGCACCATCCAGATAGTTGGTTCCTTTTAGTACGGCGTTCTTGCCGAACTTCTTCTTGAGACCCAGCATCGCATTTTGCAGCTTTTTCTCTTTTTCCAATTTGGTTGTGTCCGTGAATAGGTCAACTTGGAAGAATCCCTCATCTTTGACCACACGGTTGGCAGCTATTGTGATCCGTCTTACCGTCAGGGTTTTATCAGCTATACTCTCGAACAGCTCAGTTGTGGCAGAGATCAGGATGCTTCCGAGGTTGGTCGGATTATCCAGTTTTGTGCTGCCATGAGCACCTTTCGGAACAGTGCGGTCGTAGTGGTCAATGTGTACCGGACCTCTGTACTTGCCGCTGTCACAGTTTTCACGGTCATAGCCCACATCCAGTGTCAGGCTGTCCGTAACCAGACCTTTGTCCGTCAACTGTAATACTAAGCTGTCAGCCATCTCCATGACAATGATTCTTGCTTTGTCATATGGGTAAGGGCAGGAGAGTACCTGACCTTCGGAGATGCTGTTGGTGCTGGGCTTGTAGGCTTTGATTTCTTTCATACCGCAGGGCTCCAGCCCCCAGGCATGGTCAATCAGCAGTTCGGCGTCAACACCGAATTCATTATATAAGATATCCTGATTGACGGTGCTGAAATATGCCAGCTCGCCCATCGTATGGATGCCGTGCTTTTCTAGTCGCTTGACGGTACCGGGACCAGTCATCCAGAAGTCTGTGAGAGGCTTGTGATCCCAGAGAAGATAGCGAAAGCTCTCTTCATCCAGTTTAGCGATGCGGACTCCGTCCTTGTCAGGCGCAGCGTGTTTGGCAGTGATGTCCATTGCCAGCTTCGCCAGATATAGATTGGTACCAATCCCGGCGGTGGCAGTGATGCCAGTCGTATAAAGCACTTCCCGGATCATTGTCATGGCAAGGTCGTGTGCGGTCATATTATAGTGGGATAGGTACGAGGTGGCATCGATGAACACTTCGTCGATGGAATATACCACGATGTCCTCTGGTGCAATGTATTTCAGATAGATGCCGTAAATCTGCCGCGATACCTTTTCATAATATGCCATCCGGGGTGGTGCAACAAGGTAAGAGAGTTCGAGTGACGGGTCGGCGGCAAGCGATAAGGAATCATAGGAAGCAGAGGAGAAGGATGGCTTACCGTCCTTATACACAGCTTTTCTTAATTGTACCGCTTCCCTTAACCGATTCGCATTGACCTCCTTGACCTTCTGCACGACTTCAAACAGTCTGGCGCGACCCGGAATGCCATAGGTTTTCAAGGAAGGAGACACAGCGAGACAGATAGTTTTCTCAGTGCGGGAGGAATCTGCTACGACCAGATTTGTAGTAAGCGGGTCGAGGTGTCGAGCGGCGCATTCTGCACTCGCATAATAGCTTTTAAGATCTATCGCAAGATATGTGCGTTGCATCGTGCAATTTCATCCTTTCTGACTGTGTTCTCATAATAATGCTTTTAATGTCCGGTTCTCTCGACAAACCATCGGCCTAATCGTCCATTGAAGCGTGAGTCGAGGTGTTCAAAGAACAGGTGCTTTTCCTGCCCTTGGATGAGCACAGTAAAGCAGTCACCGGAGTAACCGTTATCGGCAGTCCCGGCAGGACGGAAGTCGCGCACTGTTTCGATTGGGAAGGTACGTCCATCCGACCATGTGATCGATGTCGGCTGCATATAGCCTGTAGAATCAAAGTCGGAGGATACCTTTACATAGACTCGTTCTTTTGTCATAAGCAGTCACCTCCATGTTTAATCGTAGCTTTTAGAGCAATTCTTCATGGAATCTTTCAGAAAGTTGCTCTTAAGCTCTGGCACAGCAGGAAGCTGGTACCCTTTTGCGGTAAGAATGTTCAGTTTAAAATCAACAAAGTTTTTTTCGATTCCAGCCACCTGTGCGATCTCCTCAAGGGTGGCGAATCCTGTATGCGTGTATTGAAAGTCCTGCAGAAGCTCGTGATATTTCAAGGCACGGTATGTGCTGGAGCAGTGGGGTGGCAGAGAAGCCTCCATCTGAAGCCTGTCAGCGTTGAATTCATAGAAGCCGATTGGTTTCAGTACATCATCATCTGACAACAGCAGTTCAGCAGCAAACGTATTCGCCCTGCGCTCTGCTTTTGCATTGCTGAGACTATAAAAATATGTATCCTGGAAAGCCTGACCGGATGCCGCATGTTTCCGGTCAAAGATAGCGTGCCCAAGTTCATGAGCCAGTGCAGATCTGCGTTGTTGTTTTGAGCAGTTTGGATTGATGCCGATGTATTCACAATTTAGAAGCACAGTATAAAATCCAAGGAGCTCTTCGCAGAACCGAATGTCTTTAATTTTAATGGCGCGCTGGGCAATGATAGCTTCCGGGTCATTGCTCTTGTATCGGCGGCTTACAGCGTCGGCGGCAGTAATAGCAAAGTTGTCCAACAGCGACTCCTTTCCTCTGTAAGTCGATTACAGATATTTTTTAGGAGTAAACTTTTTTGCCTCTTCTTTTGCATCAAGGAAGAGAGCTTCCATTTCCTTAATGAAATTAGCCTGATCTTCTTCGGACAGCTCGCCGCCAGCAAAAAGGGCAGAGGTCTGTTCTTTTATTTTCTTTGCCTGCGCTACACCGCGGGAGCCATACTTCTTACGGACATCAGCGTAGAATTGATCATCGCTGAGTTCCTTCTGGAAGGTGGCATCATCCATAAAGTAGTCGGTCGTGACACCAAGAGCAGCGGCAATCTTCTGGATTGCGTCCACGCTTGGTTCGCGTTCGCCGGCTTCGATATAGCGGATGGCACGATCAGACATGGATGCTCGTCTGGAGAGTTCGGCCATGCTCATACCTTGTGCGGTTCGCAGAGCTTTGATCTTTTCGCCGTTGGTCGCAGTCGGTGTAAGCGCGGTGGCTGCTTCAGCCCGGACATCCTGTGCGTCTAGTAAGTTCGTATCTTTTTTCATGTCAGAGGAACTCTCGGGGTCAGACCCCATGAAGAAGAAATGATTTTTTTCTAAAGAAACTATAAACGAAAACGAGAGCATAGGCTACTGGCGCTGCTCTAATAATTACATAAAATTTTGTGGAAGGCACATTGGGCGCTACAAGGTATGGAAAGGAGAATTATGAAAACAACATTACTTCTGGTATTGGCAGCCGCTTCGGAACAGGAATCAAGCAGTTAGAGCCGGTGGATGATGCGGGGCATATTATCATGGATTATTCCATCCATGATGCGCTTGAGGCTGGCTTCAACCATGTGGTATTTATCATCCGTAAGGATATCGAGCAGGAGTTCAAAGAGGTTATCGGTGAGCGTATCAAAGCTATCTGCGCTGCCCATGATGTGACGGTGGATTATGCTTTCCAGGACATTAACGATATTCCGGGGACTCTGCCGGAAGGCCGTACAAAGCCGTGGGGAACTGGTCAGGCCGTGCTTGCAGCGAAGAAGGTCATCAAGACCCCGTTCATCGTCATCAATGCAGATGATTACTATGGCAAAGAAGGTTTCAAGGCTGTTCATGAGTATCTGGTGAATGGCGGCAAGTCCTGTATGGCAGGTTTTGTGCTGAAGAACACGTTGTCTGATAACGGTGGTGTGACTCGCGGTATCTGCAAGATGGATGAGGATTACAACCTGACCGAGGTTGTGGAAACGAAGAACATTGTAAAGACCGCAACTGGAGCAGAGGCAGAAGGAATGGCTGTTGATGTTGATTCTCTGATTTCCATGAACATGTGGGGCTTAACTCCTGATTTCCTTACAACGCTGGAAGAGGGATTCAAAGAATTCTTCGAGAAGGAAGTGCCGGGTAATCCACTAAAGGCAGAATATCTGATTCCTATCTTCATCGGTGAACTGCTGGAGCATGGGAAGATGTCTGTGAAGGTTCTGAAAACAAATGATACATGGTATGGCATGACCTATCATGAGGATGTCGCAGCAGTAAAGGATAGCTTCAAGAGGATGCTGGAGAACGGCGTGTATAAGACTGACCTGTTCAGCGATCTGTAAACGACGATGAAAGAAACGATTGATTTACTCGAGAAGCATTGGGGTCAGACCCCGTGAAATACTGATAAAGAAAATAAAGCAGAACTAAAAGTTCTATAAAAGAAACATAAAATATCTTGCAAAAACTTATCATGAGTGATAAAATCTCGTAAATGAGTTATCAGAGATGAAATAGGGAGATAAACAAATGCAGGAGAACATGAAAGAATACCTGACAGAAAAGGAAGCCAGGGAAAAGAGACTGGAAGTATATACAGAGAAGATCCAGGAAAAAGTGTTGAGCAGATCTTCGGAAACAATCCGGCAGTTAGTGGAGGAGAGACACCGCCAGAAAATGACGCAGCAGGAAATAGCGGATATTACAGGGATAAAACCGTCGAATATGGCCCGGTTTGAGAGAGGCGGCAGGGTACCAACGCTGGTTGTACTGGAGAAATATGCGAATGCCCTTGGAAAACATATTGAAATAAAAATCTGTGATGACTGACAGATTTTTATTTCTGGATAATCATAGATGATACTATTATTAAAAATAACAAAGCGAAATGGAGGGAGAAGGATCGCAAGAAAATTAAGGGACTGGTATCCGGGAGCAATTTACCATATCATGCACAGAGGGGTGAGAAGAAAACCAATATTTGAAGATGAGATGGACCATCAGGTACTGCTGCAGATAATAAAGACGTCATTGAGTAAATATAACTGCTGGCTGCATGCGTATTGTCTGATGACAAACCATGTCCATCTGCTGCTTGAAACAGGCGATATAGAAATCGGGAAATTCATGAAATATATGTCAGAATGTTATGCCATTTATTATAACCATAAGTATGGTTACAGAGGGCATGTTTTTGAGAGCCGGTATAAATCCTGTCTTGTAAAAGAAGATGCCTATTTTCTTCAGACAAGCCGTTACATACATCTGAACCCGGTAAAAGCACAGATGACAGATTATCCGGAAGATTATTTATGGAGCAGTTATCGGACAATGATAGGGATTGAGGATGATGGGATCACAGAGAAAAAGAAGACACTTGCGTACTTTCCGAAAAACAGTATTTATCAATACAGGGAGTTTGTAGAAGATATAGGACATAAATATATAGTTCAGGAACAGCATATCAGAAAGATGATAGGGGAAGATGAATTATGGCTACCGTGGTAAGAAGTTTTGCAATTCAGGGGATTGATGGATATCCTGTGGATATAGAAGTAAAGATGCTGGAGGGACAGCCGGTGATATCGATCATCGGGCTTGGGGATCAGGCTGTAAAGGAAGCGGCAGAGAGGATCCAGGCAGCGATTGATGAGAGCGGTTATGTTTTTCCAAAAAAGCGTGTGATCATCAGTCTCGCACCCAGTGATAAAAAGAAAAGCGGTTCTCATTTTGATCTTGCAATGGCGGTTGGAGTACTCTGCCAGAACGGAGATATAGGGGTGAAGAACTTGAATGAATATGGCTTTATCGGAGAACTGTCATTAGATGGAAGGTTAAGAGCCTGCAGAGGGATTCTGCCGATGATCATTGCCGGTCAGAAGAAAGGAATAAAGAAGATCATCGTACCGGAGGCTAATCTTAAAGAAGCAGGACTGGTGCATGGAGTAGAAATTCTGGGATTTCATGATCTGACAGGCGTGCTCCGCTGTCTTGAAGGAAAAACATCAGGGGGAGAAATCCATGTGGGTGAAAAGGAAAACGGTCCGGAAGAATCAGGGACCGTTCTGGATTTTAAAGATGTTAAAGGACAGGATGAGCTGATAGAGGCGATTGTTCTTGCTGCGGCAGGAGGGCACAATATGCTGATGGTCGGGGAGCCTGGATGCGGAAAGACCATGATCGCGCAGAGGATTCCAACGATACTTCCGGAAATGACAGAGGAAGAATGTCTGGAAGTAACAAAAATATACAGCATTTCCGGCCTGCTTCCCAATGGACATGCCCTGATGAAATACAGACCGTTCCGTGCCCCGCATCATAATGCATCATTGAATGCTCTGATCGGCGGCGGTGCCTATGCAATGCCGGGCGAGGTATCACTGGCACATAATGGGGTACTATTCCTGGATGAACTTGCTGAATTTTCAAGGCGGACTCTTGACGCATTACGCCAGCCGATAGAAGATAAAAAAGTATCTATTTCGAGAGTGAACGGTACTCATACGTTTCCTTCCAGTTTTATGTTTATTACAGCTATGAATCCCTGTCCGTGTGGTTATTATCCAGGTGCAAAATGTAAGTGTACGGATTATGAGATTATTAAATACAGGGGAAAGATCTCCGGCCCTATCATGGACCGGATAGATATACAGAAAGAAGTCCATCCTGTAGATTTCTTTGCAATAGCAGACCAGAAATCAGGGGCTTCTTCGGAAGAATTGCGTACAAAGGTAGAAAAAGCCAGAAAGATACAGCAGGAGAGATATGCGCAGGAAAAAGGAATCAATTGTAATGCGCAGATGACAACGGAACTCATACAGAGATATTGTGTGCTGGATAAAGATTCATTGAAGCTGCTGAGAGAGACCAGTGAAAAGTATGGATATAGTGCCCGTGTGATCCACAAACTATTAAGACTTGCCAGGACTAGTGCGGATCTGGATGGAGAAGAAAAAATCCGTCAGAAAGATATAGAAAAAGTTCTGACGTGCCGGGAGCTGGACAAAAGTAATAGTAAAATGGTGGTGGTTAAATAATGATATACTGGATATGGCTTACGCAGATACCATTTATCGGGCCTGTTACAACCAGATACCTGATAAAAGAACTGGGAGATGCGGAAAAGATTTATCAGGCTGACTATAAATTCCTAAGCGGAATATCAGGACTGTCTGCAAGACAAAGAGAAAGTATCATCAGGAATCATTCATTGGAAAAAGCGAAAAGGATCATGGATGATTGTCAAAACAAAAATATCTCTATCTTATGCTGGAATGATGAGCGTTATCCCTTGCGTGCCAGAGAACCTGCTGATGCACCACCAATGCTATACTATAAAGGAAACATCAAGAAAATGGATCAAACAGTTGGAATAGTAGGTGCGAGAAGATGCAGCCAGAAAGCAAAACAGGAAACGGTATTTCTGGCATCGGAATATGCAAAGGCTCGGATTGCAGTTGTCAGCGTGACTATCACATTGGGGTCAGACCCCACGAAATACATATAGCGGAAATGCTAAAATTCTGACGGATATGGGAATTAGTCAGGATAGATAACAGATAATAATCAGGAAGGAAGTCAAATATGAATATAAAAGTTCAGCTTGATGGTGTAAAAGTATATAACGATGCAAAAGTTCTGACAGGTGTAAAAATAAGAAGTGGCGGTGACTTGGAAATAAAAGCCAGAAATTTGGAAGTGACAGATAAAGCAGAAGTACTTACAGATATGGAAATAGAAGAAGTTTTAAAGAGAGCGGAAAGTGCTTTACAGGAACTTGAGCCATGTACACCGGAATATTCTTCATTAAGTAGGATTGTTCAGGCAGGAAATCTGGAAAACAGGACAGAATTTATGAAAAAAATTGGAAAACATATAAGTATTTTTGCAGGAGGTATCCTGCAGAATATTATTTCAGATGTCATCAGCGGGAGGATAATGTAAAAGGCAGGGAAGCATTGTGGTCAACTGTAAGGGTAGTGTAAAATAGTTTGTGTTTTTGGTAAAAAATAACTCCTTTTTGGTAAGAATTCAGATATGACAATTCTTATCGAAAAGGAGTATTTTTTATGGCAGTTGCAAAGGAACAAATTCGACAGATCATCTCAGAAAACAACATTAATAGCGTTGCAGATATATACACGCTTCTGAAAGACAGTTTCAAGGATATCCCGCAGGAGCTGATGGAGGCAGAACTGGATGCAACTCCTGGCTACGAGAAAAACCAGAGGGTCGACATCGTGGTCTGGATGGAAGACAACATATGCATTTATCGTTATGGTGAGATTTTACATACCTCTTCGGAGTTGGTTGGAACTATTCATGTTATACAGGGAAGATATATCAACTGGAGAGAACCTGCATTTTCTTCTGTAGTGTGTAAATAGGAAGTATGCCTGACAACCAAAAGAAGGATGGCAAGTAACCTAAATGTTTGCTACTGGTCTCTCAGTTCTGCTTTTAAAATTTCTATAATAAAACTTTAAATTGTATTTTTCATAGTAATCCGTTATACTAAAGACAATGTATAGCGGATTTTTATTAGTGGATTTATTGAAATTTCCAGATTCACTAGTGTTCAGGAAGGCGGCATATTGTATGTGTGAATTTAATATCCAGGAAATAGAACTTTTTAATTACAGGCAGTTTGAAGATAAGAAATTTGTGTTAAATTCAAGAATGAATGTTTTTGCAGGAAAGAATGGCTCTGGTAAAACAACAGTATTGGAAGCAGTTAATGTCGTGCTGGGGGCATATCTTGCAGCGTTTAAGACATATGTACCTTCCAGGTTTGTGTTTAATATCAAATCAACTGATGCAAGACGAAAGACTCAGATTTCAGATGATAGCAGAATTCTTACTGCTGGTGCAATCCCACAGTATCCTTGCAAGGTTAGTTGTAAGGCTGCATGGAATATTGATTATGAGTCTATTGGTTTTCAGCGTGTTCTTTTGAAACAGGATGGCAGAACTAAGTTTGGTGGAAAAAATCCAATGCAGCAGACTGTAATTGAATGGGAAAGCAAAATCGCAAATGCAGATCACTCTGATGAAGATGTTATTCTGCCACTGGTATTATACCTTAGTTCAGCACGACTTTGGAAAGATGGAAATAAAAGAACAGTAAAGACAGGCGTATTGAGCAGAACAGACGCATATAGCCACTGCCTTGATGCGCAGCATGGATTGGATATTGCATTTCGATATATAGATACGCTTAAAGCTGTTGCAGTTGAAGAAAATGATGGAAAAATTTTCCCGGCTTATGAGGTCATTTTGTGGGCGGTTAATGAGGCGTTTAGAGATGAGTTAAAATCAGGTGAAAAAATTATATTTTCTACAAAATATGAGGATGATATTATTGCACTTAGAACATCTGAAGGAACCGTTCTTCCATTTCAGATGTTGAGTGACGGTTATAGAAACGTTATCAAGATAATCTTGGATATTGCAGCAAGAATGTGTATATTAAATCCATATTTGAAGGAGAAAGCCTTACAGGAAACACCGGGTATTGTTCTTATTGATGAAATTGATTTAAGTTTGCATCCAACCTGGCAGAAAAGAATTATTGGGATTTTAAAACAACTGTTTCCTAAAATTCAGTTTATCTGTGCAACACATTCGCCTTTTATTATTCAATCACTTGAAGAGGGCGAGCTGATCACATTAGACCAGCCTCTGGAATCTGAATATTCAGGAGAGAGTATTGAAGATATTTCGGAGGATATTATGGGGGTTGTGTTACCTCAATATAGTGAAAAAAAGAGAAAAATATATGAAGCTTCAAAGCTGTATTTTGAAGCACTTACACAGGCAAAATCGCAGGAAGACATAGACAGACTGGGAAAAAGACTGGCGGAACTGGAGGCTGAATACAGCGAAAATCCTGCTTATATGGCGTGGGTACATCAGCAGTATCTGGAACAGAAATGGAAAGTGAAAAAGAATGAGACCAATAAATAAGGGGGAGTCTCCATATAAAAAAATAAATGAATATAAGGACGCATTGCCATATTTAGAGAGACGGATAGGAATGTATTGTTCTTATTGTGAATTTCCTATACCACATGTTCCTGAGGTAGAACATGTGGTTTCAAAATCCAAAGGTGGAGATTTAACAGACTGGAATAATCTTAACCTGGGATGTAAATATTGTAATACACGAAAAAAGGCACAGACAATGCCGGAAAATAAAAAAAACTATTTGTGGACAGATGAAGATAATACTGCTATCGCATATTCGTACATTAATGGTATCCCAAAGGTGAATGAAGAGTTATTGATAAAACTGGATTCAACAGGGGATTACCTGAAAAGAGCACGTAATACATATAACCTTGTAGGTTTAGGCAATCTTCCTATGGGAAAAGATAGAGATAGACGATTTGGACAAAGAAATACAGCTTATCAAAAAGCATTAAACTCGCTGGAACACTGGAATCATATGAAAGACCTGTCAAAAGAATATCAGAATGATATGAAAAATCAGATTATTATGACGGCATTGGGAGATGGATTTTTTTCGATATGGATGGAAGTGTTTTGCGACGAACCGGAAATACGACTAGCACTCATAGAGACTTTTCCAGGAACCAATCTGAATTATTATGATGAGAAAGGATGCGTTAAAGAAATTATATGACAAGGATTCAGTATAATCTGGATGAGGTAATGGTTATCAAGTCTACGATCCCGGTTGGCTTTACAGCCAGTGTGAGAGCGAAATATCACTGTGACAATATTATTTAAAGTCAGCACATTGAGATCAGACGTGCGTCCAGTAAAGGGAGAAAGCCCCATCAATAATCACAGCATTGAATGTGAACTTCCAGTAATTTTTCCGCCTAAAGAAAAAAGAACAAAAATAAAATCATAAAAAATCCCGGTTTTCTGCGCTTTTCCATTGCAGACAGCCGGGAAATATAGTACACCTATTTTAGGTGGATAACCGCCTAAAAGGAGGGCGCTATGTATCTGGATTTTTTAGTGAAAGTACC
>OMEJ01001105.1_pt1 | contig 11620 bp, 10 predicted proteins | sample 1645361 | NCBI WGS metagenome assembly OMEJ01 (sample SAMEA103958156, study PRJEB25191) | human gut metagenome
CGGTATCCCGCCTTAATTCAGATGCTCTGGTAACTCAGTTGCCGAGTAATTCACTCTGCTATATACTGATTGCATTCAAACACTTGCAATCCATATAGGATTTCACTGATTCAGTCAGAATCTCACTCCACATCAAATTTCTCCAAGCTTTCCAGTCTTGCTCTGTATTTGGAGTCATAGGCATCTGTAAACGAAGCCTCTTTCTTCATTTTTTCGAGAGCTGCTGCTGCTTTTTTAACTGTCTGGATAGTACCGGCACCTGCTACACAGCCGCCCGGACATGCCATTCCTTCCAAAAGATATCCATTATATTTACCAATCTTGGCCATCTGGAGCATCTTCTTACAGTTCTGCAGACCTTCTGCATTCATTACCTTTACTTCCCGATCAGGATCAATACGCTTCACCGCATGGACAACCGCTTCTGCCACACCACCGCTGACTGCGAAACCTCTTCCGTCAGCACTGGCACGAAACAGTGGTTCTCCTTCCGGAATATCTTTCCAGTCCACGCCTTTGGCATCAAACATTCCTGCCACTTCCTCAAAGGTCAGCACAAAATCCACATAGCTGCGGATACTTTTACGGCTGGCTTCCAGCTTCTTGGCTGCACAGGGACCTACGAAAACGATCTTACAATCCGGTTCCTTCTGCTTGATCAGTCTGGCAGTAAGAACCATGGGTGTCAGTGCCATGGAGATACATTTCGCCTGTTCCGGGAATAATTTCTTAGCCATCATAGACCAGGACGGACAGCAGGATGTAGCCATAAACGGAAGTTTCTCAGGAACTTCCTCCAAAAAGTCCTTTGCCTCCTCCACTGTGCACAGATCTGCACCGACTGCAACCTCTCTTACATCTGTAAAGCCAAGTGCCTGAAATGCACCCCGTATCTTATTATTCTCCATACCTGGGAACTGACCTGCAATGGCAGGCGCCACGATTGCATACACCGGTGTTTCACTTTTTAATGCCATAACAGTCTGGAAAATCTGTCCTTTGTCTACAATAGCGCTGAACGGACAACTCACCAGACACTGTCCGCAGGATACACATTTGTCTTGGTCAATCTCCGCTCTTCCGTATTCGTCAGAACCAATGGCATTCATGCCACAGGCCTTTGAACAGGGCCGTTCCTGTTTGATGATTGCATTATACGGACAGGCTTCCAGACACTTTCCGCATTTGATGCAGGCATCTTCATCAATATGTGATCTGCCGCCTTCCATATGTACTGCTTTCTTTGGACAGACCTCCACACAGGGATGCTCCAGACAGCCCTGACAGCCCTCTGTGATCATTACCCTTTTCTCAGGGCAGGAATTACAGGCAAACTTGATTACATTGATAAGCGGCGGTTCATAATACTTTTCCTCAATAACGCTGGCCTCCACACCTTTGGAGATTGGCGCATGCTCTGTAACCTTTCTCAGTGACATCCCCATTGCAACGCGAAGTCTCTCACCAACTACCGCTCTTTCCAGAAAAATACTGTCACGATAAGTCGCAATTTCACCGGGTACAATCTTGTAGGGAAGCTCTTCCAGCATCTCCGGAGACTGGCCTTCATATGCCATCCTCGCAATTTCCGTAAAAATTTTGTGTCTGATCTCTGTTTTGGATGAATACAGTCCTCTCATTCTTTCCTCCTGATTTTGGATTTTGATAACTGTCCAGTCATCGGGCAATTATCATTTACATTTTTGACTCTGCTGCAAAACAGCCACCCATTATTTCCTCCTGCCAGGTTTTCAGCTTTTATATAAAAAAACGAATTTCCGCTCTATTCCGTTTCTTCCTCTGCAATCATATCACCAAACTCCATCGAACTCAATACAGCATCACAATTTCATAAACTGAAAAATCATCCCCAGATTCCACTCCTCTGTTCCTCCAGATGATCCAGAATATAATTATAAATATCTACAGACACACTGTCCGGATAGTGGGTTCCGTCTACGGTGGAAAATCCCTCAGATACCAGATGGGAATATACATCTATGTAGGTAACCCCGCTCAGATTTGCCTGCATTGCCGCATTGAAGCTTTCAATCTCCGCATTACTGCAATAGGGATCATTCTGCACCGGACCTACAGACACAAAATAAGTCTGCGCTCCCCTGTTTCCCCATTCGGCAGCTTTGGAATTAATATAGCTGACGTAGTCATTAACATGATACAGGTCATTAACACCCATCAGAATAATAACCGCTGTATTGTCCTCAATCTGATCTTCTACCTGAGGCACTCCTGTAGATACCATCCAGTCATATCCCATAGAAGAAAGACAGGACCAAATGCTGTCATCATTTACCGCATCCCTCAATCCCTCTGTTCTGGAATCTCCGATAAATACCAGTTTATCTGCGGAGATAGTATCCGGATGATCTGGCTTGCTTAAAGTTCCCTGATCTGCCGGATTCTGTTTATCTGTCTCAGCTTCCTGCTCTGGTGTTGGAGTAGATGCAGGTATTGGTGTTGCTTCAGGTTTTTGTGTTAGTGCCAATTTGGATTTCGGTGTTGATTTGGACTTTGATGTTGACGCAGACTTTGCTGTTGATTTCGATTTTTCTGTCGGTGTAACTGTCAGAGTTTTCGGTGCCGGCGGACCTGCCGCTTCTGTCCCATGGACATTTGAAAACATACAGACAGCTACAATACATGCAGTTAATACAATTTGTCCGGTTCTATATTTTTTCGTAAATATCATTCCCTTCTGCAGTAACATACTTACATCCCAGGCAGCATATCCGGCCATGAGAGGATTTCTCCGGAAATAATTTCCTCGTAATCTCCCTCAATATCCTGGCTTCTGCCTGCTTCGAACACGTTTGTCTCCGCTCCCCAGACACGATCTTCATATTCCCATATATGGAATCTCAGACCGCGAAACATAAAGTCGATGCTTCCGCATCCGTTTTCCTCTGTATATTCATAATGAATTTTCTTTGTTTTTAACGCTTCCTGTACTTTTTCCAAACGCATAAAATACCTCCTGATTATCTGTACAGTACCCTCTGTAATATAATACAGATAACTTTCACTGTAAAAAAATGTTCTCGTGTACACCCATCAAAAGTCAAACAGATATTCGCAATCCGCTTCGCTACACAGCTCTACATATGCTCTTAATCCTGACGCCATTATACAAAACGAATTATATCATACTCTGCTACATAATATGTAATCTGAATGCCACTTCACAATTGCCGTTACTGTTCACTCCGTTTACAGTAACTTAGCCAAAATTCATTTCAGATTGCCTGTGGCAATGGAATTTTGGCTTGTATGTCTCGGGATTTTGGCATATTCATGCCAAAACACCTCGCGGGATAGTGGTGTGTGAACAGTAACAGGAAAATTTCAATTTTGTTTATATACAATACGAGGAGGCTTGAATTTACTTTATGAATTACAAAACACTTGGAATTGACATTGGTTCCACTACTGTAAAGATCGCGATCTTAGATGAGAATGAAAATCTCATTTTCGCGGATTACAAGCGTCATTTTGCGAACATTCAGGAAACCCTTGCAGACCTTCTTCAGGAAGCCTTTGACCAGTATGGCGAGATGACTCTCCATCCTGTGATCACAGGTTCCGGCGGTCTGACCCTTGCCAACCATCTGGGCGTTCCTTTTACCCAGGAGGTTATTGCAGTTTCTACTTCTCTGCAGAAGCTGGCACCAAAGACAGATGTTGCCATCGAGCTTGGCGGTGAGGATGCCAAGATCATTTATTTCGAAAACGGAAACGTAGAACAGCGTATGAACGGTATCTGTGCAGGCGGTACCGGCTCTTTCATCGACCAGATGGCTTCTCTTCTCCAGACAGATGCCACAGGTCTGAATGAATATGCCAAAGATTACAAAGCGCTCTACCCGATTGCTGCACGCTGCGGTGTTTTCGCCAAAACGGATATCCAGCCGCTGATCAATGACGGTGCAACCAAACCGGATCTGTCAGCTTCTATTTTCCAGGCAGTTGTAAACCAGACCATCTCCGGTCTTGCCTGTGGAAAACCCATCCGTGGACATGTTGCATTCCTGGGTGGTCCGCTTCACTTCCTGTCCGAACTGAGAGAATCCTTTATCCGTACTTTGAAGCTGGATGAGGAACACACCATCATTCCGGAGAACTCCCATCTTTTTGCAGCCATCGGTTCTGCATTAAATGCAAAAGAAGACAACTCCATTTCCCTGACAGAAATGAAAGACAGACTCCGCAATTCCATTAAGCTGGATTTTGAAGTAGAACGTATGGAACCACTTTTCGCTTCTCAGGAAGAATACGATGCATTTGCAAAACGTCAGAGTTCCTACAAAGTAAAAACAGGAGATCTGGCTACATATAAAGGAAACTGCTATCTGGGTATTGATGCAGGTTCCACCACAACCAAAACTGCACTGGTAGGCGAAGATGGAACACTTCTCTATTCCTTTTACAGCAGTAACAACGGAAACCCGTTAAAAACTACCATCCGTTCTATTAAAGAAATCTATGAACTGCTTCCCAAAGACGCAAAGATCGCTTATTCCTGTTCTACAGGTTACGGCGAGGCTCTGATCAAAGCTGCCCTGATCCTGGATGAGGGCGAGGTTGAGACTGTATCCCATTACTATGCAGCTGCTTTCTTTGACCCGGAGGTAGACTGTATCCTGGATATCGGCGGACAGGATATGAAATGTATCAAGATCCGCAACAAGACCGTTGACAGCGTACAGTTGAATGAAGCATGTTCCTCCGGATGCGGGTCCTTTATTGAAACCTTTGCCAAATCCCTGAATTATACAGTACAGGATTTCGCAAAAGCTGCTGTTTTCGCACAACATCCTATTGATCTTGGTACCAGATGTACCGTTTTCATGAATTCCAAAGTTAAACAGGCACAGAAAGAAGGAGCTGAAGTATCCGATATTTCCGCAGGTCTTGCTTACTCTGTTATCAAAAATGCACTCTATAAGGTTATCAAGGTTTCTGATGCTTCCGAACTTGGCAAACACATCGTTGTACAGGGTGGTACTTTCTACAATGATGCAGTTCTGAGAAGTTTCGAAAAGATTGCCGGCTGCGAAGCTATCCGTCCGGATATTGCCGGAATCATGGGTGCCTTCGGTGCCGCACTGATTGCCCGTGAACGCCATCAGGAAGGCGCAGAAACGACTATGCTCTCCATTGATAAGATCAACGAGCTGAAATATACAACTTCTATGGCAAACTGTCGTGGATGTACCAATAACTGCCGTCTGACTATCAACAAATTCTCCGGCGGCCGCCAGTATGTAAGCGGTAACCGCTGCGAGCGTGGTATTGGCAAGGAAAAGAACAAAGATCATATTCCGAATCTTTATGAATATAAATATAAACGTATTTTCTCCTACACACCGCTTACTGCTGATAAGGCATCCAGAGGTAAAGTAGGTATCCCGCGTGTTCTGAATATGTTTGAGAATTATCCTTTCTGGTATACTTTCTTTACAGAACTGAAGTATGAGGTTGTGCTCTCTCCTACTTCCACCAGAAAGATTTATGAGCTGGGTATTGAATCCATTCCAAGTGAATCCGAATGCTACCCTGCCAAGCTCGCACATGGCCATGTAACCTGGCTGATCCGCAATGGTGTGAAATTTATTTTCTACCCTTGTATTCCATATGAACGTAACGAGTTCCCGGATGCAGTCAATCACTATAACTGCCCGATCGTTACCTCTTATGCCGAAAATATCAAAAATAACGTAGACGAATTAAATGATCCGTCCATTACCTTCCGCAATCCGTTCCTTGCATTTACTTCTGAGGAAATTCTGGCAAATCGTCTGGTAGAGGAATTTAAGGATATCCCGGCAGAAGAAGTCAAAGCTGCTGTGCATAAGGGCTGGGAGGAAATGGCTGCTGCACGCCGCGATGTACAGAAAAAAGGGGAAGAAACCCTGAAATATCTGGAAGATACAGGACGCCATGGTATTGTCCTTGCAGGACGCCCATACCATATTGACCCGGAAATCCATCATGGTATCCCGGATCTGATCAACAGCTATGGTATTGCCGTACTTACTGAGGATTCCATCTCCCATCTGGCACCTGTGGAACGCCCGATCCGCGTCAATGACCAGTGGATGTACCACTCCAGACTGTATGCTGCTGCAAACTATGTAAAGACACGCGATGACCTGGATCTGATCCAGCTCAACTCTTTTGGATGTGGTCTGGATGCAGTTACTACAGACGAGGTTTATGAAATCCTTGACGGAAGTGACAAAATCTATACCTGCTTAAAGATTGACGAGGTAAATAACCTTGGTGCTGCAAGAATCCGTATCCGTTCCCTGATCGCAGCGATCCGCGCGAAGAAAGCACAGGGACAGAAACGTACTGTCAAACCTGCTTCTATTGATAAAGTATCCTTTACAAAGGAAATGAGAAAGGACTATACCATCCTCTGCCCGCAGATGTCACCGTTCCATTTCAGCCTCCTGCAGGCAGCATTCAATTCCTGCGGATACAACCTGGAGGTGCTTCCGAATGACAATAAGCATGCAGTGGATGTTGGTCTGAAGTATGTAAACAATGACGCCTGCTATCCGTCTCTGATCGTTGTGGGACAGATTATGGATGCTCTGCTTTCCGGTAAATATGACCTGAACAAAACGGCCGTTGTCATGTCACAGACAGGTGGCGGATGTCGTGCTTCCAACTATATCGCATTTATACGACGCGCATTAAAGAAAGCCGGTATGGAACAGATTCCGGTTATCTCTGTTAACTTAAGCGGTCTGGAAAGCAATCCCGGATTCAAACTTACGCTTCCATTAGTGAAGAAAGTTGCTTACGGTGCCGTATTCGGAGATATCCTGATGAAATGCGTATATCGTATGCGTCCTTATGAACTGGAAGAGGGAATCGTAAACAGGAAACATAAAATCTGGGAACAGCGTGTGATCTCTTTCTTAAGCGGAAGCAGTATCAGCCACAGCCAGTTTAAAAAAATGTGCCGCGAAATGGTTCATGAATTTGATACCATTCCGATCAGTGATGTGAAGAAGCCTCGTGTCGGCATCGTAGGTGAGATCCTTGTCAAGTTCCTGCCTGCTGCAAATAATCATCTGGCAGAGCTTCTGGAATCTGAAGGCGCTGAGGCAGTTGTACCGGATCTGATCGATTTCATGTGCTACTGCTTCTATAATCAGAACTTTAAGGTAGAAAATCTTGGATTCAAGAAGTCCAAGGCAACCATGGCAAACTGGGGAATCAAAGCAATCGAATGGGTGAGAAAGCCTGCAAGCGAAGCTCTTGCACAGAGCCGCCATTTTGCACCGCCTGCTGATATCAGAAATCTGGCAAAAATGGCATCTCCAATCGTTTCCACCGGAAACCAGACAGGTGAGGGATGGTTCCTGACAGGTGAGATGATGGAACTGATCCATGGAGATGTTCCGAATATTGTTTGTATCCAGCCTTTCGGATGTCTGCCGAACCACATTGTAGGTAAGGGTGTTATCAAAGAAATCCGCAGAGAATATCCGACAGCCAATATTGTAGCCATCGACTATGACCCGGGTGCAAGTGAAGTTAACCAGCTCAACCGAATCAAACTGATGCTTTCCGCAGCGCAGAAGAATCTGGAAAAAGAAGAAAAAAACGCGTAAAATTATGTAATTAAAAAACACATATCCCCGACATTCCGGGATATGTGTTTTTTTGTCCAAATTTACGCTTCCATTTCCAGCGGGAGGGCAAAAAAATTTTATCTATGATTCCATTATTTGATAAATAAACGCTCCATTTTCTTCTCTCTGCACATAATACATCTGAAACTCTTTATATTTTTCTTCTGCTATGTTTTCATCTTTTACCGCTTCCACTGCCAGCCATCCTTTTGTTTTCTGATTGGCTTTCAGGCTGCTTATATCTCCATCCAGAAGATCCACCCGCCATTTCTGTCCTGCAGAAACAACGATAAATTTCTCTGAAAACAGATTTTCCAGATTGACAGTTTCTTCTCCAATATTATCTGCTTCATAATCAATCTCATATCGGTATACATCACTATGATAGTCTTTATCATACTTCTTCTGACTTCTTATATTATGAAATGTCAGAATTAATCCCTGATCTTCGATTACTTCCCCGCATTTCAGAATCTGTTCATGTACCTTGTATTGTTTTCCCGGAGCATTTAACTCTGAATAACGGAAGTAAGATGCTGCCGCTATTATAATCAGCGCAGCCACGCCTATGAATTTCGCGATTTTATTTTTCTTTTCTCTCATCCGCAATCCTTCCCTCCTCAATGGCTATGATACGATCTGCCGTCTCTCTCAGAAAATCCATGTCATGACTGGCAATGACACAGGTGCAGTTCTGTTCTTTTCTTTTTCTTACCGCTTCTTTCAATCGATCAATCCCATCCTGATCCAGTGCATTCGTCGGCTCATCCAGCAGAATCAAATCCGGACTATAAATAACTGCCTGCACAATTCCCAGTTTCTGCTTCATACCAAGAGAATACTTTCCGTATTTTCTTGTATCGTCGGGATCCAGTCCCAGCTCTTCCATCGTCTTTTCAATCTCTCCTTCTGTCTTATGCTCCCGCAGCATTTCCAGAAGCTGCAGATTCTCTTTACCCGTAAACTCCGGCAGAAAGCCTGGCTGTTCAATCAATGCTCCGATCTCCCAGGCCGGATCCATCTCTTCCCGTTTCTTCCCTTCAATTAATATCTCTCCCTGATATCGGATCAGTCCTGCCAGCGCTCTGAGTATCATCGTTTTCCCTGACCCATTGATTCCCCGCAGGCCGAGTACCTCTCCTTTTTTTATTTCCAAAGAAATATGATCCAGAACGCATCTTCCCTTGATCGTCTTTTCCACCTGATTCATTGCAATATAAGCTTTACCTTCCATCTTGATCCTCCCTCCGTAATAAATCAATGATTTTTATTCGTCTGCTTCCACCCCAGGCAGCTAAAACAATAAGGGCAGAACAATATAGCAGACTAACTGCCAGATCAGCTCTTATTTCCATCATATGGTTAATTATTGCAGCACCGCTGTATAACGGAAGCCCTGCAGCTGTAACAATCAGCACTGTTAAAAACGCTGTAATCTCACGAATGATCAATGTCAGAAGAGCAAACAAAGAAAACAGCATCGTCATTCCAAATATCTGCAGGAGCGCTGCCTTCCCAATCACTCCCATAGAAATCAAATCATAGTCTTGTCCAAGACGAAACTTCATCAAATATTGCATAATCGAAACTTCCATGAGAAAAACCACTCCCAGAAATACCGCTGCCATTCCTCCTGCGCATATTTTTGCCAGAAAATAATGTCCCCGATTTTTTATCTTCACCATATAGCTTCCGGAATAATGGAATAAATCTTCTGACACAAAATCATACAGAATTACAAGAATCCCAAACTGCCGGTAAAACCAGATATATGGCAGCAAAAGAGGATTTTCCATATATGATTTCTGAGTAAGTCCCACGATTCCTTCTGTAAAAATATCGCTTTTGAAGCCGATCACGAGCAAAAGATCAATGGCGGCAGTTACCAGAATAAACGCCAGAAACCGCCTGCCATACTTTTGTCTGAGCAAAAACAAATCTCTTCGGATCAGAATCTTAAATTCTCTTTTCTTCCCCATTTTTCTGTCCTCTCCCTCCTTTCATGACCGCCTGGTTTAAAATCCATACGAGTATCAGCCCGGACGCCATAAACCAGACTGCAGTCCCGATTTCCTGTTGTAAAGAATTCATGACAGATAATCTGGAACTGAGAACTCCAGTCCCGCCAAACCGGAATATCATTTCATCGACTGCTGGCAGTACCACCAATCCGGCGGTCAGAGTCTGAATCCTTACGCCTGAAAGACAGCCAATCGTAAACAGCAGCCCATAGATGGCAAGCACTGCCCACGAAAATATCAAATGCAGTAATTCCTGATTTCCAATCTGAAATGTCTGTGCCGAAAACGCCAGACTTCCTGCTACGGCGGCTGCTTCATAAACAAAAGCAGTCAGAAAACTGATCAGAACAATACCGCTCAGAAGGTATTCTGTACATTTCCGGTTTCTGCCGATCCTGACCAGAGTATTTTCATCCCAAAACCAGGACACATAACGAAAACACAAAACAATCATCGCCGGAAGAAGAAAAATACTCCAGGAATCCCAGGAATACATCAGTTTTCCGACACTTTCTCCGGCTTCCAGCCAGGGCTGCCATCGGAAATATCCCAGGATCAAATAGCCTGTCATTATTTTTTCTATTTTCCCTTTCTTCACCATTTGCAGAAATATGGCTGCTGCATTAATAAACTTCATGTTTTCTGACACTCCATATATATAAGATAACCGGCAGCACAAATCCCAGAATCAGAAAAGCGATCACACCAGCGGGCTGTACTCCCGCATCCACCTGTATCACAAAGCTGGTCGGACAAAACCTTCTCCCTCCATTCGGAATCAATGCACATAAGATAGTTTCATACACATAGCAGATGACAAATGGCACCAGCCAGATAAAAAACACTTTTCTGATATAAAAACTCAGTGCAAGTGCAAGAGATGCAAATACCCCTGCTGTTAAAAATCCCAGAAAAACGTAAATCATCATATGACAAAATGGATGCTGATAGTATAATTCCGGAAATAGTGTGTCATTGCCATACAATGTTATATTGTTGGTAATATCCAGAAGGAAATTAATCTTTCGATCAGGCAGCAGCATAAAACACAGATAAATATTGAGAAGGATCGGCAGAATAAACGTCAGACCTCCAATGATGAAATTTAATAGATAGAGCCATGTAAAATACTCTTTTTTTCTGCCTTTGACCACAATGAAATTCAGATATTGCTGATTCGCATCCTGACGATAAAGATGCGCCATCGCCATTGAAGCCAGAAGCGGCATCAGCATAAAAAAGATTCCCGAAAATACGGATGGTGAATAACTTTCTATCCATTTCGTATAAGGGGAATGACCTAACCCCGGATCTGTATACGGCAAAACATCTTTTATGATATGTCCGACAGCCAGGATACTTCCTGCCAGCACAGCTATATAAAATGTCTTCTGCCGAAGAATTCGTTTTAAAAAATATCGACACATAAAAATCTCCTCTCCTTATTGCAATAGACTTATTTTTCCATATTTCCTTACCAGACAGATGAACACCTCCCACAGACATACAGTAACTCCTGCAGTGCCGCCCAGAATTGCCGGATAATGAAAGGGCGTTTCCCCTGCAAGAATCCACAGCATACCTGTAATCCCCACAAGCGAAACCACAAACTCGATTCCGCCATAACAGGCAAGCTCCATGGTCACAGCCCTGGCAATTTCTTTTTCCTTCATTCCATATGTCCAGAAGATCCGGACTGTATTCCGGATTCTGTCCAGATGAATTCTGCAGCTGATCCACGTCAGAGCAGACAAAACGATACACATTCCAATTCCAAAAATGACCATCGGAATCTGAATGCTCCGCAATATCTTCTTGTATTCCTCCTGCTGTTCCCGCCTGGAAGACCAGGAAAAATCCGTCTGTCCGGCCGCCATATCTTTCGTCGTCTCTTCGATTTTCCGGTACCGGTCTGGCCTGATATCCGCTCCA
>OMEJ01001107.1_pt1 | contig 11604 bp, 13 predicted proteins | sample 1645361 | NCBI WGS metagenome assembly OMEJ01 (sample SAMEA103958156, study PRJEB25191) | human gut metagenome
GAGGATGCCGGGGCGGACACCATCAGCCGGATCACGGTTCTTCTCCCGCAGGCGCCTTCGCGCAGATGAGGAAAACCGGGTTGGCAGCCGTCAGAAGATGATACCTCCCCGCCGCCCTGGTATGGCTCACCGCGATCTGGCATACCTCCGCCTCCCGTCCCGCAGCTGTCAGGGCCGCAGTAGCCGCGGCCAGCGTCTCCAGAGTGACAGCGGAGACGCAGATGCGGGCCGCCGGATTCCGCTCCATCGCAGCCGTCAGGATGTCTGCCAGCTCTCCGCCGCTGCCGCCCACAAATACTGCGTCCGGTGCGGGCAGCCCGGCCAGGGCCTCCGGCGCGCGCCCAGGCACCACAGTGAGGTTCCAGGCGCCGAACCGCTCCCGATTCTGCCGGATCAGGCCGCAGGCCTCGGGCTGGCGCTCCACAGCATATACCCGGCCCCGCCGGGCCGCCAGGGCCATCTCCACGCAGACACTTCCAGTGCCGGCCCCCACATCCCAGACGGTGTCCCCGGGCCGAATGGCCAGCTTCGCCAGGGCAGCGGCGCGAACCTCCTGCTTCGTCATGGGAACATTGCCCCGCAAAAAGGCCTCGTCCGCAAATCCAGGGGTGCGCCGGACAGCGGACGGTTCCGCCGCCTCCGCCAGCAGCACCGAGAGCGAGTCAAATTTCCTGTGGGAAAACGACCCTGCCGTCCCGCACACCACACGCTCGTCCGGATAGGAGAGACGTTCCCCCACCGTTACTGGAAGGCCGCCCAGTCCCGCCTCCGCAAAGGCCTGGCACAGGCGGGCGGGTCCATCAGCGCCGCCGGTGAGGAAGAAGGCCGGGCGGCCGTCCATCACGGCAGGCACAGGGTCGCAGTCCGTACCGTGGGCAGAGCACAGATTCCAATCCTGCCAGGGTCTGCCCAGGCGGGCTGCCAGCAGCTGCACGCTAGAGATTCCGGGGAGCACGCGGATATCCTCCCCCCCCATCTCCTGCAGGCGGCGCAGCAGCTGGCTGGCACCGGAGTGGATCCCCGTGTCTCCGCTGAAGAGCACACAAGGCCGTTGTGCCCCCTCAAGGTGCAGCAGCTCCAGAATCTCCTCCGTGCGGACCGCCGCCCTCCGGCGGGAGGTGCATCTCTCCGGCAGGTTCTCCAGCAGCCGGGCCGCGCCGATCAGAAGGTCCGCCTGCAAAAGAGCCTGCCGTCCCTCCTCCGTAAGCGTGGCTGCACTGCCGCAGCCCATGCCCACCAGTGTCAGCGTCATCTCATCATCTCCTCACACAGTTTTACTATGGACGCCAGATCCTCCCCCTGGTCCTCCGGGCGGCGCAGTACGATCAGCCCCGCTCCCGTGGCCTCCGCCGCCCGGGCCTTTTCCGGGAATCCGCCAGCGGCGCCGCCGTCCTTGGTGACCACCCAGGCGATGCGGTACTGGCGGATCAACGCCTCGTTGAGTTCCTGGGAGAAGGGTCCCTGCATGGCCAGGATGTTCCGGTGGGGGATGCCCGCGGCCTCACAGGCCGAGAGACTCTCATGGCTGGGCAGGACCCGGGGATAAAGCCGCTGCGGCTCAATGGCGGAAAAAGCCCCCAGCTCTTTGCTGCCGGTGGTCAGCAGGATGTTGCCCTGCTCCCGCGCCAGCAGAGCGGCGGCGGCCGGTGCGTCCGCCACCCGGGTCCCGCCGTCCGCAGCGCTCTCCCGGCGCAGCAGACGCCGCAGAGGCACGCCCGCGGCGTCACAGGCATTCCGGAGAGTCCGGGAGATATTTTCCGCGTAAGGGTGCGTAGCGTCGATGCACAGGTCCGCTCCCTCCAGCAGCGAGAGGATCGCCGTCCTGTCCTTCCGTCCGGTCAGCACCGTGATCCCGGGGGCTTTCCCCTGCTCCTCCCGGCCGTATTCGGTGGCCACACACACCAGCACCTGCGCTCCCCGCTCTGCCAGAAGGTGCGATATCTCCCGCCCCTCGGTGGTGCCGCCGAAAATCAGAATGTTCATCTCTGGCGATACCCCCGGGGCGTTACCATATGGCCCGCCGCCAGGATGGTGGTGGATGAGCCCACAAAGACCGTGGTAAACATGTCCACCTGCTCCTCCCGCAGCTCCTGCAGCGTCAGCAGACGGGACTCCTGCCCCTCCCGGCCGATGTTGCGCACCCAGCCGCATACCGTGTCCCCGGACCGATGGCGCAGCAATATCTCACAGGCTCGGCGCAGATAGTCCCGCCGCTTGCGGGAGGCGGGATTGTACAGGCACAGGGCAAAATCCCCGGCAGCGGCGCACTCCAGCCGCCGGCTGATGGTCTCCCAGGGCGTCAGCAGATCCGACAGGGAGATCACGCAGAAGTCGTGCCCCAGCGGCGCACCCAGCACCGCGGCGCCGGAAAGTGCCGCGGTGATCCCCGGCACCACTGCCACCTCTACCTCCGGGTAGTCCCGGGCCAGCTCCAGAAGGGGCCCCGCCATACCGTAGACCCCCGCGTCTCCACTGCACACCAGAGCGGTGGTCCGGCCGCTCCGGGCACTCTCCAGCGCCCAGCGGCACCGCTCCAGCTCCTGGGTCATGGGGGTGGTGAACACCTCCTTTTCAGGGTACTGGGGCGCTATAAGATCCACATACACCCCATAGCCGCACAGCACCTGGGCTTCATCCAGGGCGCTGCGCGCCTCGGCGGTGAGGCAGCGGCTGTCCCCGGGACCCAGCCCCACTACATACACTTTACACATTCGTCCATCTCCAATCCAGGGAAACCGGCCGCAGGGCCACCGCCATGGTGATGCCGTCTCCCGCGTGTTTTCCCGTCCAGATAGCGCCCCCTGCAGCCAAGGCGGCGCTTCGTTCACATACATTGTCCGTCCCGGTAACGTGCCTGACAAACTCGGAGGCAGTGAAAGTCCCCTCCACCGCCATGAGCTGGCTGGCAGAATAGGCCGCCAGCGGCCACCCCCGGGAGGCACAGAAGGTCAGAAGCCCCGGCTCCGCCGCCTTGAGATCGATGGTGGCGGCAAGGACCACCGCCTCCGGCCACAGCCCGGTCTCCCTGCACAGGGATGAAAAGGCCGCCTCCAGGGATTCCTGAGAGGTGCCTCTCCTGCAGCCCACCCCCAGGACCGCTACCCGGGGCACCAGCGAAAGGGCCCTGCCATCTCCCCGGCCCACGTCCACCCGCACGTGACATCCTTCCTCCCCGGTCAGGAGTACGCCCTCCGGGGGCGTCCCCGACACAGGCCAGCGGGAAAAGATGCGGATGCTCTCTCTCCGCAGTGCCCGGGATGAGACCTCCTTGATCTTGCCGGGCTCTGTCACAACGCAGCCCTGCCGGCGTGCCCACTCGTCCACAGCAAAGGCGTGCCGGAGATCCGTGGCGGTGGTGATCACCGCCTCCGCGCCGCAGATCCGGGCGATCTCCCTGGTCAGATCGTTGGCGCCGCCCAGGTGCCCGGAGACCACCGGCACAGCATAGCGCCCCGCCTCGTCCACAGCCACCACCGCCGGGTCCACGGCCTTGCTCTGCAGGCAGGGGGCAATCGCCCGCACGGCGATGCCCACAGCGCCCACAAAGACCAGCGCCTGGCAGCCTGTCTGGAAGGCGTCCCGGGTCCAATTCCCCAGGGAAATTCCCTGGCCCGCCCCGATCCTCGTCAGTGTGCCTCCCAGTTCCCGGCACAGCCGCTCCGCCAGGGCGGCGCCCCGGTCAGTAAAGGCGGCGAAGGCAATCTCTCGCCCGCTCACAGCTTCCCCTCCCGGAATTCCGTGGTAAAGGCCGGGTCATACAGCTTGCTGCGGCTGTAGGTATCTCCCAGAAAATCCCCTACCAGCACCAGGGCAGTTTTGCGGATGCCCGCCTCCTGCGCAGTGTGGGCCAGTGTCCCCACGGTGCAGCGGACCACCTTCTCCTCCGGCCAGGTGGCCTTGTACACCAGGGCCGCCGGGGTCTCCGCCGTGTAGGCTCCTCCCCGGAGCAGCTCCTCCTGAACCTTATCCAGCATCCCCGCAGAGAGAAACAGCACCATAGAGGCCCCATGAGACGCCAGGGAGGCCAGATTCTCCCCCTCCGGCACCGGGGTCCGGCCGGCCATGCGGGTGATGATCACGCTCTGGCTGACGTCCGGGAGTGTATATTCGGCCCCGAGAGCCGCTGCCGCGCCGCAGAAGCTGGAGACGCCCGGCGTGTCATCATAGGGGATGCCACGGCTGTCCAGCGCGTCCATCTGCTCCCGGATGGCCCCATACAGGCACGGGTCCCCGGTGTGGAGCCGGACAGTGTTCTTCTTCTCCCGTTCCGCCCGCTCCATGACCTCCAGGACATCCTCCAGGGTCATCTCCGCGCTGTTGTAGATCTCACAGTCCTCTCCCGCCATCTTCAGAAGTGCCGGGTTCACCAGGCTCCCGGCATAGATGATCACATCGGCGGAGCGCAGCAGCTCCGCTCCCCGCAGGGTGATCAGATCCGGGGCGCCGGGACCGGCGCCGACAAAGTGCACCATACGTTCATCTCCTCACAATCAATGTGGCAAAATAGCCTGTGTGCTCCGGCGGCCTTTCCCGGGAGAGGTCCTGGTACACCGCCTCGCCCGGCAGACCGCAGTTCTCCACCAGCATACTCTCTGCCAGAAGGCCGCGGCTCTCAAGGCTGTGCAGGATCGTCGGGAGCTGCTGGCCGGATTTCATCAGCACCTTCGTGCCCGGCAATGCCAGGGCAGCCTCCGTGTCGGCACTGCCCGGCAGGATGTGTAGCCCCTGGTTCATCTCCGTCAAGCTCACCCCCAGCCTGGCCGCCGACGCGCAGAAACTGGGGACCCCGGCAATCATCACCGTCTCATAGCCCTGCCCCCGCAGAAGCTCCGCAAGATACGAGCAGGTGGCGTAGATGGACACGTCTCCCAGGTTCAGCATGGCCACATCCTCTCCCCGGTCCAGGAACTCCGCCACCGTGCGGGCCGCCCTCTGGTGGGTCTGCTCCAGCACAGCGGGATCCCGGTTCATGGAAAAGGAGAGGGGCACCACGATCTTCCCCTTGAGGTCCACCGCCCCGGCAGCGATGCGCAGGGCCAGCATCTCGCCGTTTTTCGTCTGGGGCGCGGCCACAACACGGCACCGCTCCAGAAGCCGCACCGCCTTCAACGTCATCAGCTCCGGATCGCCGGGGCCCACGCCCACTCCATAAAATACTCCCTTTCTCATGCGCTCCTCCACCTTGACAAAAGTTCCTCTGCCTGGCGGGTCTGCCCCAGCAGGCCGTATTCGTTGGAAAACATCACCGCGCCCACCTGGAAGACACCGCCTGCCCGCCGCTCCAGATGGGTCTGAATGGCGGCCATCAGGCTGGCCATCACCGGCCGGCGGAGTCCGGCCTCCTCCAGAAGAGCGATTCCGGCGTCCACTGTGGCAACCTCCATCAGTCGGCGGCACAGTACCTGATCCGCCCCCTGGACTGCGGCATGGGCCACCAGGATCTCCATCCGGCAGTCCGCCAACCGGGAGTGGGTGTTCATCACCCCGCCAGCCACTTTGACGAGCTTTCCCGCATGGCTCACCACCACCACGGCGGAAAAGCCCTCTCCCCCGGCCATATCCAGCGCCTCCCCCAGGAAGTTGGAGCACTTGACACATGGGACGCCGGGCAGCTCCAGCCCGCTCCGGCACAGAAAATCCAGTCCGTAATTTCCGGGGGTCAGCAGCAGGCGGTCCGCGCCATAGGCTCTGGCCTGCCGCAGCTCCACGCCGATGGTGTCCACAAGGGCCTGCTGGCTCATGGGTTCCACCACGCCGGAGGTTCCCAGGATGGAGAGTCCCCCCTCAATTCCCAAGTGAGGGTTGAAGGTCCGCCGGGCCAGTTCCTCGCCGCCGGGGATGCGGATCACCACCCGGATGCCGCCGTTATAGCCGGCGGCCCGGCACTCCCGCTCCACAGCGGCGGCAATCATCTGTCTGGGCACATGGTTGATCGCGGCGGCGCCCACAGGCTGGTCCAGCCCCCGGCGCGTCACCCGGCCGACGCCCTCTCCCCCGTCAATCTCCACCCCGGCGGCGATACGGGCCACGTCGGCAAAGATCAGGCACCCGTGGGTCACGTCAGGGTCATCGCCGCCGTCTTTTTCCACCGCGCAGGAGGCGCAGTCCCCCTTCAGGGCCTGCCGGAGCAGCGGGGCCTCCACCTCCAGGCCCTTAGGTGTCACCAGCGCCGCGGTCTGTGGAGGGGACCCGGTCAGAAGAAAACGGGTGGCTCCGGCTGCGGCCAGGGCGGCGCAGGTGCCGGTGGTATACCCCTGCCGCAGCCATTTCTGTCCGCTGCGGATGTAATGCTCAAAGGCCATCTGCCGTCTCCCTCCGCAGCACCTGCTCCAGATGGCGGCAGTACATCTCCTGTACGCCCCGCAGCTGACCCAGGCCCTGCATCTCGCAGCGCAGGCGGTATCCCTCCGCCTCCAGCCGGGTGCGCCAGCTATCCTCCGGGCCGGCCATATCGTTGAGGGCATGGTCCCCGGCCACCAGCATCAGCGGTGCCAGGCGGATCCTTCTCCGCCCGCTCCTCCGGAGCTGAGCGGACACCTCCTCATAGGCGGGCCAGCCCTCCACGGTGCCAACTAGAACATCCTCACGGCCCTGGATTTGGAACACCGTCTGCAGTGCCGCATACATGACATTCGCGAAGTGGTCCGTTCCATGTCCAAAGAGCACCAGGGCTTCATCCTCCTGCGCCGGCCAGGCTGCCGACAGGACCTGCGCAAGCTGCCGCAGGTCGTCAGTGCCGCCCAGCAGGGGCGGCCCCAGCGTCAGCGCCGCGAAACGGTCCTTCCAGGGGGCCATCTCCCGGCAGATCTTTTCGTACTCATTGCCAAAGAGAATGTGGGTGGGCTGAACCAGCACATCCTCCACTCCCTGCTCCGCGAGCTGTTCCAGGGCGCCGGACACGCCCGGGATCTCCTCTCCCCGGGCGGACAGGAGCCGGCGGATGATCGTACTGGTGAAAGCCCGGGCCAGACGGCGGTCCGGTGCCGTCCGCTTCAGGGCCGCCTCTACCGCCTCAATGCTCCCGCGGGCCTCCGGCACACTGGTCCCGAAGCTGACACACAGCAGTGCTTTTTTCATGTCCCTTCCTCCCTTTTTGCCGTCCCAGCCAGCAGGCGGGCGGCGGTCTCGAATTCCTCCAGGGTCCTGGGGAGCGGCTCAAGCCCCAGCGCCTCTCCGGCCCGGAACAGGACGGGCTGCTCCAGGCCGCAGCCCTCCAGCAGCTCTCTGTCCCGGAACAGGTTCTCGGGGGGCATATCTGCCGCAAGCTCACCGCTGCGGAACACCAGGACCCGTTCCGCCCAGCGCCAGGCGAAGTCCACGTCATGGGTGGACACCATCAGGGACATTCCCCAGGACTCCAGCATCGTCAAAGTTTTCTCAAAGATCCGGCGGTGCCTGGGATCAAGGCTGGCGGCCGGTTCATCCAGCAGCAGCAGCCGCGGCTCCATGGCCAGTACGTCGGCAATGGAGATCTGCTTTTTCTCCCCGCCGGAGAGGTATTGAGGCGCCCGGGCGCGCAGATGGGTGATCTGAAGCTGCTCCAGGGCCGCCTCCACCCGGCGGACCACCTCCTGCCGGGGCAGGCGAAGGTTCATGGGGCCGAAGCTGATCTCCTCCTCCACCGTTCCGCCCAGGATCTGTACGTCCGGGTCCTGAAACACCAGTCCCACGCCCCGGCGCAGGTCGTTGAGCTCCCGCCTCCCCACAGGGTGCCCCAGAAAATACACCGTTCCCTCCCACGGCCGAAGAACGCCGTTGGCCAGCAGGAAGAAGGTGGACTTGCCCGCCCCGTTCTCTCCCAGCACGGCGATCCGCTCCCCGGCCGAGACCGTCACGCTGCACCCGCACAGGGCTGGATACTCCTCCCGCCCTTCCTCGTAGGCAAAGGACACATTTTCAAAGCGCAGCAGTTCCTCCATAAGCCCTCCTCAAACAATTTCCGCCGCCAGCAGTCCGGCAGAGAGCGCCATCAATCCCGCGAAGACCCACAGCTCCACAGGGCGGGGCGGCGCGGAACGGGGAAGGAAGCAGATCTCCCCGCCGCAGCAGCGGCTCTCCATGGCGTCAAAGCAGGTGCCGGCCCGCCGGAAGCTCTTTGCCAGCACCCTGCCGTACACCATGCCGGTGGTCCGCAGGCTCCTTGCCAGGCCGTCATATCCCAGGCGGCTGGCAGCGGCGTCCCGCATCTCGCGGCAGGCTGTTTGCAGAATGAAGATATACCGGTAGATCAGGATCGCCAGGTCCAGAAGCACGCCGGGCATCCGCAACCGCCGCAGGACGGAGAGCACCTCCGGCACAGGGGTGGTCAGGCTGAGGAAGTACAGACAGCTCACCGCCCCCACAGCCCGGGCCAGCACCAGTCCCGTCATGGCCTGGGACTCTCCCGTCACTACCAGCCAGCCGCCGAAGCAGGGAATGGAGAGCAACCCCTCCGGCTCATGGGCATAGGTCCACAGCAGTGCCAGGGCCGAGAGCAGCATAAAGACCGCCGGCAGCCGGAGCAGCGCCAGATACCGCCTGGCCCCCAATCCTCCGCCCCAGGCAGTCATCCCGCACAGCACCAGCGCCAGGATCAGGGGCATCCGTGCCCCCGGCGACGCCACGCACAGCACCAGTAGAACCGCGCTGCCAGCCATTTTCAAGGGGGCGTTCCATCCGGAGAGACGGGAGCGGTGTGCATACACATCCATGGTCAGCACACCGCCGTGGGCGTGGCCCGCCAGCAGCAAAAGCCCCGCCAGCATCGACAGCGCAGCGGTCCAGCCCACCGGCATCCTGCCCAGCAGCAGGCAGAACACCACACCGGCGGCCAGGACTCCCGTCATACGCTCTCACTCCTCCTGCCGTTCATGCCGTTTTCTCTCCCGGCTCCGTCCCACCAGATAGCCGAAGCCAAACGCCAGGACCCCTACGCCGATACCGGTCTGCAGGCAGAAAAAGAGGCTCTCCACCTCGCCGGGCAGCTCTCCGCCCAGCACCTGCTCCAGCACAGGGGTGAACCAGGGTTCATAGCTCTCGCCCTGGATCTGCTCCACCATCTGGCTGCCGGCGTCATCACTTCCGCCAAACTCCGCCCCCCGCAGAGCGAACAGGGGCACCAGCACGATCAGTCCCACCGCGATCAGGGAGACAGCTGTGATCTTCTGATTCTTCGTCATGGCTCATACCTCCTTCATGTAGCCGATGGTCCGCAGTTCCGGGCGGGCATAGGTCTCCAGGCCCATGACCACCAGCATGGTGAGGATTCCCTCCACCACGGCCAGAGGCAGCTGGGTGGGAGCGAACACACCCAGGAACTCCACCGCGCTGGCGGCCACGCCGCCCACCGGGCTGGGATAGGTCAGCGCCAATTGGAGACTTGTGACACAGTAAGTAAAGAGGTCACCGGCAAACGCCGCCAGGAACACCCCCGCTAGCCGGGGCAGGCCCAGCTTCTCCCAGAGTTTATACAGGCCGAAGCTGACCAGAGGCCCGGCCACGCCCATGCTGAAGGTGTTTGCCCCCAGGGTAGTCAGCCCCCCATGGGCCAGCAGAAGGGCCTGGAACACCAGCACGATCAGCCCCAGCACCGCTGCTGTGGGCGCACCGAAGAGGACCGCCGCCAGGCCGGTGCCTGTCATGTGGCTGCAGCTGCCACTGACAGAGGGAATCTTCAGCGAGGAGATGACGAATACAAACGCGCCCGCCATAGCCAGCAGAAGCAGTGCCTTGCGCTGTTCCCGGACCAGACGGCGGATGGACGCCAGCCCCCATGCCAGGAAGGGCAGGCACAGCGCCCCCCACGCCACACAGTACACTGGGGGCAGGTATCCCTCCATGATGTGCATAGCGGAAGCCCCTGGGACGGCGCACAGGACCAGCGCCAGAGCGCCGGCCGCTGAGACGAGGTTTTTCTCCCATTTTTTCATGTCGATTCTCCTTTTTTATTTTCTCAGGTCCCTGTCCGGAAATCCTTCAGCTCCGGTTCTCTGATAGGTTCCCCCTCTGCCTGTTCCCCGCCTGCGTGGTGGCGCAGGATTGCCTGCACAAGTCCCTCCGCGGAGATCTCCGCCGCCGTCAGAAAAGTCCGATGGCCGTGGCCCGCCAGCGCCCGGGCCGTCACCGGCCCGATGCATACGCACACGGTCCCCTCCGCCACATCGCCGCCGGCGAAAAACGCCTCCACGCCGCCGGCGCTGGCGAACAGCAGATAGTCCAGAGGGTGCTTTTCATCCCAGGTGCGCTCTCCCCGCAAAGAATACAGGGACAGCTCCCGAACCTCGTATCCCCACCGGGCCAGCAGCTGGGGCAGCACCTCCGTCCCCTGCCGGGAGCGGAGCAGCACCACCTGATCCCCGGGCTCCAGCTGCCCCTTCAGAGCCTCCGCCAGACCCGCACTGGTATAGGTCGCCGGGCACAGGTCCGCCTGAATGCCGTGGCTGGCCAGACGCCGTCCGGTGGACGCGCCGATCACCGCGAAGCGGCAGGCGGCCAGGCGCCGCAGATCCAGCCCCTCCCGCCGGGCCTTGCGGAAGAAGATGTCCACGCCATTGGCGCTGGTGAACACCAGCCAGGGGCTTCTTCCGGCACACAGGTCCTCCAGCCGGAGGGGAAGGGGAAGCTCCTCCACGGTCAGGCCCGCCGCAGTCTCCACCACGGCGCCCAACCCGGTCAGCAGCTCTTGTAGCTTCTGCCGAAGCCCAGCCGTGCCGGTGACACCCACCCGCACGCCGGAGAGGGGATGTTCCACCGTGGCGGAAAAGTCCAGTGCCGCCGTGGGCCCCACCAAGATGATGGCCGGAGCCTTCAGCTCCGCGGCCCGGGTCTTTTCCGCCAGCTGGGCCAGCGGAGCCCGCACCGCCACTGGCCGGGGGCCCATTCCGCTGGAGATCACCGCCGCCGGAGTCTCAGCGCGCTTTCCCGCCGAGAGCAGCCCGTCTGCAATCCCCTCCAGATTGGCCAGCCCCATGAGGAACACCAGCGTCCCCTCCAGATTGGCCAGGGTGCCCCAGCCGCCAGCGGGCTCACCCCGCTCATCAAAGGTGTGGCCGGTGATCACGTGGAAGCTGCGGCTGACTCCCCGGTGAGTCACCGGGATTCCCACCGCCGCCGGAATGGCCACCGCAGAGGTGATCCCCGGCACCTCCTCGCAGGGGATGCCTGCGGAGAGCAGCGCCTCCATTTCCTCGCCGCCTCGTCCGAAGACGAAGGGATCTCCCCCCTTCAGCCGGACCACCACCTTGCCCTCCAGGGCCTTTTTCACGAGGAGACGGGAGATCTCCTCCTGAGGCGTGGAGTGGCGGCCCAGCCGCTTCCCCACATACAGCCGCTCCGCCGCCTGCGGTGCCGCCTCCAGCAGATGCCGGTCGATCAGGTCATCATAGACCACCACGTCACAGCACTGCAGCAGCCGCAGCCCCCGCAGGGTGATCAGATCCGCCCGGCCGCAGCCGGCACCTACCAGATATACGCATCCTCTCATTTCCTCTCTCCTCCCGTCCTGTATTCTTCCAGGAGCCGCTCCTGTTCCGCGGGCTCCAGGGGACGCCCACGCTCCAGGCACGCTTCCAGGGCCGCCGCCAGGGCCTGCCGCCGGAGGGGCTCCGGCAGGGCGCGGACACGCTC
>OMEJ01001108.1_pt1 | contig 11601 bp, 10 predicted proteins | sample 1645361 | NCBI WGS metagenome assembly OMEJ01 (sample SAMEA103958156, study PRJEB25191) | human gut metagenome
GATTGGGATGGACCAATTGAAATTAATGAAAATTTCATTCCTAAGAAAGAGATTACTTATGGAGAAGGATCAGATCTAACGAATGTTATCAAAGAGCCAAAAGTTTCTTACGGAAATCCAAAACCAATTATTGACCGAGATGGATGCAAAGTTCAAATTATTCATAAAACAGTTTCCGTGTATGATACCAACGGAAAACTTTTAAGACAAGAAAGTATTGTGGATTATACGAAAGAAAATATTATTGGTGAATATGCATCGTTAGATAATTTTATAAGACAATGGTCGCAAGAAGAGAAAAAAGAGAAAATCAAAGAAATGCTTTTGGAACGGGGAATTGATCTTGAAGCGATGAAAAAAGAGCAAAATATGGTAGATGTAGATGATTTTGATTTTATTTGCCATGTAGCCTTTGATAAAAAGCCTTTAACTCGGAAAGAAAGAGCTAATAATGTAAAAAAACGTGATTTTCTCAGTAAATATAGCGGTATTGCCAGAGACGTGCTGGAAGCACTTTTGGATAAATACATGAATACCGGTATATATGAAATCGAGAAAACTGAAATTTTAAAACTTGATCCGTTCTTGAAACTGGGAAAACCAGCAAAAATTGCAGGATATTTTGGTGGAAAATCTGGTTATATGCAAGCGGTGAAAGAACTTGAAAAAGCAATTTACACAGAAGAGGCGGTATAAATATGAGTAATTTAGCAGGATTTGTAAAAAGACTTCGTGATATTATGCGGAATGATGCTGGTATCAATGGAGACGCACAGCGTATAGAGCAAATTGCATGGATGCTCTTTTTGAAAGTATACGATGCGAAGGAGCAAGATTGGGAATGGGACGATGAAGATTACGTTTCTATTATTCCTGAAGAATGTCGTTGGAAAAATTGGGCGGTTGATGATCGCACTGGTACTGCTATGACAGGAGAAAGATTGTTAGATTTTGTAAATAATACATTATTTCCAACATTGAAAAAACTTCCTGTTGATGCATCTACACCAATAAAAAAAGCTATTGTTCAAACTACATTTGCAGATGCGAATCAATATATGAAAGACGGTGTACTTCTTCGGCAAGTTATCAATGTCATTGCTGACCTTGATTTAGGAGATTATGAAGAAAGTCATGCTTTTGGTGAGATTTATGAAACTATTTTAAAAGAACTACAAAGTGCAGGCTCTTCCGGTGAATTTTATACTCCTCGTGCAGTAACGGATTTTATGGCAAAAATGATTAATCCTCAGATTGGTGAACAGGTAGCTGATTTTGCTTGCGGTACCGGAGGATTTCTTACGAGCTGGTTAAAAGAATTATCAACAAAAATAGTAACCACAGAGGATCAGGTAGCCTATGATACTTCGATATATGGAATAGAAAAGAAACAGTTTCCATATATGCTGTGTATTACCAATATGTTGTTACATGGAATCGATGTTCCAAAGATTTATCATGATAATTCTCTTTTAAAGGATGTTTTAGATTACACGGAAAGCGATCAATTTGATGTTATTTTGATGAATCCACCCTATGGCGGAAATGAAAAAATGGAAGTGAAAAATCATTTTCCGGCGGATTTAGCAAGTAGTGAAACAGCAGATTTGTTTATGTCAGTTATTATGTACCGATTAAAGAAAAATGGTCGTGCTGCTGTAATTCTGCCAGATGGTTTCTTGTTTGGTACTGATAATGCTAAAGTTGCCATTAAGAAGAAATTATTCTCTGAGTTCAATTTGCATACCGTAATTCGGTTACCACATAGCGTGTTTGCACCTTATACTTCTATCACCACAAATATTTTGTTCTTTGATCATACAACACCAACAGAAGAAACATGGTTTTATCGTTTGGATATGCCGAAGGGATATAAAAATTTTTCTAAGACAAAACCAATGGAACTCAAACATTTTGAACCAGTTATGAAGTGGTGGAATGATAGAGAAGAAATCAATGAGGATGGTTTCGATAAGGCAAAGAAGTTTTCGGTAGAAGAAATCATTGCAAAAAATTATAATATTGATCTTTGTGGTTATCCTCATGAGGAAGAAGAAATTTTGCCACCAAAGGAATTGATTCAACAATACCAAGAAAAACGAGCTAGCTTAAATGCTGATATTGACCGTATTTTAGCTCAGATTACGGAAATATTAGGTATTGATCTGGAGGAACAATAATGACCGGACAACAATTGAAAAACTCAATATTGCAGATGGCTGTTCAGGGAAAACTTGTTCCGCAAGATCCAAATGATGAACCAGCTTCTGTATTACTTGCACGAATAAGAAAAGAAAAAGAAGAACTTATCAAAGCAGGAAAAATTAAGAAAGAGAAAAAGCCTTCTTATATCTTCCGTGGTGCTGATAATTTGCCTTATGAGAAAGTCGGAAAGAATGAGCCAGTGTGCATTGCGGATGAAGTACCGTTTGAGATTCCCGAGAGTTGGGAATGGGTGCGTTGGGGAACATTGTCGGAATCTATTCAGTATGGCTACAATGCACCAGCACAAGAAAATGGACGAATAAAGATGGTTCGCATTAGTGACATTCAGGATAACTCTGTAATGTGGGAAACAGTTCCTTACTGCGACATAAAAGAAGAAGAAATTGATGCGTACCTTCTGAACCCCAATGATATTCTGTTTGCAAGAACAGGAGGAACGGTTGGAAAATCTTATCTTGTACAAGAAGTTCCAGAAGAAGCTATTTATGCGGGCTACTTAATTAGAACCAGATATAGTGACCATTTGTGTCCGCAATATTTGAAATACTTTATGGAAAGCGAGTTATATTGGTCGCAATTACGAGAAGGCACTATTGCCACCGCACAGCCCAATTGCAACGGAAAAACACTGGGAAATATGCTTGTACCAATTCCTCCATCGTATGAGCAAATTCGCATTGTTGAAAAACTTAATGCGATTATGGCTCATGTAATTGAATATGGCACAGCCTATTCTAAATCAAAACATTTGAACAATATCTTCCCAGAGCAACTTAAAAAATCCATTCTCCAAGAAGTCGTTCAAGGTAAACTTGTACCACAAGACCCACACGCTGAACCGGCTTCCATACTTCTAGAACGCATTCGTGCTGAAAAGAAAAAGTTAATTGACGAAGGTAAAATCAAGAAAGATAAGCACGAATCTGTCATTTTTAGAAGGGATAATTCTCATTATGAGAAGTTGGACGGAATCGAGCGTTGTATTGATGATGAAATACCGTTTGAGATACCGAATAGCTGGGTGTGGACTCGATTTGGACAAGTTATTTCATTGTTGTCGGGTACGGACTTTAAACCAGAAGAATATAATGATCAACAGCAGGGAACTCCATATATTACAGGAGCAAGCAGCTTATCTGAGGATGGCGTTTTACTAAATCGCTGGACAGAAACACCACGAAACATTGCTACTAAAGGTGATGTATTATTAGTATGCAAGGGGTCTGGCTATGGAAAAACTGTAATTTGCGACATCGAAGAAGCACATATTGCGAGACAAATTATGGCAATTAAAAAATTGGAATCACTTAATATGCAATATGTACGCTTGTTTTTACAAGCGAATTTTGATCACATTAAATCCAAAGGACAAGGCGTTATTCCAGGAATAGATCGAAATAGCGTTATGGAATTGTTATTTCCAATTCCACCGCTTTCAGAACAGTATCGCATCGTTGAAAAGCAGCGAGAATTATTTGACGGGATTATGCTGATTTAATACTTGGCTGTATAATATCTGGCGAAAGGAGGTCTTTCGCCATGATAGAAAAAGAAAAATTTGAAAGACACTTGAGAGGAACAAATCTCTCAGAAAACACGATTTCATCGTATATGTTTGCCATTAAACAATACGGAGAACAATACGATGATGTCACCCAGAAAAAGTTGCGTGAGTACAAGGTATGGTTAATTGAAAATTACAAGCCTAAAACGGTTAATCTCAGACTACGAGCCATCAACTGTTACTTGGAGTGCATCGGCAAGGAGAAGTGGAAATTACCATTTGTCCGAGTGCAGCAGAAAACTTACTTGGAAAATGTAATCAGTGAAGCGGACTATGAATACTACAAATCCTGCTTGAAAAATGATGATGAAATGTTCTGGTATTTTGTGATTCGTTTCCTTGCCGCCACCGGAGCCAGAGTCAGCGAATTGATTCAGATTAAGGCTGAACACGTAAAACTTGGACATCTGGATTTGTATTCCAAAGGCGGCAAATTACGAAGAATTTATATTCCCAAAGAGTTACAGAATGAAGCCCTTTCTTGGTTGGCTGAAAAACAACAGGAAAGTGGCTTCATTTTTTTAAACAAATATGGAGAACGTATTACCACCCGTGGTATCTCTGGGCAACTGAAAAAGCTGGCAGTAAAGTATGGCATCAACCCGGCAGTCGTGTACCCGCACTCATTCCGTCATAGGTTTGCCAAGAGCTTTCTGGAACGTTGTAACGATATAGCTTTTCTGGCTGATCTTATGGGGCATGAAAGCATTGAAACCACCCGTATCTATCTCAGAAAAACAGCCACAGAACAGCGAGAAATCGTTGATACAATCGTAGATTGGTAAAAGAAAGGCATACACTTCGGATTGTTGAAGTGTATGCCTGAATTTATAGAATATTGCAGGATTCAATCACAAAATTTGCTTTTTGCACAATCCTTTTCTGTTCCTCTACAGGAGGAAGCGGAACTAAATAATTGGAGATAAAATCCTTTCCGACACGCTGTTGACCTGCCGTTCCGCTAAAGTTTTTCATACCATCTTGGATAAAGGCGTGGGTTTTACAAAGCAACAAAAAGTATGGCATATATAATATTTTTGTACAGTCACGAAGCACATGAAGTTCGGTTGTTCCTGCACCATATCCATTAGGAAGATTACGGATTACAGCAGACTTTCTATTCTGGAAACAAGGAGTTATTTTTGCAACGACAACATCATTGTCAGCAAAGTGAGTAAATCCAGATTTTACATCTTTCCAGGGCTTTTCCTCGAACGTATGGCTATTGTTAAAACCATCTTGCAAAAGCGGCATTGACATAAAACCTACTGTGGTATCATCTGGTACAGCATTTCTTGGATTTACTGTAAATAGCGATCCCATTCGTACCCATTCCCAACTATCTGGAATTTCAAATGGAATCTCATCATCGATACAACGCTCGATTCCGTCCAACTTCTCATAATGAGAACTCTACAAACTAATCAGTTGAGCTGAAACTTTAGCGTAAAACTTGAGTATGCGTTCTTGCTCGCTAATTGGAGGAAGCGGAATAAGAAAATTCATTAGTTTTGTAGCACTGAGACCTTCCCTCGAAACACCGACTTGAACATCCATGATGAGGTTTTGAATATATTCTGAAATTAAAATTGCGTGTATCCATTGGCGCATTGCAGGGTTAATCAATCGTATAATCATGACATGCTGATTAACATTAGCAATGTCAAAATTATCTGGAACAATCGCACAACGACCTATCGACCCGCCAGTAATATTCAGCAGAATATCTTTTGCTTTAACGACACTGCCTGACTTTTTTGAGTTAGTTTCTTCTGTAATATAAGCAATATCGTTTAACCTCAAGCCATCATTATAAACGTTTTGAGAACGAATAAATTTAACTCCATCGGACACATATACAGCTTTTCCACCTGTTGGTGTACTACCTGCTCCGATTTTTTTACACAACTCGTTGAGTCTGCACCACGTCCAATTTTCAGGTATTTCGAATGGTATTTCATCATCAATGCAGACTTCCTCTGAACCTCGCTTTTCATAATGAGAATTATCCCTTCTGAAAATGACGGATTGGTGCTTATCACGCTTGATTTTACCGGCTTTAATCAGCTGTTCTTTCTCAGCACGGATGCGTTCCAGAAGAACGGACGCCGGTTCATCGGTAGGATCTTGTGGAACAAGTTTGCCTTGTACTGCTTCCTGTAAGATGGATTTCTTAAGGAGTCCTGGAAATGCTTGATTTAATTCTGCTACACGAATATATGCTTCCGTATAGTTATCTGTAAGTGGTGTCACTTCCTGTAGCTTTTTAACAATTCTCTCTTGCTCAGAAAGCGGAGGAATTGGCACCAACAATTCAGTCATCGTTTCTGTGCCAACTCTGGGCATTTTCACACCATAAGTAACAGAGTTAATAACAGCATCTACATACGGACATTTTAAGAAAGCGACAATATATTCAGGGTCTATATTTCCAAAAACCTTAAATGGAACGATTTCTGGAGTGCAAATTCCACAGTCTGGTGCTACGAGAATTTTCAGTAAATATGGACGCAACTTGCTGTAAAGAATGTCACCGCTATAAAAATAGGTCTTGTCCCCAACAGCTTTGCGTTCTCCAACGGTTTTGCGTTCCAACAGCCTGCCGCCTTTTTCAATATCTTCGAGATCAAGTCCCCACATTTGTGGATTGGCATGTTGCGCATTGATTTTTTGCTTTTTATGCGAATATGTTGAAATCATTCCGAGTCTCACCCATTCCCAACTCTCCGGAATCTCAAACGGCACCTCATCAGCTATGCAAACCGGCTCATTTTTTCCAACTTTCTCATAAGGCAAATTATCAGAATCGTATTGTAAATACGATCATAAAAAATGCAACATACTTTGAACATCACTTATCATAAAAAATAGTATTCTCAGCATTTTTTCCTTCCCATGTTATCAAGAGCAAGATCCACCCCGGTATTACCATATCGTCATTCTGCCATATAAGTAATATTTCGGAGTTTTATCTTGCTGGGGAACTGTCGCCTCCCCACACCCACTTTTTTATTAGCTACACCGGAGGTGTACGCAGCAAAATATCATAATTAACATGATTTTATTTTGAGACATTCAGTAAATAGTTGGATGTCTTTTTCTTTTTGAAAATGCACATGGTGATGCGAACAAATTCTTTTGTAAGCCAATTATATAAGCAAGGGTATGGGGAATTGTCACTCCCCCATCAAGAGAACACCCATAAGGTGAACGGAAGCGTAAACGCCATAACGTTAAACATGGGTGGATCTTGCTCTTATAAAATTTTTTCTCTCTGTACCCTGTAAAATGAGCTTTTTTCCTTTCGTTATATAGGGAGATATAAAAAGAGAATTATATAAATCATAAAAAGCTCTTTGGGAAAGCCGGCATCCGTCTCCTTAATTTTTCAGAAAGGTAAAAGAAAATATGAAATTTGAATATATGATGGAAACGGAAAAGATACTTCCCTATTATCAGTTCCCTAAATTTTTGTTAGAGCTACCACTCTCTCAAAACGCAAAAATACTTTATATGCTGTTATATGACAGAGCCAGAATTTCACAGAAAAACCATTGGCTCAATGAAGACGGATATGTATATTTCGTCTTTCCGATTACAGAAATTTCTTTGAAATGGGGAAAATGTTGTACTTCTGTAAAAGCTGCCATGAAGGAATTAGATGAGTATGGATTGTTGATTCGCAGTTCCGGAGGATTTTCAAAACCAAATCATTTATATATGCGAATCCCCTGTATAGAGTTGATTTCTGAACCGGATGTAAAGCAGACAGACGAAAATAAAACTTCCATTGGGATGAAAAGCTGTCCTTCATTCAGTCGGAAAACAGCCTCTTCTATGGTCGGAAATGTGCCACCTAGTAAAGTAAAAGAAAAATATAATTTTAGTAATAAGATTGGAGTAAATTACGAATATGAGGAGGGAGACAGCTTATGATGAAGCAGGAAGACACATATTTAGGTGCAGATGGATTAGCATATTGTAAGATTTGTGGAGAACCTGTAGAGGCATATTTCCCTCCAGACAGTATTCTTGGTATGAAAAAACATTTTAGACAATGTGCATGTATCCGTCAAAAGCGTGAAGCAGAAGAAAAGGCATATAAAGAAAGAGAACATTGCGAATTAGTGGAAAGAAATAGAAAAATCTGTTTTGAAGAACCACGAATGTATGATTGGAATTTTGAACTGGCAGAAAAGACTACTGCCATCGAGAAGGCCAAAGAATACACAGCAAACTGGAGTGATATGAAGAAAAATCATATTGGTTTTCTCTTGTGGGGACCAATAGGAACCGGAAAGAGTTACATAGCCGGTTGCATTGCCAACGCACTTTTGAATCAGGAAATTACTGTGAAGATGACAAATTTTAATACAATTATTGATGATATGTTTCCATTAGAGGATAAAACAGAATATATCAATGCTCTGGCGCGATATGAACTTTTAATTTTGGATGATCTTGGCACAGAACGAAATTCAGAGTATGCTCTTGGAATTGTATTCAGCGTAATTGATCGAAGATATCGCTCCGGCAGACCATTGATCGTAACTACCAATCTTCCGATAAAACAATTAAAAGAAGAAACGAACATAGAAAAGAAACGAATTTATGATCGTATTTTAGAAATGTGTGTTCCGTTATATGTTGGCGGTTCTAGCTATCGGAGTGATATTGCCCATGAAAAAATGGGAAAAATGAAAACCTTTTTTGCTACTGCCGAATCAAGTCAGACTGAAAATATTATAGAGCAGACAGGCACAAAAACAATCTGATGTTTATATCTTAGTATAGACATCAGAAATAGAAAGAGTGTGATGGTTCTGCAGAAACCTACATATTACTTGTGGCGAACAGATTATACATCTTCAGAAGACTTTGAGGCAGATAAGGAGAAATATAGGAAAATAGGTTTTCGGGTTGTCACATTTGCGGATGGGCAGCCGGATAAAAATATACATAATGGAATAAAAGCGTTGATTCGAAACCATATAAAAGAAATCAATCAGTAATTTCTATGGGCGGGAGACATTCTCTCGCCCTTGTTATATTACTGTTCACAATAATACAATTCATTGTAAAATATGTAATAATCCGTTTACGAAAAAGATTTTTCGATATATAATTATATTACATTATTCTATAAATAATATTTCAGAAAGGATGAGGACATGAATGCTGGATATGTGCGTCTTTCAAGAGATGACGATAAGCGAAATTATGTTTCTATAGAAAATCAGAAGTTAATTATCAATCAGTATGCATCTGACCATGGAATGGTTATTGACCGATGGTATGAAGATGACGGAGTGTCAGGTTATATTTTTGATAGACCGGGATTTCAACAGATGATGGCTGATTTAGATAAAGATATTGATACCGTATATGTGAAAGATTTCTCTCGTCTTGGCAGACATAATGCGAAGGTTCTTTTGCTTTTGGATGAATTTCAGGAACGGGGAAAACATCTCATTGTCATTGATGATAATTACGATTCTTTCGATTCCAGCGACGACACCATTGGAATTAAAACATGGTTCAATGAGCGTTATGTAAAAGATACCAGTAAGAAAATCAAAAGAGCGATTGGAGCTAGACAAAAAGAAGGTACGCTTATGACAAAACCACCTTTTGGATATTGTCGGGATACGAAAGACAAAAGTATCATCAAGATCGTTCCCAAAGAAGCTGAATTTGTCAAAATGGTTTACGATCTTTATATATCCGGTTCCGGTTATCGTAAAATAGCAAATTATTTGACTGATCAGGGCATTCCAACGCCATCTATGGTACAGCGAGAACGAGAAATTGAAGAAGGTCGCATAAGCAAAAAGAAAGTTGCAACCGTTTGGTCTGACAGCATGGTAAAAGAGTTATTAGATAATGATTTTTACATTGGAACTTTTCGTTTAAGAAAACGTGCCAGAAATACAGTACATGGAAAGGATAAACGTGTTCCAAAAGAAGAACAGTGTATTTTTGAAGATCATCATCCGGCAGTTATTGATAAAGCCACTTTTTCTCTTGTGCAGGAATTAAAAGAAAAGCGTAACCGAACAAATTATCGTGGAAGCAGGGGGGAATGGATCGGTTCAGAAATTCCCAATCCTTTTGGAAGCTGTTTGTTTTGTAAAGATTGTGGAAGTCGCTTGACACCGATTAAGCGTCAAACTTCCAGCAGAGAAAGAAAATATTATATTTGTACTACCTATAATACGAAAGGCAGGCGGTATTGCGAGAAAGCGCATCTGATTGAGGAAAATGATTTGATGGAAGATGTGCTGAATTATATTAAACTGTGCAGAGAAGCACTTTGTGAAGTGATTTCCACATATGATATGAGGGACTTTGAGGCAGAAAAGAAAACGCTGGCAGAAAAACGACAGGACATTCAGGAAGAAATTCAAAACCGAAAAAATCAACTGAAGGTACTTCTAACACAAAAAATAAAAGATTTATCCATAGCATCTGAAAATAAGGATTTGATCCATGAAACTTATGACTCTTTACAAAAAGATTTATTGGCTCAGATTCATGGTTTGGAGATGCAGGAAAAAGAACTGAACGAAACTGCCATAGAAACACCGAATGTAAAAGACAAATTGAGAAATGCGTTGGATGTAGTTGATAAAATCATTGCAGGTGGAACTCTTGACCGAAGAGATATTGAATTGTTGATTGAAAGAATTGACGTAGATAAAGAGGGCATGCCGGAAATCACTTTAAAATATGGTTTGTCTGATTTAATCAATTACAGTCCTGCTGATGAAATGAATCGCCGGGAAAATATGGTAATCGCTCTTGTAATGAAGCTGATTATAGAAGATGAACGTGGATATACATCTGCAAAATACTTGTCAGAACATATGACAGCATTGGGATTTAAGAAAACGAAACAAAGTATCTTGCCTTATATCCATCTGATGAAAGAATTGGGGATTCTGGAAGATACAGATAATCCGCTAAAACCTTATAATATTGTGAAAACAAAAGAAGAGATTATGGAGTTGATACATCAATATTTGCCAGATTTATCTGCTCAAATGACTTCTGAACAATTATCGAACAATTATTTACATTATTATACCGGCGACAGGCGGTATGCCGGAAATGGTTTTTGAGTATATTCTGAAACAAAACGGACTTGACCCGCAGAAGGATCTTTCCATTGATCAGAGTATTGATTTCGGTTCTACGGCAGCAGCTTTTGCAGGGGATGACTCTGCGGATTTTACAGTAGAGTTTGAGCCTTCTGCTACAGCTCTGGAAAAGGAGGGAACCGGTCATGTGGTTGCTTCGCTTGGGGTGGAGTCCGGATATGTGCCTTATACTTCTTACAGCGCAAAAACCAGCTATCTGAAAGAGTATCCGGATGTAATACAGAAGTTTACAAATGGTCTTCAGATGGGAATGGAGTTTGTGCGGGAGCATACACCGGAGGAGATCGCGCAGGTGATTGCGCCTCAGTTTCCGGAAACTGATATGGAAACGCTTACAACTATTGTAAAACGTTATCATGAACAGGATACCTGGAAAGAAAATCTTATATTTGAAAAGGAAAGCTTTGAGCTTTTGCAGGATATTCTGGAGGATGCAGGGGAACTAAGCAGGAGAATGCCCTATGAAAAGCTTGTTACAGTGGAATATGCGGAAAAAGCAGCAGAATGACAGAAATCTGCGATTTTTGATATTGACACTTTTTTTCTCCTGTGACACTATTAAATAAGAAAACGGAAGGAGAAAAAATATGTCGGACAAAAGACAATGCGGTGTGCTGCTGCCTGTCAGCAGCCTGCCGTCAAAATATGGAA
>OMEJ01001114.1_pt1 | contig 11568 bp, 7 predicted proteins | sample 1645361 | NCBI WGS metagenome assembly OMEJ01 (sample SAMEA103958156, study PRJEB25191) | human gut metagenome
GCTGACGGAGAAAAATTTATTATTTTTCATTGTCCTCTTGACGGGTAGCACACCAATGACTGGGGCGGTTACTTTTTTGTATAATGTATTATTCCTAAATCAACATCGTCATATAGATCGGCAGATACAAAATCCCGTCCTGATATTTAAGATCTTTTGTATAAATGATATATCTGTCTTCCATTTTCAACTGGTATTTCTGAATCAAATAATCAAATGATTTATGCGATGTATAACCCGACGACTTTACTTCGATCGGACATATCTTTTTCTTTTTCACAGTCATGAAATCTATCTCATATTTCTTGTCTCTCGATGTCCCTTCCGGTCTGTACAAATACTCATGAAAATACAAGCCGTGTCCAGATGCACGCAGCATTTGAGCCACCATATTTTCCAGGATCATTCCCTGATTGATTCCTAAATTTCCAACGATCAGGGATTTATACAGATCTTCATCTGAATCCTCTCGATTTTTCATAATCTGAGTTACCAGAAGTCCTGTATCCCCCATATACAACTTAAAATTACTCCGATCTGCAAACAATTCTAACGCAACCTCCGGCTTTGTTACATTGATACATTCATTTCCAATCATTGACTCTGCAATAAAACTCACTGCATCTACATAGTTCTGATATCTGGCATTCTTATCCAAAAGAGAGAATTTGAAATGAGAGTTTTTATTCTCCAACTGTTCCGGAAGCGTCTTATATATCACAGAAGCTTTTTCTCTGTTTTCATTATCATATTTTGCCAAATCTTCTTCATAAAGGCTCAAAATATTACGTTTTACAAAATCAATCTGTGTAAATGTTTTTCCACTGACTAATGCATCCACTGCCTGGGGCATTCCCCCGACTGCCATATAAGTACGAAATGTTTTCATAATCTTTCTGTGAACCGCATCTCCAAGTGCTCTTCGCTTTCGAAATGCTTCTGTGATTGCCGGAATCGTCACATTATCGTTCAATGCCCATAAATATTCCTCAAAATCCATGGGATACATCTTGATTCTATATTCTTCTGACGGAATCAAAAGATCTTTTACATTTTTTCTAATAGAAATCAAAGATCCTGTTTCTATATATTCATATCTTCCGTCCGCCACCAAATATTTAATTGCCTGTCTTGCATACGGGAACAACTGTACTTCATCAAAAATAATCACACAATTTTTTCCATTCAGGCTTTTTCCTTTTAACAAAAACAAATTCCGAAAAAAACTGTCCAGATCATCCATATTTTCAATAAAATTATTTCGCACATCTTTATTCTCTCTTGCAAAATCAAGGATCATATAATCATCATATTCATTTTTTGCAAACTCTTCTACAATTGTACTTTTCCCAATACGCCTTGCTCCCTCCAGCAATACTGCCGAGGCCCCGGACGATAATTTTTTCCATTCCAAAAGTTTATCGTATACCTTCCTCTTAAAAACCATATACATTCCCCTTTTTTCCATGTTTTTCTTTATTATATCACGAAAAACAGAAATGTATACGGCACTTTTTTCACGAAAACACAAAATGTTTTTCTCCACTTCTTCACGAAAAACAACTTTCTTCTTATTCTTCCTCCTGATGATACATATGATTCTGGTAGTTTTTCGGAGTCTCGCCTGTATACTAAAAAAGAAGCATTGCTCCACAGATAATTGCTTACCCATTTTGCAACGCTCCTGTTTTTATTTTCTGTTTAGATAGGAAGTACCAGGCAGCCAATGACTGCAAACAACATTGCAAATACCGCTACGATGGCATTTCCGAACGTATATGTTTTTAAACCTCCTGTAATGGTAAATCCCGAAAGATTTGTACTGACCCAAAATCCACTGTCATTTACATGTCCACAACTCAGCGAACCGGATAAACACGCAATTGCCATCCATACAGGATGCATTCCGACAGCTGCAGGAACAGATGCCATGATCGTCATCGTTGTAATGGATGCGACAGTTCCCGATCCAAGTGCAACCCGGAACAGTGCAGCAATGACAAATGCGATAAACAGTGCAAGAATTGGTGATGCCGAAATATTCTTGATAGTCTCTGCCAGCATATCCGCTAATCCGGTTGCACTGATTACTTCTCCAAAAGACCCTCCGGCTCCCGTAATCAGCAATACTATGCCGCAGCTCTTTAATGCTTCTGTAGAAGACTTTTCTCTTTCATCTTTATTCATGGTTTTTGCCGCAACAAGATATGCACTTAATGCCCCCAGAAGAAGCGCCATGTTCTTATTGCTCAAAAATGTAATGATCGACGGAACTTCTCCCAACGCTCCCATAACTGTTCCGATCAGAATTAAAATAACCGGAAGAATAACCGGAAGCAATGCCAGAAAGAAGGACAGTTCACCTGTTGTTTCTGCACTCTTCCGTTCTTCATATACTTCAACGCCTGTCTCATCTTTCTGTGCTTTCCAGAAGCCCTTATCAAAAAGTGTAAACAATATCTTCATTGCGATCAATGCAGAAACTAAACCAAGAATTGTTCCTACGATAACCATAATTCCGAGATCAAAATGAAGAATCTCTGCTGCTGCCAACGGATTTGGCGTTGGCGGTACCAATGTATGTGCTGCTCCGGCTCCAATAACCATCGCGCCAACTGTGTACGGCAGCGGTTTCTGAATCTGCCTTCCCACTGCGATTGCAAGTGGAATCAAGATTACGAAAGTCACATCATAGAACACTGGGATCGATAACAAAAATGCCGTAACTCCCAACGCATATAATGCATATTTTTCAGATGTCTTTGAGATCATCGTTGTTGCGATTACTTTCGCTCCTCCGGAATCCGAAAGCAGCTGTCCCAAAATCACTCCAAAACCTACAGAGAGACCAATACCTGTCATCAAATTTCCAAAGCCGGATCCTATTGTGTTAATCGTTTCCGTTGTTCCAAGCCCGGATGCAATTCCCATGAAAAGGCTTCCAAGAACTAACGAAATCGCAGGGTTTAATTTTAATTTTAAAATTGTAAACAATATAATCGCAATCGATATTGCCAACCATAAAAAAATCTTCACGTCCATAAGAAACCCCCTTCTCTGTGATCATTTTATCATCAAATATCTCTCAACCACTATTTTAATCTTGCTTTCAGACGATCTTCTGCCTTTGTAAATTCACAGTTAAAAGCATCTTCTTCCAATTTATTCAAGGTTGAGAGATGATTATCATGCTGTTCTTTTTCCCATTCTTCTGCAAATTCTCCGCCTTTGATTCTGTCATAGCGATTTTTTAAGAACTTTCTGATTTCTGTTGTGTCAACATCCTGGAATCCGATCAGCTGTCCATATTGACTGGTATGTGAATGGAATGGAAGCTGACGGAAAAATCCTACCTCTGCTGCTTTTTCCATCATAACAGCAGGCTCTTTTGACAGATACATTTCCATAAGTACCGCTTCCTCCGGATGTCCCATCTCTACCTGCAGTTTAAAGGCCTCTACAAACACATTGTAAATGATCGGCCATGTTCCCTGCTCTGCCATAAGATCCAGGCATGTCTCATCGTCAAATGTCACTTCTATTGCACCTTTTCGTGTTGCTCCGATTGCTTTGCAAAGCGCTTTTCCATATTCCAGAGCCTTTCCTGATGCATCCTGATGAACTGCAACAAATGCCGGCGAGCCTTCGCCGCTTTCATATAACTCACGAACCCCTTTTCCGATCATACGAGGCGCTGCCATAACAACATCTAACCCTTCTGCCGGTCTGATGCGATGAAACGTAATATTATAGCCTGATGCAAAGTTCAATACATTCCCCGGCTCCAGGTTCGGTGCTATCTGTTCTTCATAAATTTCCGGTGCAACCTCATCTGGCAAAAGCAAGAAAATAATATCTGCTTTTTTAGCTGCTTCCGCAATAGAATACACCATAAATCCATCCGCATTTGCCTGATCATAGGATTCATCATGCCGACTTCCTACTATCACATTCTTTACACCTGAATCTCTCATGTTTAACGCCTGGCTGCGTCCCTGATTTCCGTACCCAATAATTGCAACTGTTTTGTCAACTACCAATCCCAGATCTGCATCCTCATCATAATAAATATTTGCCATAGTTCCTTCTCCTTTTCTCTTTTATTCTGACACCAGTCATCTGATGTCTGTTGTCTGATATTATGGTATCACCTTGTACGCAAGAAGTCAATGTGTTTGTTATTTTCCAACTATTTATCCAATATATTGCTCTTTATTTTGTATATTTCCAACAAAAAAAGATTCTTAGTCGCTTACTTTTGATCTAAGAATCTTTTTTCATTATTGACAGAAAATATTTTTATTTACAAATCACATTTTACTTGCTTAACGTAGCCGTCAATGCCAGACTGCTCCATGCATCCAGTGCGTCACGTATTGCAGCCTCCATCGCTTTCTTATCACGTTGTTCCAATGCAGCCAGGATCTGTTCATGATTATCGGTAACGATCTTTGAATAATCCCGATTCGCAATCACAAGAGACGGATGAAACAGTTCCATTATAGAATCCCCAATGCTCACTACAAACGGATTATGTGTGCTCTTATAAATTGCATTATGGAATTTCATATCATTATCTACCGTTGCTTTTCCACGTTTAAAATCTGTTTTAAACTGTTCGTGTATTTCCCGTAATTGTTCAATATCCTCTTCTGTAGCATTGTCAATCGCCAACAAACTTGCTGAAATCTCAATCATCTTTCTAAATTCCACCAATTGCGCCTGGCGCTCTTCATTACTATTCAGGATCAGCTGAAAAATCAAAGGATTCAACATAGACGCATGTACACAAGTCCTGACACGGCTTCCATTTCCTTTACAAATCTGCACAACGCCTAATGCCTCAAGCATCTTGATTGCTTCACGTACACTTGACTTCCCTACACCCAAAGATTCGGCCAATTCTGTTTCAGAAGGCAAAAAATCTCCCGGCTTAATATCCCCATTAATGAGTGCTTCTTTAATTTTTTCAACGACCATCTTCGATAAGGACTGTTTCGGAACCGGTGTTAACCATGTACTATTTTTTTCTCCCATATTCCACCTCCAACACACGATCTGGATCACATATGTTCATTATAGCTTTGAGCCCGTCTTTCGTCAATATTACGACTTTTCTTTCTATATACGCAAAAAAACCACCGCCCCCGCAGCTTCTGGTCTGCAAAAACAGTGATTTCTAAATGCGCGATCAGGGGTTCGAACCCTGGACACCCTGATTAAGAGTCAGGTGCTCTACCAACTGAGCTAATCGCGCATCTTTGTGATGTTACCTAATCTGTAACGCAAGGATTATTATATATGACTCTCACAAAAAAAGCAAGTGCTTTTTTGATTTTTTTGAATTTTTCTATTATTATATACAACATAGTCTTCATAGGGGAGACAGAACAAACAACTGCTCCCCTGAAAAACTCTTTTTAAATTTCTAACATTCTGACTAAAACATCCTTTGTCAGTACCCCATTGGCATAATTCACCGGTTTTCCATCTTGGAATACCACAAACGCAGGAACAACTTCTACTTCAAATTCTGCTGCCAGACATGCAGATTCTTCAATCTCGATCTGACACACCTTGATGCGTCCATCGTATTCCTTTGCGATTTCATCCAGTATATCCTCCATCATAGCGCACTTTCCGCACCATACCGCAAAGAATTCTACCAGAACCGGTGTTTCCGACCTGAGTACTTCCTGTGGATAATTTTTCGCAGTCACTCGGATCTTCATCTCAAACACCTACTCTTTTTATTACTTATGGCAACATCCTGTATTGAGTATCGCACATACTTCTTCCAGTGAACGCTTTATGCATAATATCTGTCTGTTCAGCCCTGCCTGACAATATACTCTCTGTCGCAGTTTCTCTCTCCAGCTTCTTTTCCAGCCCATCAACCACTCTCCAACTATGCGTATTCCTCCCTTTTATTGTATGCTGCATCGCAAAAGATGTGAGCTACTCTGCCGATGTTTCCGAAGCTCTTCCGGCAATCAGCTTATTGATCGGATTGCCTTTTGCTGAAAATTTTTCTTCGTATTCTGTCATAATATTTCCTTTATTCATCTCTTCATGATGATGCAGGTCATATGTATAACGAAATACTTTCCACCCATATTCTTTTATCTGTTCCAGCGAAAAATGGAACAGCTCTGTATTATCCGTCTTAAACTCCAGACTTCCCTCTTCTGCAAGAATCTTGTCATAGCGTGCCAAAAACTCTGTAGAAGTCAGTCTCCTCTTTGCATGGCGGGCTTTGGGCCACGGATCCGAAAAATTAAGGTAAATCCGGCCTACCTCACCTTTTGCAAAAACTTCCGGAAGCTCTTTTGCATCCATGCAGACAAACCGGACATTTGTCAGCTCCTGAAACTCTTCTGTATCGTATTTTTCCAGAGCTCTCAGCAGCACACTGGAGTACCTTTCAATTCCGATAAAATTAATATCGGGATGTTGTTTCGCCATATTCAGCAAAAACCGTCCCTTTCCCATACCAATCTCTATGTGAATCGGTTTCTCATTTCCAAATACCTGCTCCCAGCATCCTCTTTGATCTTCTGGTCGTCTGATCACTGCCCTGTGGCTCTGTATCGTGCTCTCCGCACGCGGAATATTACGTAATCTCATCTCCTATACTCCCTTCTGTAATCCCCTGATTCAATGTCCTTTCCAAGGAACCATTCTATTATAGCAGAAAACCAGAATATACCAAACTAAATTTCTGATAAAATTACAATTTCCGCCGGAACAGAGCAGGAAATGATCCGCATCTGTTCCGACGGAAATTATGTGTTCACTCAAGCTGAGATCAACAGCCTGATTTATTTTGTTGTAAGATAGAATGTTACAGCAGTTGTATCTCCATACTGAAGAACTCTGTATCCAGTCTCTCCTTCTGCCAGTTTATAGTTGGATGGCAGATATTTTACCATGGACAGGTCGAATGTGAAATCTCCTGTCTCTGTTCCTGTATGCGTCCACTGTCCGGTACGAACCCGATGATCTACAAATACCGTATAGTTCACGGTTGTTGTACGTTCCTCTACTTCCGGTACCTCTGGTTCGAGGACTTTCACATACACGTCAAAGCTGCTGCTGTTTCCTGCTGCATCGTATGCATAGAAGCGTACTTTATACTCTCCCGGTGTCTTCGATGTGAATGGCTGATATCCATCCAGACCGTGTTCCAGACCCCATTTGTCTACTTTAAATGCTGCTGTGCCGGAATTATCTTTTACCCACTCCGGTTTTGTGAACATCTCTGTCAGCTGTTCTTCTGTGTACTCTTCTCCCTCATTCAACGGGATCTCTCTCTTATATCCCTTTGCTGCTTCAATGGCTGCATAATCAATCACCGGTGCTTCTTTGTCAATGTTTGTAATGCTAAATACATACGCATCTCCTGTCACTCCTGTTGCACTTGTCAGGGTAACGCTGTATTCTCCACTTGCAGTAAATACTTTTGTGAAAGTTCTCTTATTGACTTTCTTCCATCCTTCCGGTGTTGCACAGTCTACAGAGGTCTTGATCGTCACAGTTACATCTTTCTTGGTCCAGTCTGTGATATCCTGTGTCAGTTCTACCACTGCCGGTTTTGTATTGTCGATGCGTTTTACTTCTACAAACTGCGGTTCTGATACATTGCCTGCAAGGTCTGTCACTGTAAATGCTTTGTCTTTCCAGTTTGCTGTAAAGGTCTTCACATAGACATAAGTTCCGTTTTCCTGGCCTTTCAGAGACCATCCTTCACCCGGAAGCTGGATCTCTTCGCTTGTCTCAAGACGTACTTCTTTGGACTGTTCCAGTTTACTGTTGTCCACGATCCACTGGAATGTCGGAGCAACGGTATCATAGTGGAATGTCACTGTCTTTTCATTTCCTGCCTGATCTACAACAACTGCTGTATTTTCTCCTTCTTTTACACCGATTTTTTCGATGTCTGTCAGGTATTTGTACTTGCTGTTGATCTCTGTAACTGTATCATTGACCTTCAGTTCTTTGACACCTTCTGTATCGTGCACTGCGATTCCTGTGATCTTGCGGAAACGATCTCCATTTCCTTCGCCTTTGACGCTTACATTCGGAGCCTGTTTGTCAATGCCTGCTACCGTGTAGGTCACTTCTTTCTGCTGATTGTCATTGGAAACTACCGTAACGCTATAGGTTCCATTCTGGCTGTAAGCTTTTGTCAGCACGGTATCGGATACGCGAGTCCATCCTTCAATATCCTGAACAGGTTCGTTTGCTGTCAGAGTCACGGTCACATCCTGATTTGTCCAGATTGTTTCGCCTGCTTCATCCACATTTGAATAAGATACGGCAACATCCAGATCCACTGCCGGTTCGCTCCACTGTGCATACAGCGTCATATCTTCTGTTACAACTGTGTTGGCATCCACCGGTGTTCCTGTTCCGTCTTTTGATGTATTCCATCCACTTAAGATCTTGTCTCCATTTTCAAATGTAGTCGGGAATCTGCTCTCTGTGATCGCTGTACCGCTTACCACATATGCGTACATCTTATCCCAGCTGTTCACTCCATGATAAGTCAGCAGTTTCTGCGCATTATCAATCACGCGAAGTCCGCCCCATTTTGTATCTCCTGAATTTTTAAATGGTTTGCTCAGATCCAGATTCGGCAAATATGCTCCAAGAGAACCGTCTGGAACTTTCACATAAGCATCGGCATGTGTTGCAAAAGAACCATCAATTGTCGGTGGTGTTGCTGTTTCAATCGTAATATGCAGTTCTCTCTTACCATTTGGTTTACCAACAAATGCCCTGGATCCAATACTTGTGATCGTAGCAGGGAGTGTTACATCCTCTACCAATGTATGTTCGAATGCTGACGCTCCGATCGTCACAACACTTGGCATTGTTACTGTCTCTAATTTCTGAGCTCTTGCAAATGCACTTGCGCCAATTTCTGTCACTGCAGGAAGTTCAATACTCTCAAGTCTCGCTGTATTTGCAAATGCTCCGGCTCCAATCACTGTCACATTCGGAATGGTTACACTTTCCAGATATTTTGTATCCTTAAAAGCGCTTTCTCCAATCTCTGTAAATCCTGCCAAGGAAACTGTCTCCAGACTGGATTTTATGAATAACTCAGCCGGTAATACTGTCGTTGCTGTTCCTTCTGCACCAATCAGCTCCAGATCTCCGTCCAGATTCATTTCCAGATTTGTCAGTCTTGTCATACTCTTCAATGTTGCAAGATCGTCCTGGGTTACTTTTCCGGACTCAATCACCAGAGATGTAACTCCTTCTGCTGTCGTATTTGCTTTTTCTACTACTTTTGCAAGAGTTTCTCCACCGAGAGACTCTCCGCCATTTACTTTTGCAGTGATATGAATCTCTTCTGCTTTTTCTCCGATCACCGGATAAACGGTCATTTCTTCTGATACAACCGTTTCTGCTGTCACCATATCACCGGAACCATCTTTCTTTGTATTCCAGCCTTTAAGTTCTTCGTTTTCTTTCAAGTTCTTCTGATCATCTTTATGCAGAGCCGCCAACTTATCTGCTGTGATCGTCTGGCCTGTTGCTACATATGCATACTGATCTGCCCATGTGCCACATTTTGCCTTATATTCCACCAAAGAAGAGCCTTCTTCTCTTAAATACAACGAATTCCAATTGATATCCTGTCTCTTCAGTACTTTCGCTACATCAGCCTTTGGATTTACCTGAGCTACATATGCAGCAAGCGCTCCCTGAGGTACTGTCACAGTAGCCGGCCGTGTCACACTAGATACACCGGTAAATGCCGCACTGTCAACAGTCGGTGGAGTTGTTGCCAAAATTGTAATTTTAGCACCGCTCTTATTTCCATTTTTACAAATTCCAAATCGAATATCTTCAATATTTTTAATCGTAGCAGGAAGTGTCAGGCTATCAAGCGCATCTGTGTATTTAAAGGATCCTTCTCCCAGTGTCTCGACTGCATTCATTGTCAGACTTTCCAAACGCTTACATCCATTAAATGCATTAGCTCCAATTGTCTTTGCACTGGACAGATCTAATGTCTCTAACCATGCTCCCAAGCCAAAAGCACTTGCTCCTACTGTAACAACATCTGGCATATGAATCGTTTCAATAGAGTCATATGCTTTTAATCCTCCATTGTAAATTTCTGTAATACCGCCCAATGTGAGTGTTGTCATATCTGCGCGGCTGCTTCCGGCACGTTTAGGTGCAAATTCAATCACTGCGGTATCTTTACTTAATACAGTTGTAGGCTGTCCATCCATTCCGATCAACTGCAGATTGTCTCCAACATTCATTTCGAATGTTTCAAGTCTTGAAATGCTCTTCAAATAAGCCAGATCTTCCTGTGTTACTTTTCCGGAATTGATTGTCAAGGAAGTCACCGCATCCACAGCTACACCAGATTTTTCAACTGCTTTTTCCAGGCTCGCACCGTCAACAGCTGTTCCGTTGATCGTTGCATTGATATGAACTTCTTCCTGAGGTTCTGAAAGTTTGATTCCATACCATGTATTCTGCTCTGCATTATATCCAGGACTTGCCTTATATGCATCTAACGCACCTTCCGGAATCACAAGTTTCAGATTATCTACGACACCTTTTGCAAATTTCAACTCACCGGCAGAAATACTCAACGACGGAGGTGTTGCGCCTAATTCCAGCGTCTTTAATGCTCCTAAATATTTAAACGCATCATCATCAAGCTCTGTAACAGCCGGAAGTTTTACTGTTTCTGTCGTACTATTGCTCATATTACCAAACAATGGACCATTCACTACTTTTAATGACGGCAGGTTTAATTCCGCCAATCCATTCACTCGGTTCAAAGCAGTAGTATGCATTTCTTCCAGACCAGGTGCTTCAAAACTGATTAAGCTTCTGCACATTCCGAATGCATTCATTCCCATTCCTTTTACATTTTTTCCAAGATATACTTTTTCTATGTTATATCCCGGATACGATGCATAAAAAGCATTCAATGGAATGGCATCTCCACTGAGTCCCCGTAATTTGACATCGTCACCAATACTGAATTCTTTCAATGTCCACTGAAGACGATTGAACTTTTTCAAATAATCAAAATCTGCATCACGAATCACACCGCTCTCAAATTTTACGCTCGTTAATTCTGTTAATTTTGATTGTTCTACAACTTCCTGAAGACTCATTCCTTTGTACTGTGTTCCGTTCAGGCTAATCGTGCATTCTGTCTCTACTTTTTCTACAGTAACGTCGATGTATGTATTATAGGTTGTATTTCCCAATTTATAATTGGCTGATACTTTTCCTTTTCCAGCACTAACTGCTGTCACAAAACCGTTCTCATCCACCTTCAGAATACTACTGTCCTGAACTCTCCATTTTACGGTTCCGCCCGCTTCTTCAGCTTCCTGCGTCAACTCATATCGGAACTGCTGAGTCTCGCCTTCTTTCATCGTGGTGGTCTTACCCTCTTCCGGTAAGATTTTAATCGGATTTACCAGAGTCACTTCTTTTGTTGCAGAGTAAACATTGATTTCTCCGGCAGAAGCAAGAGTGGAGATCGGAAGAGCGGTTCAGCAGGAATGCCGAGACCGA
>OMEJ01001124.1_pt1 | contig 11404 bp, 10 predicted proteins | sample 1645361 | NCBI WGS metagenome assembly OMEJ01 (sample SAMEA103958156, study PRJEB25191) | human gut metagenome
GAAATTCTTCACAAAACAGAGCTTCGTTGATGTTCTGCCCGTCAAACCAGACAGGCAAATTCATATCAGGCGTTTTCCGGTTCTTCGCCATGGTGCGCCACCTCCTTTTTCTTTCGTGTGATGTACTCTTGCAGAAAAGCAATTTTGCCGTCCTGCATCAGCTTGTCCACCAATGCCACCCGTTCTTCCAGATCACCCACCGTCAGCACATCTGCCATATATTCGATATAGCAGTGCATCTGGCAGGCTTCCACAAAACGGTCATCCAGAGCATCTTCCGGTGTCTTGGGTGCGTATCGTACTTTCCAATCTTCCAGCAGATGCAGATAATTCGTCAGCACCCGGAAACACAGCATTTCATCCTCCCGTAACTGACGGATATAGGGACGCTTCGGCTTGACCATAGCTGCGGCAGTGGGCGGTTTTGGGTCAAGTCCAAAGTCCGCAGCCAGCTTTTGCGCTGCTTCATAACTGCTCAAATCGAACAGCCTTGCCACAAGGTCGATTACGTCCCCCTTGGCTCCGCAGCCGAAGCAGAAAAAATAGTCCTCATTCAGCTTCAAGCTCGGATGCCTGTCGTTGTGGAACGGGCAGCAAGCCATGCCGTTGTGGCTCACTTTCAGCCCGTAGTGTTCGGCGGCTTGCTTGACGCTGATTGCCGCCTTGATGGTTTCATAGATTGTCATAGAAAACCCTCCGTTCATAATATTCTGGAAAGCACGAAGCACCCGCCGTGATTGGCAGGTGCTTCGCTCCTTCTATTATGGTTATGACGGATTTTTCAAAAAACAGGCTAATGACAGGACAATCCTGTTTCAAAAAACAGGACAACTTATCTGAGGGCGTAGATTTCTTTACATTTACATGATATAATTAGAAAAATGAAAAAACAGGACAGGAGGGCAAGCATGAATCAAGAATTGATGACATTGGATTTCTGGCAGGATACGGTCATATATGAGAGCAAAACATTTCCTGTCGGTACGCTTGCCTGTGATGCACTGAATGTTCCTGTGAATACCATTGCAAAAATAAACGAGCAATGCGAGAAAATCAATCTGCTGCTTGGAATATTAAACGCCGGACAGGATGCTTCTGCACTCTGTCCTATTGCAAAGGAAGCTGCTCTGACGATGCTTGATATTCTCAGTCAAACACCGCCGTTCTCCTATATGAATATCTCAAAGCACAGAGAACGGATTGAAAAAGTCTTTACTGTGGACAATGCGCTGAAATATGTGGAGTTTGCCATAAAAGCCGCAACCAATTCTTTGCAATTTGAAGAAATCCAGAACTTTACCGATGCGATGATGCTCCAACGCTATACCGCAGTTTTCGGGCATCTGGCATACTCCCTTGGGGAATACCAAACGGCCATGCTTGATTTTGCAGAAAAAACAGACGGCAACGAAGCAGACCGCACCGCAGAGGGTTTTGCAAAAATGTTCGGCAGCTATTTCCCGCCGGAGTTTTCCATCACGGAAGGCAATGCCTGGATGTCTACCCTGAACAATTCCGTTCAGTATGTATCCGTCATCCGTCCCGGCGAAAAAGTTGCGAAGCTGGTCAAGCGGATGCACTATGTATCCTTTGTAGGGATGTTCCGGTCTGATCTTTTTGAGGGCTTATGTGTTGGTCATGCACCGAAGAAATGCCGGATCTGCGGCAAGTGGTTTCTGACCACCAACGCAAGGCACACCAAATACTGCGGTGGCTATGCACCGGGGGACAAGCTGCACCGCACCTGTCGGCAGATCGGCAATCTGAAAGGGCGAGAACAGAGGGAACTTGCGGACGATCATCCGCTGAAACAGATTTATGAGAAGCGGCTGAATACCATAAACCGCTATATAAAGCGTGGTACTCTGGATGAAGATCTTGCGGAGGTCATGAAAAAGTTGGCAAAAGATAAGATGCTCCAGGCATTGAGCAATGTCGCTTATGCCAAGGGCGATTATGAAAAAGAAATGGGACAGGCGGCTTTGAAGAAAGAAGCACTAAAAAGAATTTGAATTTAGCTAAGAGGTGAGCAACGTTATGTTAGAAGTAGTATTTAGCGACAGTGCCGCAGGGACTATGGCGGTTGCGATTGGACATAAGGGTTTTTTAGGCGGAGCAACCAGTGTAATTATCTCTGATGGGACAGTTTCAAAAGAAGAAATAGAAAAGTTCCAGCATCAAGCAGAAGAACGGGAGCGTTCTGGTTGGGAGAATGCTATACCGTTGGAGGGAAATCGTAAGGACATAGTTAATCTTCCGTTGGCATTGTCTGTGGGCAACATCTCCGAAGCAGGAATTTGTTTGGAGCGTGAGTCGGCATTATCTTTACTACTAAGCATACTGCCCGATATGGCATCTGAAATCGTAACTGAACTTCTCAATACATCCCGAAAGAACTATGCTACGCTACTGGAAAAAGCACAAAACGGAGAGCCGATTCGTGTTTGGGTCGGACGAGAACCAGATGATGTGTGCGGATTGTATTGGCTTCTGGAACAACTACGACCAATCGGCTTTGAAAAATTGGATGTTACCATTGTGGAGCTTCCAATGTGGGAAACAAGACCAGATGGATGCATTGTCCAGTATAACGGTTGGGGAGAAGTTGAACCTTATCACTTGGGACGGATGGCATCTCTTGGAAAGAAGTTGCCAACAAATTACCTTCGTAGTTTGGCTAACCGCTGGAGAGAACTCCAACAGGAAAATTCTCCTCTTCGTGCTGTTATAAACGGCAAACTGGTCAGCGTATCAGAAACTCTGTATGATACATTTATTCTTCGAGAATTGGATACACTGGACGACGAGTTTAAGGAAAGCGTGCTTGTTGGACAGGTTCTTGGAAAGAATCCATTAGGGATCGGTGATGGGTGGATTGCTTTGCGTGTGGAACAATTTATCAAAGAGGGACTTCTGGTCCCAATCACAACTCCTGCACCAAATGCACCTATTTATCACCGTATGTTAAAGAAAATAAAGTAATAAATAACCCATTAGTTGACCACGGGATATTTATGAGTATTACTAAACTGGAAGGAGGTGCGCTATGCTGAATGATTTTACATGGAATATGACCGGATACATACCGAAACACGCTGTCAATCCATACGGTGATGGCATCATTCCCTATGTGGCAGAGCGCATCTTCCAACTGGAGCCGGAACCGCCAGCGGTTAGCAATCCAAATGAACATATTCTGTCTGCCTTGCAGGAAAAGAATTTGCTTTATTTTTCGTTCTTCCTGCACCACTACGAACCGCAGCTCAACAAGCGCATCAAATTCTTTCTCGGCGTGGATGGCGGCGATTTGTATGACACAGACCGTTTTATAGATATAAAGCTCTCCTGTCGGGAGCAAATGCTCCAAAAGCTGATGGACTATGATCCTGCCAAGGGTGCAGAGTATGCTACCTACATTTTCCCGTTTATCCGGGATGCTATGCTCCGTTTCCGCATGGGCGAAGAAAAATGGTCTGTGTCCTCTTTGACCAATTACAAAATGGTGCGGTCAATGGCATGGCTGTACCATAACACCAAGGATGCGGTCAGCGAGTTTTCCAAGAAGTACAACTGCGAGCTTGCCCTTGCGGAAGAATATCTGAAAGTTGTCCGTGGCATCCGCAATCAGCAACTGTTCTATGTAACAGACGAGGATGGCGAGGAAACAGGCGAAGATGTTGCCCTTGACGATAGCTGGAACTATACCGACATCCTCTGGAACGGCATACAAGCAGAAAAGGTGCAGCGGGCATTTGAGAAACTGAATTACCGGGAACAGACCTTGCTTGAAAAGCGTCTTGCGATCTGCATGACCTGTGGGCGTGTCGGCTCATGGAAAGACCGCCCCACCTTTGAAGAACTGGCGGTTATGTTTGAGGGCAGCACAGCCAGCGGTGCAGAACGAGCCTATCGGAAAGCAGTAGACAAACTGACGGAACTTCTGGTTGCCGAGGATGCAATCCATGCTGTCCGGTTGAAACAGAAATCCAAAACTAAGCGCAAAAAGAAAATCGCCGCCGCAATCTACGAATACCAAGCAGACTGCGACGGCGAATGGGGCGAAATATCATTGGATTTTGAGAACGGCACAGCAGAGATCATCCGGCTTGCTGATTGGGATACCATGAAAACAAATCGCTTTGCGAACAAGGTGATAGCGTATCTTCTGAACTGTGAAAACGAGAAACTGCCAACGAAAACAATGCTGGCATTTGAACCATAAAAAGAAAAAACCGCTACAACATTCATCCCCCCTTTGGAATGAGAATTGCAGCGGTTTATCTGCTTGAAACTAATTATTCGATATTTGTGATTTTCTAATCATCGTTTGCCAGATGGGTAAAGCCTTTGTTTTTCTCAATAACCTTGATACCATAAACATCTGCAATTTGTGCAGGATAGGTTTCAAGGATTTCACCAGCGTATTCAATTTCGATCACATCTCCGATTTCAGGTTCCGGTGATGGATGCACATTTCTGATCGACACTTCAATTCGGTCTGCACTACTCAATTCCCAGCTACCTTCAACAGGCTTCACAAGATAATTGCCATTATGAATTTCCAGAATTTCAGCTTGGAACACCTGATGCGCTTCGTTGGAAAAACCTTCAATCTGAATGCAATGATTCTTGAAAACCAGTCGGCCGGTTTCTACCAGTTCATCAGTATGATATTTTGTTTTATCTACATACAAGCGGCCATCTTGATGATCCTGTCTGAGAGTGAAATCAAAATACCCTCTGTCAGACAGCTCATAGCTTACTCCGTTTGCATAGTCATAGATAATGACACGGTTGTCAATCATGCCTGAGCCCCAACTGATTGAAGAACACAACTCAGGCAAACCGTCGCCAGTGAGGTCGCAGAAATAGGCGTTCCAGATTGGCATCCCCGTATAAAGTGAAGTGCTTTTACTACCCTTAACAGCCAGCATCTCTCCGTAAGTCCAACGGAAGGTCACATCTGGAAACTCGGTGAGGCTGATTTCAAGACTACCGTCCCATTTCATTTCATCAGGGGTTTCAAGGTAATCAAACCACTCTATTACGGAATTTATCTCGTCCACAATACGCACTTCTACATTTTCTACTTCAACATAAACAATAATGTCCTCATTGGTGGGGTTCTGCATATTCACACCAATCTTAAACCACGTATCATTTTCTGCATCAAATTCCACAGACATACCATGCGTAAGATAAGTGGCTGTGTATCCGGTTTCTGCTGTTTTATTAACGGGGAACAAAAGAACTTCTGTATCACCCAATCCATCACCAGACCATATTTTGATTGAATTTCTGACTGTGCTGACTTCCTCCTCCGTATATACAAATTCCTCTTGACTTCCTGCGGGAACAACAATTCGCAATGTATAGCGGTCTTGTTTAGGATTCGTCAGGAAGCAGGCCGCAACGCCCACGCAAATAATGACTGCAATAATAATAACCCAGAACGCAGGCTTCTTATAATTCATCACAGACTTCACGCGCTCTTTTACACCTACCTCGCCAAAGGCAAGAGGACAAGCGGCGATCATGCGGCGGTTTACACTACAGGCAACAAGTGCTTGCATATAATCGGCTCTCTGCTCATTGCCAAGTTCCTTGATGACTTTTTCATCGCAGGCAAGCTCAATGTCACGACACAGCAGAACATAAGCCAACCACATGAGAGGATTGAACCAATGAATCGTCAGCAGGAGAAAACCAAGAGGCTTCCACCAATGGTCTTTGCGGCGAATGTGCGCCTGTTCGTGGGCAACAACGTGCTCCAGATCCTGACCATTCATGTTGAACGGGAGATAGATTCTCGGTTTGATAATGCCCAGGACAAACGGAGAACTTACATTCTCACTCTGGAAAATGTTGCCCTTGTAGCGAACAGCGGTATCCACTTTACGACATAGGCGCCAATAACTAACTGCGGTATACAAGAGAAGGGCGCCGACACCAATCAACCAGATAATATTCAAAATCGGAATCCAAATCTGAAGCGGGTTTGCACTCGTCAATACATGCTGTGGTGGGGCAAATGAGGATAGAACAGGATTGACCACACTATTGATCGCCGGAACACCGCTGTCTATTGTGGGTTTGGCCGCCATTTCAATATCCAACGGAATTGTTTCTGAACTTGGGATAAGGCTTAATGCGCTCTCAAAAGAGAGCGGGCAAATCAATCTGACAGCCACGATACCCCAAAGCAGAACATTGACCCACTTGGGAGCTTTCTTCAAAACAAGCCTGAGTATCAGCACAGCCAGGATAAGCCAGCTTGCAGATATACTCATGTTGATAATTTTCAAAAAGAGTTCGTTCATTGTGAACCTCCTTTCCTGATGCGGTCGATCATGCGCTGTACCTCATCAAGCTCATCTTCGGACATAGCCTGATGCTTTGTAAAAGCAGCGATAAAGGCAGGCAGAGAACCCTCGAATTTTTTCTCAACCAGTTCATCGATCTCACACGCCTGGGCTTCATCTTTGGAAACGAGAGAAGTAACAGTGCCATTGTCGTTCTTCAGCACACCACGCTCTCCAAGACGCTTGATAACGGTATAAGTCGTAGTCCTTTTCCATCCGAGTTGATCCTGGCACAGCTTTACAAGCTCGACAGCAGTAACCGGCTCATGCTCCCACATAATCAAACAAAAACGATATTCACTTTCGTGAATCTTCGGAAAATCCATATTCACGCCCTCCTTGTCTACACCATTAGACTTCGCACATAGTCTACCACATTAGACAGCCAAAATCAATAGAGTTCACAGAAAAGATACAAAAAAATTGCCCGCAGAATTTTTCCCACGGGCAAAGTGTTGGTTAGCTATCAAGCGGTTTGTATTCAGTTACAGTTTTCAAATAGGTTTCGGGATTACCGTTCAGTATCAAATCAGCATATCCAATCGGATCATTGTAGATCAGATAGTCCAGTTCTGACCGCTGATACATATTGTCGGCAACCTCGTTCTCCACTGCGATGGTATCAATAGAAATCATGCTGCCATCAAGGAATTTCAGCTCCACACAGGCGTTATCCATGTTGAACTCACAAGAAATCAATCTATCCATAAGAAACCTCCATTTTGCTGGATGTTAGATCATCCCAAAATATTTGAATGCTTCTCGGATTGCTTTTTCCTTCTCCGGTGGGCATTGTGGCTGTCTGGAATCCTCGGACTTCGGCAGATTGTAGTTCTTGCCGACTTCCAGTCCGCATTTTCTCTTTATCTGAGAAATATAAAGGTTGGAAACCTTTAACCCGGTATGCTCCAAAACATACTCCTTGATCTGCGGATAGGTTGCTCCATCTTGGAACTCGGACATATCCATATCTTCCAAAGAGAACTCAACCCGAACCTTTTTCGAGTCGATCTCTCCCTTGGAAAGCAAGACCACCGTCTCAACATGAACAGTCATTCCAAACTGATCAACCGGGCATACCTTTCTAAGCTCATATCCTCTCTCACACAGATACTTCAGATCCCTTGCCAACGTCGCACTGTCGCAACTTACATACACAATCCTCTCCGGGTTCATCTCGACCATGGTCTCCAGCAGGGTTTCATCACAGCCTTTTCTTGGCGGGTCTACAACGATAACATCTGCATAAACACCATTTTTCTTATACTCTCTTGGCAGCACTTCTTCTGCCTTACCCACAAAGAACTCTGTATTCTCCAGGCCATTAAGTTTCGCATTTTCTTTCGCATTCTCTATAGCTGCCGGAACAATTTCCACACCACGGACAAATTTTGCTTTCTGTGCCAGGAACAGGGAAATGGTTCCGATCCCACAGTAGAGATCCCATACTGTTTCCTGACCGTGAAGATCTGCGTATTCCAGTGCCTTTGCATAAAGCTTCTGGGTCTGCATAGGATTTACTTGATAGAAAGACAGAGGAGAAATCTGATAGGAAATATCTCCGATCCTGTCTGTGATATATTCCTGGCCCCAGAGCAGACAGATCTCTTCGCCAAGAATCACATTGCTGCGTTTCTTATTTACATTGATGGTGATACTTGTCATTCCCGGAATCTCACACAGAGATTTTACAAGCTGCTCCTCTTTCGGGAGCTTGTTTCCGTTCAGGATCAGACAGACCATCACTTCTTTTGTGAAGTATCCGTAACGGATCAGGACATGGCGCACCAGCCCTTTGCCTGTTGCTTCATTATATGGTTCAATCCTGTATTTCTCCATATGTGCGATTACACGGTCCAGAACTTCTTTATTCTCAGCTACACCAAGTGCACAGTCACGGTTTTCGATAATATTGTGGGTTCTTCCCGCATAGAAACCTGTAACGATTTTTCCCTCTTTATTTCTGCCTACAGGAAACTGTGCCTTATTTCTGTAATGAAAAAGTTCATCCATGCCAATGATCGGCTCCATGGGGATATCTGTAAAGCCACCGATACGTTCCAGATGTCCCTTCACCTTATTTGTCTTAAATACAAGCTGTTGGTCATAGGAAAGTGCCTGAAGCTGGCATCCGCCACACTGACGGGCAAATTCGCACTTGGGCTCAACTCTGTACGGAGATGGCTTCAGCACCTCCATAAGACGGCCGTAACCATAATTTTTCTTTGCCTTGATAATTTTGGCTGTTACTGTATCTCCGATCACTGCGTCCTTGACAAAAACGGTGAAGCCATCGGCTTTTCCGATACCTTCACCGTCAATTCCGCAATCTTCTATCTCTAACGTAACAAGATCGTTCTTACGAAATTCCATAAAGATTACACCTCATCTGTTCTTCTTAAATTGGATTCAAACAATTTATTATATCCAAGCCACTCTTTTTTACTCTTGTTTGCTGCAAAAATCTCTGTGATGGTTTCCATTCTTGCATCTGTATTATCTGCAAGATTGAGGGCTACGGCCTCCACCAGTGCAGGTTTTTTCGGGGAACCATATTCAAGCTCTCCGTGATGTGACAGAATACAGTGGATCAGTTCATTCTTAAGCACCTCCGGAAATTCCGGTATCTGGTGTGCAAGATCATTGATCATCTGTGCTCCCATATAAATATGTCCCAGAAGCTGGCCTTCATCTGTATAATCATTTAACGGAAATGCAGATAATTCTTTTGTCTTTCCGATATCATGAAGAAGTGATGCTGTAATCAGTAAATCCCTGTTGATGACGGGGTATGCCTTTGACATATAATCGCAGAGTCTGGTCACTCCCAGAGTATGCTCCATCAGACCGCCGATAAATCCGTGATGTACTGTCTTCGCTGCAGAATGTCCTTCAAACGCTTTCACAAAAGCTTCATCTTCCACAAATAATTTCTTCAGAAGTGCAGACAGATAAGTATTCTCCACACTGTCAATAAATGCTCTCAGCTGGCTGTACATATCATCTGTGCTGTTCTCACTTACAGGAAGATAATCTGCCGGGTTGTACTCATCTTCAGCAGCCTTGCGCACACGCTTGATATTCAGCTGCATAGCCCCTGCAAAGCTGGTCACATCTCCCACAACATCTATATAATCCAGTGCATCAAAATCATCAATTCCAAGAGAATTCGGATCCCAGATCTTGCCATCTATGATTCCGGTTTTATCCTGTAGGATAATATTCTCATAGGGTTTTCCATTCTTCGTTACCGCAGACTGTTTCTGCTTGCACAGATAAATCCCATTAATTCTGTCTCCCTCATGTAACTCATTTAAAAAACGCATAAAGCCTGCCTCTCTATCCTTTATTTTTAGTATTATAACAATTTCACAAGAAAGAATCCCGCTTGTAGGATTCTCCGCCTGTCACTATCTCTCTCCAACTGTTACCTTATAATCTTTCTCCGCATACTCACCATCGGAATTTTTGCGAAGAACCGTTATGGTAAGATTTTCTCCCTGCTTTTTTGTCTGAAGATATGTATAGTAAGACTGCATACTCTCTGTGGGAGTTCCATCAATCTTACTTATGATATCTCCACACTGTATCCCTGCCTTCATCGCAGGAGATTCTTCTTGTGTACGCTCCACGTAAAGTCCCTGATCAATTCCCAGTTTTCTACATTGTGCCTGAGTTATCTCTGTTCCATAAATACCTGTATATCTGATTGTCTCTTTGTTAGCCAGATGTTCTACCAACGGAAGAATCTGCGAAATGGAAACTGCATGAATATTATCTCCATCGTTTTCATTCTTCTTCAGTATCATACCTGCCACATTTCCGTCAGAATCAAGCAGCACACCACTTCCATCTTCATTCCCCTGCACATCTGTAGCCAACACATTATACTCCGTATCCGCTACCGATAGTTTTTCAGAAACAGAAGTGATCATTCCATAAACCACCGCATCACTGTCACCGGCAGGACTTCCGATAGCAATTACTATATCGCTCTGTCCCAGTTTCTTTGTGTCTGTCAGATCAGATACCACAATACCTTCTCTTGTACTGTCATTAAGAAGATTTTTTCTCACAGTTGCAACTGCAAATCCGGAATCTGCATCTCCCCTGCATATCTCTCCCTGCACTGTCGAACCATCTGCAAAAGTCACCTGCAGTTCCTGCAGATTTTCCAGTTCTTCCTCATAGGTCAGGATATAAAATTGCGTCTCTGTTTCAAGAAAGACAAGACCTTCCGTATCTTCCTGCTGCAAATAAGAATTATTCAGCAAATCCTCATCCTTTGAAATTCCTCTCACGTTTACAAGAGATTTTCGGGATTTTTGGGAAACCTTCAGCACTTCCCTATACATCTCCTGACGCATTGCCAGAAGACTCTTCTCCTCTTTTTCAGAAACTGAAGCGACAGATTCCCTCTCTGTTGCCTGTTCTTCAGATATCGTCTCCGCTACATCCGATCCTGTCAGTTCGATTTTCTGCTGTGTATTCTCTTCTCTGTCCGCCATAACCGGAAACACACTGGCAAAGGTCACGGCTGCGCAGCCTCCAAACAAAACGCCACATCCTGCTATCATAAGCAGCCTGCGCAACAGACTGCCATTCTCTTTTGGCTGTTTTTTCACCGTTTCTTTTATAAACTGATATTCCTGTGTGTCCATTTTGTTTTTTTTCATACCTGATTCTCCTGCCGCACTCCATTCAGGATAACTGCCCAGTGTCATACAAAACAACAATCTGCCAAACAGTTACCATTCAGGTTCAATATCGCTTATATTCAAACAAATTATATCGTAACAATCTACACATTATTTTAACAAAAAGATATGAATTTTTTATGAATATACTATAAGTAATTTCCCACAGTACAAAAAAGAAGCTCCTACTGAAACACTTATCGTATCAGCGAAACACTGCAGCTCAGGTTATTATGATGACACAAAAAAACGGTTTAAATGCACATATAATAGCATTCAAACCGTTTCTTATGCGGAAGATGGGACTTGAACCCACACGAGCGCAATGCTCACAAGATCCTTAGT
>OMEJ01001136.1_pt1 | contig 11263 bp, 9 predicted proteins | sample 1645361 | NCBI WGS metagenome assembly OMEJ01 (sample SAMEA103958156, study PRJEB25191) | human gut metagenome
AAATATTACTTAATGCTCGTCTATCCTTTGGGTACAAGGGGAGTGTAAAATTCCGATATGACGCTTGTTCCCACATCACAGTATCCACGCCCTTTGATTCTCTTCTGGAAGAACTGTTTTTTTACATCACTTCCAAAGAGCATACCGTAGCCGAGTTCGCTCATACGACCAAGCCCCACACGGAAGTTGAAGTTATCTCTGATACCGTCGCTGAAATACTTTGCGTCGGGACGCTGGCAGGCGACAATGAGGAAATAGCCTGCCTGTCTGCCAAGCATGACGATTTTCTTTAGCTGGCTAAGTAGGCTCATGCTTTCCTTTGTCCCCAGCATTTCCAAGAACGCCACATACTCGTCAAAGATAAGGAAGCAGGGCGGTAAGCCCAGATAGGCATAGTTCTCGCCTGTCTTGTAGTCTGGGTGGCGTTTCATTTCCTCGCTTCGCTGTACCATTCCCTCATAGAACGCATTGACACATTCAATCATATCTTCTTTGGTGTGGTACACGTTATCCATGACCGTACCCAAGTCCGCAAGGTCAGCGTTCTTAGGGTCTAAGATGAAAAGCTGGGCGTTGGTCTGCAAGAGGGCTTCAATGATTGTCAGCAGGAAATAGGTCTTTCCACCGCCAGTACCGCCACAGATAAGGGCGTGAGGGAGTGCGTCGTATTCCCATGTGAGGTTCTTCATCAAACGCAAGCCCCCGTTTTCTGCCTTTACCTCGTCAATCGTGATACGGTTCGCTATCATGTCATAGAGCAGGGTGTACTCGATATAGCCGTCATGGAGCGTCTTGTCGGTCAGCTCGCAGTAAAGCCCGCTTTCCAGCTTATCTTCCAGTCTAAGGAGCTGGTCTTGATACTTTCCCAAAGAGATTTCACAGCGGATATGGAGCAGTCCCTTGTCCATTTGATAATAGATTTTAGGAAACCAGACGATTTTTTCCCTTGATCTGCTCTGCAGGTCAGTGAAAAAACCACTGTCCTGTACAGTCTGGGCTTCATACCACTTATTGTCCAGTATCATGCGTGCCAGCTTTTGACGGTGTAATAGCTTCTTGAAGCTGTCATGGAAGAAGCGGTAATAAAGAAAAGCGACCAATGCACAAACACCAGTCGCTATCCCTATGGTTATGAAGTTGTATGTGGAAAGCGTCACGCCATTATCAAGCAGGCTGAAATGCTCCCAATCAGTACGCAGGAGCTGTCCCATGTTCAGTAGCAGGAGAACCGCCACGAACAGGAGCAGGATCGTACCCGTACAGAAGCGGTACACAAGGTTCTTGTCGCTGGCTCTGATACGCTTTCCCTTGTATTTGTATAGGTTCATAAACACCCCTTTCTGGATATGGAAAAAGCGGTCAATCGTAAAGACCAACCGCTTGATTACTTATTTCTGATTTTCTACTATTTGTCCCCTGCTGATATGTGAGTCTGCTTTTGAGGTTGTGTAATTGATTATCTTTGTGAACCAAATCGGCAGGCTTGCGGAAAAAAGAAAACTCTTTCCCTGCTGTACTTGAAAATGTATATGCGGTTCGCTTGTGTTACCGCTATTGCCACAGCAGGCTATCTGCTGTCCCCGACATACTTTATCGCCTACATTTACACAAAAGCTGTCTTTTTTGATATGTGCTATGGTACTATATTCATGCTTTGTGTGCTGAATAACAATATAATTTCCTCTTACGTCAGAAGCACTACATAATACCTCTTGCTCCTCTGGGATAGGAGTATCTTCAAAAAGATTTTTGATTTCAACCACTATGCCGTCAGCAGGAGATAAAACAGGTTTTCCGTAGCAGAAATAATCAGATACGGATTTCCCGTCCCCATGAAATGTTTTTCCATTTTCCTCAACAAAAAAATCATACGCATATCGTTGATTGCAGATAGACCAAGAATGGGAAGTTTCTCTGTTTATTCCGCCGTTTGCCACAGTCCAGCACCCCGAAAATGGGAGACTATATAAAGTCTGTGGTTTATAATTACGGATATTAGGCAGAAAAAACAAGTTTCGTACATATATCACGGGTATTCCAATCAGCATACCTATATTCTGAGACAAGAATTTCAAGGCGATTGCTGTTTCATCTGTGCTTTCTGTCCGTATCACAATAATAAAAGATAGAACAAAATCTACAATCGCCAGCAGAAAAAACAGATAGAATAACCTCAATACTGGAATATCAAGAAATGTTCCAAGAAAACCTATCAATCCTAGCCAATACATCTTTTTTATGATTTTTGCGAAAGTTTCCACTAATTATCATCACTCCTATATTGCTTCGTTCTCATTATATAGGAGCTTGAAAAGGTAGGCAATACATATCAGCTTTTATCTGTTTATTTTTTCTGCTGTCCATGCGGAGCATGGTTCTGTGGATTTCCTGCGGGCTGACCGCCTTTATTTTTCAGTACAATGTCGTCTGCCTTGATGTACCATTCCACGTCTGCCCCTCGGTAGTTGGCGTTTGCCACCGTATCGGCAACAGGATTGATAAGCTCCACCTCTGCATTGTACGGATAATCCTTGACAGGGATTTCCGCTGGGATAGATACCTGTATCGTGCGTTCCTGCTGACTGCACTTCAAATCGTAAGTTCTACGCTTGATTTCCTCGCTGGTTGTCCCGTCCTCATTCTCTACTCGCACTTCATGTCTTAATGCGGAGAATTTCAGTACTCCAAACGTCTTTTCCTTATCTAACACAATTCCATTCGCTAATCTCATAATCTGATACCCCCTTTACTTGCTTTCCTCGGCTGGAAGCATATCATCAGCCGTTAAGATATAGTTAGTGTAGCCACGACCTCGCACGTTCTTTCCCTCGGCGGTAATCTTAGGATTGATGAGCTTTACTTTCTGCTCATACTTGAAACGCTTCTCCCCAGCCTTTGCGGGAAGCACCACGATAATGTCGTCGGCTCTCTGAATGTCGGAATACAGGTTATAGCTTCTCGTCACGGGGACAAAGCGACCATTGACACGCTGTTGCTCTACCTCATTTTCTCCTGCAAACTCCAAGTTACCAAAAGTCTGTGCCATGTCAGGCACGATATATTTCAATTTCATGTGTTCATACCTCATTTCTATAAAATCTGTTGATTATCAATGCTTTTATTCTGGCTGGTGGTGTGATACCCGTAAGCCCCCAGACCGTCAAGGGCAGGTAAATGCTTAAAAGCACCCTTGACTGTCTGTGTGCTTACAGGTGGGTGGCGGACAAGCCAGAATAAAGGGAAGCTCCGCCGTTTCCATGTATCGGCGGGGAACGTGATTTCTTCATCATCATAAGCAGACCGTCCGATTATGAACGTCTACGCTTGATGAAGTATGTTCCTGCCACGCCTGCACCAGAGAGAATAAGAAGCCCTAAGAATAAGGCAATGTTTGTGTTATCGCCTGTCTTTGGAGCGTCTGTTGTCTTGCTCGGTGTATCTGGTGTGGTCGGCTGTTCCGGCTCTGTTGGTTCTTCCGGCATTTCTGGTACTTCTGTGATTGTCACCGTCTGCCCGTCGTCCTCAATGTCCTTATGCTCTGTAACCTTAGTCGGTTCGTCTGGATTGCTCAAATCGTATAATTCCTCAAAGGTCACAAGTTCTTTTCCGCCAAGCTCGGAAGCGTCGAATGTAAAGGCAATCTGGACTTCCATGCTTTCACTGTCGGCAGTAAAAGTATAATCATTCTCGACACGCTCTCCGTTGATGATAAGCTCTGCGTTTTCGTCCTTAGTCATCTGCCAGCCTTTAAGCTGATACTTAGTGCCGATTTCCAAGCCGTCAAGGGTAACAGTATCAATGATTGTCACGTCTTTTCCAGCTTCAATCTCTTTCTTTCCGTCCTCGCTGGTCGCTGTGGTATGGATAGAGATGATACGCTCTGTGATAAGCACCGTCTGTCCCTCGTCGTCAATGTCCTTGTGTTCAGCCACCTTTACAGGCTCGTCCTCATTGGAAAGGTCGTAAAGTTCCTCAAAGGTCACAAGGTTCTGACCGCCCAGAGAAGAAGCGTTGAATGTGTATTCTATTTCAATCTTCATTTCCTCGCTGTCGGCTGTGAATGTGTAATCACTTTCCACACGCTGACCGTCGATAAGAAGCTCGGCGTTTTCCTCTTTCAACATCTGCCAGCCTTTCAACTGATATTTTGTGCCTTTTTCCAGCCCGTCAAGCGTAACCGTGTCAACGATTGTTACCTCTTTACCAGCCACGATAGACTTCTCGCCGTCTTTGCCTGTGGCTGTGGTATGGATAGTGATTTCTTTCTCGCATTCATCAGTCAGTGTCCCTAAATCAACGGTCACATTGTTTCTGGACACCACGATTTCAAAGGCAGGGATAAGCTCAAAGCCTTTGTTGCCCTCACAGCGTAATTCTTCAATGATATAGGTATCGTAAATCAAAGCACCTTTGCTGTCGTCAGGCTCGCTTGTTCCAAACCAGATACCGTCCTCGCTGGTCTTTCCTGCGTTGGTGTTGTTCTTATGGGAAGCCCAGTCAGAAGAAGTAGAGAACTGTCCGTTATCATCAGTTACGATAATGTGGCTCTCACCTGTGGTCTTGCTGGTGATCCTAAACGGAACTCCCGCAAGACGCTGGTGTGTGCCAGCACCAATCTTTACACCCTCTAGGTCGCCACGCTTCACTTGATTGTAGATTGATGTGTCTGTCCCTGTAAGGTCAACGATTTTTCCGTCCTCTGTGATTTCAAATTCAATCGGTTTCGCACCGTCCGTCAGATAGCCCTCTGGAGCTTTGCTTTCCTCGATACGGTATTTCCCGTAAGGTAACAGGTCGGCAGAAGTGGAAGCCACGCCCTCAATGTCGGTAAGGATTGTTTTTACCACTTCATTCTTGCTGTAAAGTTTCCCCTCGACAAGTACAGCGTTGTCATTCAGAGAAATGATTTCAAATTCAGCGTCTTTCAAAGTCGCACTTCCTTGACCTTTGGTATCGCTGGTTTCTAAATCTCTTTTCTGGATTTTTACACCGCCACGGATAACCTTGTCTGATACATGGTACTGATTGCTTCCAGACAATACGGCAATGTCGCCGTCCTCGGTAATCTGTGTAAGGTACATTCCCTTAATCTGTTCCTCGCTTCCGTCAGCCTGCATATATGCACCGTCAAGAAGATAGCCGTCAGGAGCTTTCGTTTCCTCAACAGTCAGCGTTCCTAAAGGAAGTACGTTCTTTCCGTCCTGTGTATAGAAGCTGTCCCCAGATACCTTGTATTCATCAGAAAGGCGGGAAACATAATGGATAGTGCCGTCGCTGTCCTTTTCAGCGATTGTCTTTGTCACCCATGTCTTTGTAGGCTCGCTAGGGAGATTGTCAGCGGTATAGTGTCCCGCATAAAATTTCCATGTGAACTCCGCACCCTCTAGGGAAGCGTCGCCCTGTGGAGCGTCTTTCTGTGTTTCCATGTCAATCTTGAAAAGCTCAATCAAGGTGTCTGTGACCTTTGGCGTATCTGATACATTGAGTGTCACTGTCTTGCCAGCTTCCACATTTAAAGAATAGACAGTGCTGTCTACCTTATAGCCAACAGGAGCAGAAAGCTCTTTGATGTAGACTGTGCCAGCCTTTACTTCCACGGTATCCGTGTTTCCGCTGTTATCAGTCGTAAGGGTGGCAAGCTGTTTCGTACAGTCCTTATCAGAATAGACACCATATGTCGCACCAGCGATAGAGTAAAGCCCGTTCCCGTCAGTAATGCTGGCATTACTGGAAGTCTTTTTAAGGGTGGCATTTCCTACGGCAAGTTTCGCCCAGAACTGTCCAATGTCCTGTCCCTCGCCAGAATAGATGTAACCGCCACATTCATAGCGTCCCTTGTTCTCGCTGGCAAAGGCTTTCGCCCCAGCGTAAACCTCGTCCTGTATAGCTTTAGGGATTTCATCATAGGAAGCTCTGACGTTATCGCATTGCCAGCCAAGATGAACGCTCAATCTCTGCCATACGACGCACTGTTTCAAAAGATAGATATGCTGACTGCTCAATCCGCTGTGGCTCTGCACATACTGATTAACATACTCGATTGAGAGTGCAACATCTGAAATCTGGTCGTAGCTCATGCGTGTGCTTGCGTCGGCTCTGGTCTTGTAGCCGTTGCGGAAGTTGGTGTTAATATCCACGCAGAAAGCGTCCTCGCCCTCAACGGTCATGTGTCCCTCATTGAATGTCGAACCGATAGAACCGTCATTCATTACTTTTTCAACGATACCGACACGCTCGGCACTTTCTGTCCAGTATTGCTTCTCGGAAGCGTGGACTGCCGTTGTCGGCAAAGCGGTAACGATAGTCGCAAAGGCAAGGAAGCCTGTGGCTAATCGCTTCAATATCTTTTTCATAGCTTTTAAAATTCTCCTTTCGTTTGGATATAGAAAAAGCCGTCCATTTCTGAACGGCTGGAAATAGAAAAGGAACGTCAATATCGGCGTTCCATAATCTACTTGTGATATTCAATTTTTCATCTATTCAATACTGATGTGCTGTACCATATCTTTGCATATCTGGGATTTCTAACGTATCAAGGCTCATTCAATGGTAGTAAAATCGTAGTAATTTGAAGTATTTCAATCCTTGAATGTGCTGATAAGTACAGTGTTTTAGCGGACAATCAGATTTTTAGTTGTTTTTTTCTATAAAAACAATGCTACGGTTCCCGGTCCGGTATGACTGCCAATGGTCGTTCCAATCGGATTGATCTCTACTTTTCCATCCAAATGTGGAAAACGTTCCTCCACCAGCTTTGCCACGGCTTTCGCGTCATCCTCACAAGCAGATTGAGATATATAACATTTCCCTGCATAATCCAGACCATCTTGTGCGTTTTCTTCCATTTTATCCACAATTGCACGAATCACTTTTCTTTTTGTCCGGATATTTTGTCTCGGAACCAATGTTCCTTCCTCATCCATATTTAACAGCGGACAGATACCAAGAACTCCTCCGACAAACCCTGCAGTCTTTGAAATCCTTCCTCCCCTGATAAAAAATGTCAGATCCGTTGAGAAAAACCAATGGTGCACATCCAATCGATGTTCCATGGCCCATTGGTATACCTCCTCCAAATCTTTTCCTTGATCCCGAAGATCTGCCAAACGATCCATCAGCAATCCATATCCGGAAGAAGCGCCCAGAGAATCTACAATATAAATCTTCCGTTTCGGATATTTTTCCTCCAGTTCTCTTTTCGCAATCATCGCAGAATTGATCACGCCAGAGATTCCAGAAGAAAGACATACATGAAGAACATCTTTTCCGTCCTGCAGGAATTTCTCAAAATATTCTTCAAATTCCTCCACATTCACCTGAGATGTCTTTGTCTCAGCCCCCTGCACCATCTTCTCGTAAAATTGATCAAAAGGAATCGATTCTCCCAAGTCATCCATATAAGCCGTTCCATCCAGTTCAAAATGAAAGCAAATATAAGAAATCTTCCTTTTTTCAAAATGTTCTTTCGCTAAATCTGCTGTAGAACAACAACTGATCACGTAATTCTTCATGACAAAAACCTCTTTTCCGTCTATCTTTATTGTCTGTCACAACATCATTTTAACACAACTTTTTGTCGATATCCTGCTCTTCGTAAAGTAAGTCTACTATTTTTTCATAATCAGACAATTTCTGCGCTTTCCGGATCTTCTTAGCATATTTTTTATGATTGGTCATCATCTGGATCGGATTGCTCCAAAAATCTTTCATTTTGAATAAAACATTTTTCTCCCCGGATATGTATTGCTGATATCCTTCATATACCATATCATGCAGCGCAAAGAGTTTCTCCTTCGTGAGTTTTTCACCGCCGCGAATCTGACAAACCAACGCCGGATTTCTTAAAATTCCTCTGCCTATCATGACTGCTCCCAGATCCGGAAACCGTTCCGATAAGTTTCGAACGTCGTCCGGCAGCAAAATATCTCCATTATAACAGACTGGGTTCACGCTTTTTTGAAACGCATCCTCAAATACATCCATATGCACATGTCCATTGTAAAATTCCTCCTGGACTCTTGGATGAATGATCAATTCATGAAGCGGATAGCGATTATAAACTTCCAGAATCTCTTCAAATTCTTCAGGATCAAACATTCCGATTCTTGTTTTGACTGATATTTTCAGATCGACCCGTTCAAAAATTTGATCCAAAAAATCATCCAGCTCATCTAAATCCTTCAAAAAACCGGATCCTTTTCCCTTGGAGACTACGGTTTTCGATGGACATCCAAGATTCAGATTCACTTCCTGATACCCCATTTCTTTCAGTTTCTCTGCCGTCTTTTGGAATTCTTCCGCTTTTCTTGTGAGAATCTGCGGTACCACATACAAGCCTTCGTTGTGCTCCGGAAGGACATCCCGAAGCTCTCTCGTTCGAAAAATCCTTTTCTGATTCGGCATGATAAACGGGGTAAAATATTTATCCATTTCTCCAAACAGCGAAGCATAGGCATTCCGATAAACAAAAACGGTAATACCTTCCATCGGCGCTAAATAAAATTTCATAAGTCCTCCTTGCCGGTAAAAATCCGCAAAATATTTCAGCACATAGAAGAAGGCAGACTGCCATATTCAAAGCAGCTGCCTTCCTTTTCTGCACTGACAGGCGGTCAATCCCCTCCAAAGATTTCCAGGATATCACCTAGGAATGCACCTTTTTTCTTCCTCTTATGATCATGTTTTGCGTCCTGTTTCGTCTTTTCCCTTGATCCATCACTACCGTAAGATACCTCTTCATATTGAGAGGCTCTCTCTATGATCTTATCAAGTTCTCCACGATCCAGCCAGATTCCCCGGCATTCCGGACAATAATCGATCTCCACTCCATGTTTCTCCGACATCAATAATGTGACATCTTTGCATACTGGACACTTCATAGGCAAACTCCTTTCCTGGTACGCTTATGTTACCAATTCCCATGGTTGACTTCTATCTCTGTAAACGACCGGTAAAGACTGCTACACTCCTTGGGCGCATCACATATCTTCCGTCGATCCTTGGCTCTTTTCCTTCCTGGAAACAATAGACGCCGTCTTCATTGCCAAACGTATCGACCGTCAAATGCCAACTCATCTTATCACCAATACCCGGCAGCTTGATCTCCATCTCATCCCAATAAGCGTTGATGCTGATATAGACCAAATCATCTTCTCCAGTCTCCTCATTGTATCCTGCAAAAATATTTCCAAACATCTTATCATCTTTGGAAACCGTAGTATCCTCTGCTTCCGCGTTATAAGTCTGAAGTCCTATGACTCCACAAGAAGCATTTGGAAGTTTCTTGCAGATCGCCGGATGCTTTTTCCTATAAGCGATCATAAACTTAAAGAACTCAAACAGATCTCTGTTCTTATCCAGCAATGTCCAATCCAGCCAAGAAATCTCGTTATCCTGGCAATAGGCATTATTATTTCCAAACTGGGTATTCCCGAATTCATCTCCGGCAAAAAACATCGGAGTCCCTCTGCTGCACATCAGCACTGCACAGGCATTTCGAATCATTCGGAAACGAAGTTTCAGAACTTCCGGATCCTCCGTCTCACCTTCTTCTCCACAATTCCAACTGCGGTTATCATCCGATCCGTCCGTATTATTCCATCCATTGGCCTCATTGTGCTTCTCATTATAAGAATACAAATCGTACAGTGTGAACCCGTCGTGGCAAGTCAGGAAATTCACACTGGAATTATATCCTGCATAGTGACCATTGTATTCATTATAATAATCCCCGTAGAGATCTCCGGATCCTGCGATACTCCATGCGGCATTCCAGGACTCCCAGAAATCTCCCTTCAAAAATCCACGCACCGCATCCCGGTATCTTCCATTCCATTCCGCCCATCTGCGGTTGGCAGGAAAGCTTCCCACCTGATAGAGACCATCGGCATCCCAGGCTTCTGCGATCAGCTTGACATTTTTAAGAATCGGATCATAGGCCAGATTCTTAAGCAGCGGCGGGTTATTCATCGGTGTTCCGTCCTCATTCCTTCCGAGGATACTTGCCAGATCAAATCGGAACCCATCAATCCGATAATTGATCGTCCAATACCTCAGACATTCCAAGATCATCTGCTGAACAATCGGATGATTGCAGTTCAATGTATTTCCGCATCCGCTAAAGTTATAATACTTGCCTTCCGGCGTCAAAATATAGTAGATATTGTTGTCAAATCCTTTAAAACTGAAACAAGGACCATCTTCATTTCCTTCCGCTGTATGATTAAAAACAACGTCCAAAATCACTTCAATCCCATTCTCGTGAAGATCACGGATCAGTTCTTTCAGTTCCCATCCTTCTTTTTCAAAATTGTCCAATGCCGCATAATTGGTGTTCGGTGAAAAATAATTCACCGTATTATATCCCCAATACTCTAAAAGCTCTTTGCCATCCACTTCACGTGCATTGATTGTCTCATCAAACTCAAAAATCGGCATCAGTTCTACGGCATTGATTCCCAATTCCTTTAAATATGGAATCTTCTCCCGCAATCCTTCAAAAGTTCCTCTGTTCTTCACTTTTGAAGAAGTATGCTGTGTAAATCCTCTCACATGAAGTTCATAGATGATCAGATCGCTCATCTCCCGCTTTGACTGCGGACGGTCCCCCCAATCGAACACATCCTTGACGACCCGTGCGTGATAGGTTGCCCGGCGCTTCTTTCCCCAGGTTCTGCGTCCTGCCACAGCTCTTGCATAAGGATCCAATAAAATATGCTTCTTATCAAACAACAATCCCTTCTCAGGCTCATAAGGTCCGTCAACCCGATAAGCGTATTCAAACTCATCAATATTCAATTCATATACGATCATAGAATACACATCCCCGATCCGATAAGAATCCGGAAATGGCAGCACCGCATATGGTTCTTCTTCCCCCACATGGAATAAAAGCAGCTCACAACTGGTCCCTCCGCTGGTATGGATCGTAAAATTCACCCCGATTGGGAGTTCTGTAGCTCCATTCATATCAAACATGCCCGGACGGACAAGAAATCCTTCAATCTCCATCATCGGCTGAACCGATACCGGCTGCTTAATCCAATAATTATCAAAATATCTCTTCATAATCTTCATCCATTCTCTTAGATGCAAAGATACAATCTCAAACATCTTCATTCTATATAAAAGCCATTCCTAAAAAGGCATCCTCTATCTCTTATTTGTTATTTTACCATATCTATCTTCTTGTTCCAATACAATTTTGTATAGGTGCCATACTTCTTTATATAAGTGCCATGCTCTTTAAAAGATACAGCCACCC
>OMEJ01001153.1_pt1 | contig 11006 bp, 10 predicted proteins | sample 1645361 | NCBI WGS metagenome assembly OMEJ01 (sample SAMEA103958156, study PRJEB25191) | human gut metagenome
ACTTAGTCCTCTTTTAATTTTTCAAATTTCTGATTTATCTATTCAATCCTCTAAAAGTCCTTTGTTTTCAAGGCATTTCTCCTGTTTTGTGTCCCAGCCTTATGTATTTTCCCTTGTTTTTGCCCTTACGAACCGAAACAAGGTTTATTTATCTGAGTATAAAACTGTTTTTTCGGACAGATAATGAGCCCTTGAAGTGGTAAACTAAAACTGGACACAGGGGTGCAAAAACTGGACACGATGATATAATCTATGTACAGAGAAATATCATCCATGAACAGGCAACAGCATCCCGTGGACAGGAGGTTTGTAAATGAAGTACACCAAGGAACAGCGTCTGGACATCGCCAAGCGCGTATATGATGGGGAATTGACTGTTGAAGAAGCTGCAGTCAAATACGACCTCAACCCATCCAGTGTGAAAGGTTATCTCCGACTTTATCGTGCCGAAACGGGGCTTCCGCCCAGAACGCGCACTAAGAAAGCTGGAAAAGTCACACAGTCTATTGAAACTCCGAAAGATTCCAGTCTCAAGGAATATGAATCCATGTCAAAAGAAGAACTCATTGATGCTCTCGTCATGGCACGGATCAACGAAGCCCGTTTAAAAAAAGGTTACTCAGTGAAAGGAAGTGGTGTGAAGAAGGAGTATCTTCCTATCGGCAACGAGAATATCAAGTGATATTGGAGTTGTCTGGCGATTTTCCTGTCAATCTTCTCTGTGAGAAGATGGGAATACAAAGAAGCAGCTTCTACAACTGGAAGCATACTCTCGCTCATCCGGCAAAGCGTACGAAAGCGTTACTCAACAACTTGTCGCTGTTCGAGGAATATCATCTTCGTTATCCTTCTCATGGATACAGATGGCTAAATGCCAAGATCCGTCTGGATACAGGCATTGTCATGTCAGATCCTTATGCGCACAAATGCTGCAAGATTCTCGGAGTAAAGAGCGAGGCGAAACACTACAAGTATAAGAAGCCCGGAAATCCGTTTAAGATATATCCGAACCTGCTCATGAGCGAAATGCAGATTGACAGACCCTTGCAATGTGTTGTCAGTGACATGACAGCTTTCTATGTGAAGGGTATTTACTATGAGCTTACCCTGTACATGGATCTTTGGAACAACGAGATTCTCGCTCACGCTCTTTCGTCCAGACGGGGCGACCGGATGACATATCTGAGTGGTCTGGATGATCTGATTGGCTTGAAGAAACAGTATCCACAGTATGAGATGATACTCCATAGCGATCAGGGAGCAGTCTATGCATCTAAGGCATTCAACGAACTATTGCCGATGTATAGCATCACTCGATCAATGTCAAGAGCTGGAACCCCAACGGACAATGCGGCAATGGAATCCATCAATGGGTGGATCAAGTCAGAAATCTTTATGGATTTTCATGTCACAGGAGAAAGCCCCGTTGAACAAGAGGTGGCAGCATATATTACATTTTTTAATACTGCACGGCCTGCATACTCCTTGAAGTACCTTACGCCGCAGCAGTATAAGGAGGCCTATGCTCCGAAAGATTTTAACACAGGTGCAAGCGTTGTGAGTTGATGCCTGGAGGCATACGTCTCTTCTTTGTTTGGTTCAGGTGCTCGAATATCAGGCGTTTCACGATTGTCAAGCTCGAAGCTGCGCAAGCAGGCTTTACAATCGTGAAACACTTGAATAATCCAGTCATCCAGACAAGAAAGTAGCAAATGAAGCACCGTATTGTACAGAAATCAGATTTATACTGAGGTAATATTTAAAATTTGTGTCCAGTTTTTGTTGACTAGTGCACTGCTCATACGAAGCAAAATTTATCAATACATAGCATATCAGAGAACGGCAGGAAACCAGTTAAAAAAATTTCTGCCAGTGCAACGGTACTTCTCACCTTGAAAGTAGAAGTACAATCTCCATACAATAGAATTACTATTTCCTATAACCGTAAAGGTCACAGAGCCTTTGCGGTTTTTCTTTTGTCGATTTTTGTTGGAAAGTGCCGTAGGGCTGTTTCTGATATGCGGTGTCGTTCTCCGCCTCTCCATCTGGATTTTTTACATTTCAAAAATTCAGATGGGAGGTATTTATGGTGAAATATGCACCAAGAAAGGTATATATCAGAGAAAGTGGCGGCTATGTGGAATTATCCTACACGGAGTTCTGCCGTTGCAGGGAATCCGACCAGACCTATATGGACAAGCTGTTTATCCCCATTCAAGGCTGTCTGCTTGAAGTCGTGAGGGAGCAATACACAGACTTCTACCGTGACAAGGAACGGTGGCGTTATCTGCAAAAATTAGATACAAAGAATAGACTGCTATCTCTCGACGGATTTACGGACAGCGAGGGGAATCCTCTGGACTTTATCACTGATGAAGCGGTGGACATTGCAGAAACCGTTGTCAATGCGGTCATGGTGGACAGGCTGAAAGCCGCCCTGCCTTTGCTGTCGGATAGTGAACAGGAGCTGATACAGGCAATCTTTTTTGACGGACTTTCCGAGCGTGAAGTCGGGGCGAGGTTGGGCATAACCCAGAGCGTTGTAAACAAACGCAAAGCCAGAATCCTAATAAAACTAAGAAAGATAATAGAAAATTAAAATTTAAGGCGTTCAGCCCCCTTGTTTTTTCCTTTGGGAAGATGAGGGGGCTTTTCTCTGCCCTCTCAATCAATTCTGATTGGAGGAAGTAAGAATGGCATACAACCACGGACGGGAGGACAGGAAATGGCGTATCTGGAAAGAAGCGGAGGAAAAGCTGCTGCGTGAGTGCGGCGTTGATGAAGCGACCATTGAGCAGATACGCATGGCGGACAGGGCAGACTTCAATTCCAACAGGCGGTTTTACCGATGGACGAATGACGTTGCGGAATATCTTGAGGACATGGCAGGCAATCCTTGAAAAGAATGAAGCGGGAAAACAGACACTTACACTGCTTTATGATGATAAGGCGACAGTCATTAAGAACCTGATTTTGTTCAATGATGGTGTTGAAAAGAAATTATATTCAGACAGAGAAAATTTTGCGGACATCTATCCGTTTATTCCATATCAGTTTAATTTACTTGGAAGTGTGCTGACTTCTATTCGTACTCACGGTGCATCTGGTAAGCATTTGGCAGAAGGTGAGCGTTCTATGCTTGCATTGTTTAAAGAATCTGCCGTAAAAGTTATGAATGATGAGCCGGGAACGATTGTGCCATTTAATATGTTCTATGACGCCCTTGAACAATTCCTTGACCATTCTCATAAGGGTGTTATTTCCCGTGCCTTAGATAATGAGTATCTGAATCCAAATCACGAAAAAGAATGTTTTGATGTTAATGTACTGAAAACACTCTTTATGATTAAGTACGTTAAGGAAATCAAAGCAAATATTGAGAATATCACAAGTCTTATGGTATCGAATGTAAATGATGACCGTATGGCTCTTGCACAGCAGGTAGAAGATGCATTGAAACGTCTTGTTCGTCAGACGTTGGTTCAGAAGAACGGGGATATTTATGTATTCCTGACAGATGAGGAGCAGGAAATCAACAGAGCGATTGAATCTCAAAATGTAGATTCCGGAGAAGTCATTGCCAAAGTATCCGAGATGATTTTTGACGGTCTTTATGATGAAAAGAAGTATCGCTATCCGGCATTCAACGGAAGATATGCGTTTGCTTTTAATCAGGTTGTTGATGATAAACCATATAAGGCAAGTCCTGTTTCTCCATCTGCGTCTGCAAGCTCATTGTTCCAGTTCACTGTAATCCGATTCAGATACTCATTCGTATAGATATTCTCAACCAGTTCCCTGATTTTTTCAAACTGTGTGGTATCTTCCAATTTATCGAAGTAAAAATAAAAGTATCTATAATAACGGTCAATCTTATAAGTTGACTCCGTATATTCCTTAACCAAGTTTTTGATACCGCTGACTGGCTGATACTTACCTTCAGCAATCATATCAAAGGCATTCTGAAGAATGAAATACTCATTGCGGAAGTTCTTTCCAAAATGTTGCTTCCTGCGTTCTACACAAAGCTCCGGAATCGTCTTTCCATTCAGCTTTGCTCCTATATCCTCATTCTCAAGTCTGCCGATAATCCAACTAATCAGAAGTTCATCAACACCTGCAATCTCACTATTTACAATGAATGTCTTACTGTCATCATAAATCTTCATCAGCTTCAGAGCTTTATCAAATATGCCCTTTTGTTCTCCCCCAAAGAACTTCTTAACAGGCTCATAATCCTCAGCAAAATCGAGGAAATCATCTTTTTTATTGTCAATACCTGCAAAGAACTCATTGGAATATTTCATTTGCAGAACATCAGCCATCAACTTTTTTCCAGAAGCAATAAGCTGTTTGCCCGGATATGCAGGCTGTGTCGCATAGTGAATATCCAATTTTTCAAGGTCATTCTTCAGATTTGATGCATAACCAAGAAAACTTCTCATAATCGCATCGTCATCATCACTTGCCGAAGTAACATTAAAGAGTTCTTTCATTACTGTACGGACAGATTTCTTCTGCTTTTCATTCGCTTTTACACGCTTCTCTGTCATCAGCTTTTCATTAAACTCTTTGCGTGTCAGATAACGGATAATTTCTTCCGGAGTCTTTGAAAGCAATGTAACTGCATCGTTATTAACGAACATTGCAATTTCGCCGTCTTTGAACAACTTAGCAACAAGCCACTGTACATCAGCTTCTACAAAACCATACGGTGCTTTCAAGAAACGTTCCAGAATGGACTTCATAGAAGTTTTCATGTGACGCTGTGTGTTCAATGCAATATAGTCATTCACATCGTGCAAAGCCAATTCATTCTTTACAGTATTTGTACCTGCAAGTGTGAGCTGCTGTCCATTATTCTTAAATAATGTGCGAATATCCGACTCACTCATTGCCGTATCAATATAAGACAACTTATGATAAACAGTTGAAACTAGCTTGCCGAGGGCATCATTTATCTTGGAAGCAATTTCCTTTGCTCCACTCTGAATTTTATCGCCATTCACATAGATTTCTGCATTCTTCAAACTTTCTGAAAGGAATAACTTTGCAGCACCGTTTCTCTCACGCATTTCCACTTTCTTAGCTTCCTTAATGCTTTCAAACTGTGTAACTGCATTTGTTGCATCAAAGCGGATAAATTTTTCTATCTGCAAAGCAGAACGGATTTCATCAAGAAACGTTCTGTCGTCAGGCAATACTACAAGTACGCAACTTGACTGACCGGACAGAATTCTCATTGTTGTTTCATCTGCTCGCTCATCGCTGTTCGGAGTAAGGATTTTAAGTGTAATGTCATTATTCTGATTTACGTTGCAGAGAGATTTCTTTGCAAGGCACATCAATTACTCAAAGGATAGAGTAGTAGTTATTATATCTGATGCACTCCGTTATGAGGTTGCACATACCCTGTTTGAAAAAATGCAGGCAGATGAGAAGTGCAATGCTTCTATCGGAGCAATGCAAGGTGTTCTTCCATCTTATACACCGTTAGGTATGGCTTCGGGCAGTACCTACCTTGCGTTATATGCGTTTGCTCTTGTCATCGAAAGACAGGGCAGAGTGACAAAAGAGCAGAGTAAAATTATTAGGATTTACTTCAATAATATGAGCTTCCCATTTTCGGAGAGTGCATATTTAAGTGCAGCGAGAACCGGAGGAGAGGTTGGCAATTTCCGAAATGTCATATCTATAAGTAAGAGTTATGCAGGTGGCTTTTGGGTCAACTTCTTCCGGGCATTATACAAGTCCGGAACGCAGAAAGATTTGCAGGATATGATTGATTATACGACGTCAATCGTTATGCGGTTTTCGATTCTTGGAAATCCTGACAGTAACATTTCCAATGCAATATGTCAGAACTTTATTGACAGCGTAAATTATCAGATTAACCAAGTGCGTGAGATTTCCATTAAGGAAGTGGATTGGCTTGGGGTGATACCGATAGAAGACCGTTTGGAAGAAATGAAGTTTTTCTATGAGGATTTGATTGACAGGTCAAACATTACAAACGACATTTCAAAAGAAGAATTGCTTCCGTATTTGGAACTTCAGATTTTGAATTGTATCTGCGATGTTGTAATGATGACGAAACAGCCAAAGTCCGTGAAACTGAGAATGATGAATGATGCCGTCAGACTTTCAGGCATACATACTGGTGTAACACCGGAACAATATGTAAGAGAGATTGCTAACAATACGGAGATGGGGCAGTTTTATAAAACAATGTTCTCATCAGGTAATCCATTGGGTTCATTTTGGCTCGTGATTTTTACAATGGGTGGACAGCTTTATGGAACGGACGCAACTGATGAACCGATTGGAATTGTCAATAATATTTTTTCTATCCTGATTCAGATTGAGAATTATCTTGATGAAAAGTATAACTTCTTAGGAAAAGACAGCATAGCGAAAGAATATATGTTGCATATTATCGAGCAGCTTGCCGATAAGTGCGATGAGGAGGATTAGATTATAATGGATAACATTGAAAAAGATATAGCTCAGGGCTATGCCGATTTTGCAGATGATGAAGGAAGCATAGAAGAAGTAGAAACAGAGGAAAATATTGTAACAGAGAATAGCACATCATTTAGCTTTGAAGAAACTACCAATTTTTCTGAGATGAGTGATATAAACAGAAAACTCCGTACTTATTTTGATGGAAAAATTGTCCGTAAGGATTTGACGAAATCCATCAAAGAGGGAGCGAATGTTCCGGTTTATGTGCTTGAATTTTTACTGGGACAGTATTGCAGTTCTGATGACCCATCTATCATCGAAGAAGGTGTGGCGAATGTAAAAAGAATACTGGCAGACAATTATGTACGACCAGACGAAGCACAGAAAATTCTTTCCCTGCTCCGTCAAAGGGGAAGTCATACAGTCATTGATAAGATTACGGTTAATCTAAATATTAAAAAAGATACTTATGAAGCAGAGTTTTCTAACCTTGGAATTAAAGCAATTCCGATTAGCGAAGATTATCCGAGCAAATTTGACCGTCTGCTTTGTGGAGGTATCTGGTGTATTGTTCAGCTTGAATATGAATACATAGAGGAAGATAAGAATGCTTCTCCTATCCATATCCGTAAACTTACACCGATTCAGATGCCGCACGTTGACATCAATGAACTGAAACAAGGGAGAAAGGCGTTTACAAAAGATGAATGGATAAGCGTAATGCTCCGTTCCATCGGTATGGAACCGGATACACTGACCGAAAGAGAAAAGTGGTTGCTTCTTGCCCGTATGTTACCGCTCGTAGAAAATAATTTTAATTTGTGTGAACTCGGACCGAGAAGTACAGGTAAATCTCATTTATACAAAGAAATTTCACCGAACAGTATTCTTGTTTCCGGTGGTCAGACAACAGTAGCAAATCTGTTCTACAATATGGCAAGAAAGACAGTTGGTCTTGTCGGTTTGTGGGATTGTGTCGCTTTTGATGAGGTTGCAGGTATCAATTTCAAAGATAAAGACGGTATCCAGATAATGAAAGATTATATGGCTTCCGGTTCTTTTGCCCGTGGAAAAGAAGAAAAGTCTGCTTCTGCATCAATGGTATTTGTGGGTAATATCAATCAGAGTGTTGATGTGCTGTTGAAAACATCGAGTCTGTTTGCTCCGTTCCCGCCGGAAATGGGAACAGATACAGCGTTCCTTGACCGTATGCACTGCTATATTCCGGGTTGGGAAATTCCAAAATTCAGACCGCAGCACTTTACAAATGATTATGGTTTTATCAGTGACTATCTTGCAGAGTTTATCAGAGAACTTCGTAAAGAACAGTATGGCGATGCCTTGGATAAATACTTCCGCCTTGGAAAGAACTTAAACCAGCGTGATACGATTGCAGTCAGAAAGATGGTCGGTGGATTTATCAAGCTGCTTTATCCTGATGGAGAATATACCAAGGAAGAACTGGAAGAAGTTTTAAAGATTTCTCTCGAGATGCGTCGTAGAGTCAAGGAACAGTTGAAGAAACTTGGCGGTATGGAGTTCTATGATGTGAATTTCTCATACATTGACAATGAAACATTTGAGGAATTCTATGTATCCGTGCCAGAGCAGGGCGGTGGAAAACTGATTCCGGAAGGAATGTGTAATCCGGGACAAGTCTATACCGTGGCTCAGGGTAAAACGGGTATGCTTGGTGTATTCCGTTTGGAATCTCAGATGATGCCGGGTAACGGAAAGTTCGAGCGTTCCGGTTTAGGCTCTGATGGAAAATGTAAAGAAGCAACGAATACTGCGTTTAATTTCTTGAAAGCCAATTCTAACCGTATCAGTGGCTCTATCAGTACAACGACAAAGGATTATATCATCAATTACCAAGACTTGCAGGGCATTGGTATGACAGACAAATTGGCATTGCCAACACTGATTGCTTTATCTTCAGTGGCATTAGGTAAACCTGTTGCAAGCAGTCTTGCAGTTCTTGGAGAAATCAGTATCGCAGGAACACTTATCAAAGTTGATGAGCTTGCAAACAGTTTGCAGGTATGTTTGGACAGTGGGGCAAAGAAAGTTTTGCTCCCTATTGTATCAGCAGCAGACATCGGAGCAGTTCCATCGGATTTAATTGGCTGCTTTAATTTGATTTTCTATTCCAGTGCGGAAGATGCAGTATATAAGGCATTGGGCGTGGAATAAAAGGATAATGCGATGATAGATTTTAAATTGTGCAGACGGTCTGCACAATTAGGAAAGGAAGGCTATGGAAACAAAGCCAAGGATTTTATATTTACAAAAGATTTTACTGGAAAGAACCGATGAAGAAAATCCTCTTTCCACAACACAGTTAATCAATATACTGAATGATGAATACGGAATATCTGCACATAGAACGACGGTCACAAAGGACATTGCTGCACTTCAGGAGTTTGGAATGGACATTGTTACTATCCATTCTACTCAGAGCAAATACTTTGTAGCCAGCCGTAAGTTTGAATTGCCGGAACTGAAACTGCTGATAGATGCAGTGGAGTCATCGAAGTTCATTACAAAGAAGAAAAGCGAAACTCTGATTGAGAAGATACATACGATGACCAGTCCGGGGCAGGTGGCAAAGCTGAAGCGTAATAACTATGTGGTCAATCGCATTAAGCCGGATAATGAACAGATATATTACATCATTGACGCTATAAATGACGCCATCAATGCAGGCAAGCAAATTTCTTTCCAGTATTATGATTATACCGGATTAAAGAAAAAGGTTCTGAAGAATAAGGGCGAAGTATATAAGTTCAGTCCGTATAAACTTCTCTGGTGCGGGGACTATTATTATGTTCTCGGATATTCAGAGAAGAAAAGCAAGGTTATCAATTTCAGGGTAGACCGTATTGCTTCTAAGCCGGAGATACTGGATAAGGACATTATTCCTATGCCTGATGATTTTGATATTGAGAATTACACAAAGGAAGTATTCTTTATGTTCTCAGGCGAGAAAGTTCTGGTGGATTTACGGTGTGATAACAGCCTGATGAAAACAATGGTTGACCGCTTCGGAGAAGATGTAACAACCCTTGCGTATGATATGACTTCTTTCAGGATACAGACCGAAGTATCAGCCAGTCCGACCTTTTTCGGTTGGGTGTTTGGCTTTAATGGAAAGGTACAGATACTTGCACCTGAGAGTGTGAAAGAACAGTACAGACAGATGATTGCAAAAGCCGATGAGGATATGCAGGAAAGCGAATAATTTGAAAATAAAATCCAAAGGAGCGGTAGCTATGGAGAATAAATTAGAAAAAATCGGTCAAAATAGTTTTATGGATAATTTTGTTAAAACCGATGACATCTTAAAGGATATGTGTGGGATTATCGAGTCCTCACAAAAAGCTGCATATCAGGCTGTCAATACATTGCTCGTGCAGAGAAATTGGTTGATTGGTTACAGAATAGCAGAAGAAGAATTAGGTGGAGATGAACGCTCGGAGTATGGGCTAGAGGTAATAAAGAAAATTTCTAAAGAACTGACTCAGCGATATGGAAAAGGATATGATAGAAGTAATTTATATCATTGTCTGAAGTTTTATAAAACCTTTCCTGAAATTGTCGACACGGCGTGTAGACAATCCGGCGTTCTGCTTTCGTGGTCGCATTATAGAACATTATTACAGGTCAAAGACCCTGAAGCTCGTGACTGGTATGAGAAAGAAGCCGCAGAACAGACTTGGAGTGTTCGTACTTTGCAGAGGAACATTTCTTCTCAGTATTATTACCGCATGCTGGGGACTCAGAAAAAAGAGCTTGTAGAAAGTGAAATGAAGGAACTGACTGCACCGTATCAGAATGATAAGTTGGAGTTCATCAAAAATCCGGTAGTTGCGGAGTTCTTAGGATTTTCGCAGAATACAGATTTTACAGAGAGTGACCTTGAGAAAAGTATCCTTTCCAATTTGCAGAAATTCTTGATGGAGCTTGGAAAGGGATATGCTTTTGTGGCAAGACAGCAGCATATTCATACGGAGAAGCAGGACTATTATATCGACCTTGTGTTTTACAATTACATACTGAAATGCTTTGTTCTCATCGACCTGAAAACAGAGAAGATAACACATCAAGATGTAGGACAGATGGACATGTATATCCGTATGTATGACGAACTGAAACGCAGTGAAGGCGATAACCCAACAATCGGTATTGTTCTTTGTTCCGATACAGATGATGATATTGCCCGTTATTCTGTTATGCACGGCAATGAACAATTATTTGCTTCCAAGTACAAATTATACCTGCCGACAAAAGAAGAACTGAAAGCGGAGATTGAAACTCAAAAGGCAATGTTCTATCTTCAACAGCAGGATAACGAAGAAAAGGAAACAGAATAGAATTTGTGCAGACGGTCTGCACAAATTGCAAAATCTAAGGTCATTGAACAAAAAAGCCTTTATGGGCGGAATTTTTCAATGAAAATATTGAAAGATACTGAGGTGTTAGCAAATTGCGACACCTCTTTTCTTTTGCGAAAAACCTACTTGAAAAAATTTTCGTATCAG
>OMEJ01001155.1_pt1 | contig 10900 bp, 10 predicted proteins | sample 1645361 | NCBI WGS metagenome assembly OMEJ01 (sample SAMEA103958156, study PRJEB25191) | human gut metagenome
TAGTCTCCCTCAAAAAAGCCCTGAAAAAATATAAATTTCTGTTGATTATATAAGAGAAAAGGGCTGTCAAAAACAGACAGTCCTTTTCTCAGTACAGTTCTATGCAGTTGTACCTGATTATAAATTATCATATACTTTTCAAACCAATTATACCCTGCCTCTTTCTGTCAGTAATACTCATGATCAATCTGAATCACCGGAGAATACTGGCCTCCAGGCAGTTCTTTAATTTTTTCTTTCAGGTTATTCATAATTTCATTATCTGTCTTCTGACAGCAACTTGGCACAGACACATCAAAAATCAGATTTGTATTGGTAGATCCCTTTACCATTCGGAAATCATGCATACTGAAAGATTCGTCTGTTGTCTTCACAACTGTTCTCACCTTTTCCTGCATATCCAGTATTTCCTTATCATCTGTAACAATGGGATCCATGTGGATCGTTGCAGAGCAGTGAAGTTTTTCCTGCAGTTCATTCTCAATGTGGTCAATCTGTTCATGGATTTCCTGAATATCCCCCTCTGCATCTACTTCCGCATGAAGTGAGATCATCAGACGGCCCGGACCATAATCGTGGACGATCAGGTCATGGATTCCATATACCAGTTTATGAGAGGTAACAATATCTCTGATCTCTTCAATAAATTCTTCCTTTGGCGGCTGCCCCAGAAGAAGATCCATGGTTTCCTTTATGGTAGAGGCCCCTGTATACAGAATAAACAGTCCCACCAGAATACCAAACCATCCATCCAGAAGAAGTCCTGTAAACTGGCTGATCACCGTAGCCGCCAGAACAAGGGCTGTGGAAACGGTGTCGCTTAAACTGTCCATTGCAGTCGCTTTCATTGCAGCGCTTTCTATTTTTTTCCCTACGGCCCGGTTATAATAAAACATATATACCTTTACCAGAATGGACACAGCCAGAATACCTATGATCACAGGGCTGCTTTCTACCGGCTCCGGATGGATCAGCTTTTCTATGGAAGACTTTACAAGCTCAAATCCCATAACAAGTATGGCAACTGATACCAGAAGTCCTGAAATATACTCCATTCTTCCGTGTCCGAAAGGATGTTCCGGATCTGGTCTCTGTCCGGAGATCCGGAAACCGATCAGGGTTATGATTGAGGAGCCCGCATCAGAAAGGTTGTTAAATGCATCTGCAGTAATGGCTATGGAACCGCTCAAAAATCCGGCCATCCATTTTCCCAGAAAAAGCAGGATATTTAGCCCGATCCCCACAGCACCGCAGAGAGTCCCGTATGCCTGTCTCACTGCCGGAGAACTGTAATCCTGCCTGTTTTTAATAAAAATCGAAGCCAAAAACTGAATCATATTTCCATCTCCTACTCCTGTTTCATTCCCTCGATTCTAACACATTCTATGATAAAATTCCAGAAATATTTACTTTTAACCGAAAAAATGCTATATTGCATATATAAATCTATACAGAAAACTATCTGTTTTCAGGACATATCCATTTCAGCTTTTATGACAGAATTTTAAACAGGAGAATAGCCCATTATGAAGAATCTTGAAAAAATCGCTCTGCTGATCGATGCAGACAACACTCAGCTTTCCAAACTGGAAACTGTAATACAGGAACTCTCTGCTTATGGACGTATTGTTGTAAAAAGAGCCTACGGAAACTGGAGAAAAGAAGCTCTGAAAAACTGGGAAGATGAACTGAAAAGACTTGCCATCAAAGCAGAGCAGCAGTTTGACTATGTTTCCGGCAAAAACGCCACGGATATGGCGCTGGTCATTGACACTCTTGATCTGCTCCACAAAGAAATCTATGACGCTTTTGTGATCGTTGCCAGCGACAGCGACTACACCCCTCTTGCTATCCGGCTCCATGAATCCGGCGTGTATGTAATGGGCGTAGGCGAGAAGAAAACTCCCTCTGCTTTTCGCAATGCCTGCGATGAATTTCTATTCCTGGAAAACATGAGCAAATCCTCAGAAATCTCTTCTTCCAGATCGGAAAGCAAAACAAACGGACGAAAAGAAACTGCTGGCAGCGATCCGGAAGAACAGTCAAATACCGACGAGCTGCAGGATATTCACAAGCTTCTGAAAATTGCCTGGGATAAATATCAGGATGATGACCGCTATGTCAATGTCAGCTCTGCCGGTCAGTATATCAAACGTGCAAAACCGGACTTTGACGCCCGCACCTACGGCTTTATGAAGCTTCCTGATCTTATTGAAGCTTTTCCAGAAAAATATGCAATGAAGCGCTATCCCGGAAAAGGAACTGTCACTATCATTGCATATAAGTGTAAATGATCTTTCATTTTTATGAATCAAAAAATTCAATTCCCATAAGAGTCAGTCCGTGAGCCGGCGCTGTAGGGCCGGAAACAGAACGGTCGCAGGCATTAAGAATCTCGCGGACTCTCTCCGGCGGATACTGTCCGTTTCCCACCTGTATCAGAGTTCCTGCAATAATTCTTACCATATTGTACAGAAATCCTTCCCCGGAAACACGGATAGTAACAATATCTCCGTCCCTCCATACATCAATTCCCGTCACTGTCCGGACTGTTGATTTTACCTGGGCTCCTGTACCACAGAAGCTTGCAAAATCATGACGGCCAATCAGATAAGAGGTAGCTTCTCTCATTTTTTCCACATCAAGCTTATAATGATAAAAATAAGAATAAAGTCTTTCTGTAGGCACGGGGAATTTCCTGTTGAGGATCCTGTACTCATAAGTTTTTTCACTGTCACAGTATCTTGGGTGAAAATCCGGTTCTACTTCCTCGGAAAGCTGTATGCGGATGTCCTCCGGAAGCCTCTGATTCAGCGCATAGGAAATTTTTTCTCCGGGAATTTTTGTGTTTGTGTCGAACACAGCAACATTCCCAAGGGCATGTACTCCTGCGTCTGTGCGGCTTGCTCCTATGGTTTCTATTTTTTCACCAAGAAGTTCTGACAATGTATCATTGAGAACTCCCTGGATAGTGATTCCATTTGGCTGGATCTGCCAGCCGCAGTAATTTGTGCCGTCATAGGCAACTACAAGTCCTACTCTTTTCATATTCCTGCCACCCGAAATCCGATTGCAACTGCAAGATACAAAGCCAGTATCATATAGGTTACATGATCTCTTTTTTCATAATGAAGAGGTTTCATCTGAGTTCTCTGATCTCCTCCGTGATAGCATCTTGCTTCCATTGCCATAGCAAGATCATTTGCCCGGCGAAATGCGGAGATAAACAGTGGCACCAGAAGAGGAACCATATTTTTCACCTTCTGGATCAGATTTCCATTCTCAAAATCTGCTCCTCTTGCGATCTGCGCCTTCATGATCTTGTCTGTTTCCTCCAGAAGTATGGGAATAAACCGAAGGGCAATGGACATCATCATTGCAATTTCATGAACCGGCACATGAATCTTATTCAGAGGACGCAGACCTCTCTCCAGACCATCTGTAAGCTGATTTGGTGTTGTGGTCAGCGTCATAAGAGAAGAACCGATCACCAGATAGATCAGACGGATCGCCATCTTTCCGGCCAGTGAAATTCCCTCTCTTGTGGCTTTAAGGAAACCAAAACTCCAGAGCACCTCACCTGGTGTCAGAAATACATTAAACACCATGGTGATGATCAGGATAATGAAAATTGCTTTCAGACCCTTAAAAATAAATTTTACAGGAACCTTTGATATTTTTATTACAGCAGCCAGAAATACTGTTGCCACTGCATACCCCAGAATCGTATTGAACAGGAACACAGAAATAATAAAAACAAGGGTTCCCATCAGCTTTGTCCTGGGATCCAGTTTATGAAGAGGGGAATCCGCAGGATAATACTGGCCAATCGTAATGTCTCTGATCATTTCTCATTTCCTCCCTTCAAAAGAGGAGAGCCTGCTTCTTTCAGCGCTCTGAGAATATCGTCCCTCGCCTCCTCCACAGTTGTCGCATTGGGATCTACTTTCAGCCCTTTCTGTTTCAGGGCATGCATAATATAGGTAATCTGAGGCGCTGCCAGTCCCATAGCCTCCAGCTCCTGATAATGGCTGAACACCTCTCTTGGAGTATCGTCAAAGGCAATCTGTCCACGGTTTACCACGATCAGACGCTCTACATATTTTGCCACGTCTTCCATGCTGTGGGATACAAGAATGATGGTGATTCCACGAGCCTTATGAAGCTCTGATATCTGATCCAGAATCTCGTCCCGGCCTTTGGGATCAAGTCCGGCTGTAGGCTCATCCAGGATCAGGATTTTGGGATTCATGGCAAGAACGCCTGCAATGGCAACTCTTTTTTTCTGACCTCCGGAAAGTTCAAAAGGCGATTTACTGAAATTTTTTTCTTTAAATCCAACCTGAAGAAGCGCTTTTTTTGCTTCAGCCTCTGCTTCTTCACGGCTCATTCCCTGATTCATGGGGCCAAAACACACGTCAGAAAGCACATCGCTCTCAAAAAGCTGATGCTCCGGATACTGAAATACCAGGCCAACCTGACTTCTTAACTTCCGCCTGTCATATTTTTCTTCCCAAACATCTTCCCCATTGTAGAGAACAGAGCCGGATGTAGGGCGGATTAGAGCATTCAGATGCTGGATCAGTGTGGATTTTCCACTTCCAGTATGACCGATCACTCCGATAAACTGTCCGTCCGGAATTTCCAGATTAATATCCTTCAGCGCATGGATCTCATAGGCAGTTCCCGGACTGTAGGTGTATGTGATATTTTTTAATTCTATTGACATAAGCAATTCACCAGCTCTTCCGTAGTAAGGATTCCATCCGGAATATCCACCCCGGATTTTTTCAGTTCATGGGCAAGGAGCGTTACCTGAGGTACGTCCAGTCTGTATTTTTTCAGCATGTCCACCTGAGAGAAAATCTCTCCTGGAGTTCCCTCCATTACTACATGGCCCTCGTCCATAACATATACATGGTCTGCGTCAATGACTTCCTCCATGTAGTGAGTGATCAGAACTACTGTTACTTTTTCCTGTCTGTTCAGCTGATGCACTGCTTCCAGAACCTCTTTCCTGCCGTTTGGATCCAGCATAGCTGTAGGTTCGTCAAGTACAATACATCTTGGACGCATTGCCATGACTCCTGCAATGGCAACCCTCTGCTTCTGTCCGCCGGAAAGCTTGTTGGGCGAATGGTGGCGATATGCTGCCATTCCGGTTTTCTGAAGACTTTCATCTACCCGTTTCCAGATATCTTCTGTGGGAATCCCCATATTTTCCGGTCCGAATCCCACGTCTTCCTCCACAACAGTTCCAATGATCTGATTATCAGGATTCTGAAATACCATTCCTGCTTTCTGCCGGATCTTCCACAGCTCCGGCTCCTTCATGGTATCCATGTTATCGATCCATATAGTTCCCTCCGTAGGAAGAAGCAGTGCGTTAATATGCTTGGCAAATGTGGATTTTCCGGATCCGTTATGTCCCAGAACAGCCACAAACTCACCTTCCTGAATATCCACGCTCACTTCGTCCACAGCTCTCTGAGTCTCCTGTATGTTTCCGTCGTCATCATATTTAAAATAATCAAATCCCAGTTTCAATGCTTTGATGATTCCCATATCCGTATCCTTTCAGACTTCCTCAGAAGGCTCTTTGCCGTCTGTAAGAGATTCGATCTCTTCCCAGATTTCGTCTCTTCCCTGCTTGGTTTCAGCGGAAAAAGGAATCACTGTGCTTCCTTTTTTCAGCTGAAGTCCTTCTTTTATCATTTTCAGATGCTTCTGGATCTGACTTCTTTTTAATTTATCCAGTTTGGTGGCTATGATGATCGGTTCATAACCGTTATGGAGAATCCACTCATACATCTGACAGTCATTGGCAGACGGTTCATGACGGATATCGATCAGAAGAAACACGGCTTTCAGATTTTTTGAAGTATGAAGATACTTCTCAATCATCTTTCCCCATTTTTCTTTTTCCGCCTGAGATACCCGGGCATATCCATATCCGGGAAGGTCTACCAGGTACCTTTCGCCATTGATCTTATAAAAGTTGATGGTCTGTGTTTTGCCCGGCTGTCCGCTGGTGCGGGCCAGAGACTTCCGGTTCATCAGACCGTTGATCAGGGAGGATTTCCCCACATTGGATTTTCCGGCAAACGCCACTTCCGGCATTCCCGTATCAGGAAGTTTGCTGGTAATACCGCAAACAATATCTAATTCCGCCTGTTTTATAACCATTTGTTTCCTCTCCTGTCCGGCTCCTTTCACGGACCCGGGATCTTGTTATTTACTCAGCGCTCGGTGAAGCACATCTGTCATGGTATCTACAAAAGAAATCTTCAGACCGTCAAGGATCTCCTGATCCAGCTCTTCCACATCCACTCTGTTTTCTGCCGGAACAAGGACTTCTTTTATTTTTGCATATCTGGCTGCCAGAAGCTTCTCCTTCAGCCCGCCAATAGGAAGCACACGGCCTCTCAAAGTAATTTCTCCTGTCATTGCCACGTCTGCTCTCACTGGCTTTTTGATAATCGCAGACAGCATGGCTGTGGCCATGGTGATTCCGGCTGAGGGACCGTCCTTTGGAACTGCTCCCTCCGGAATATGTACATGAATGTCGTTTTCCTGGAAAAACTCCGGTCCTATCTTATACTGGTCTGCAATGGAACGGATAAAGGAAATACCTGCCTGCGCGGATTCCTTCATCACATCTCCCAGCTGTCCGGTCAGCGCCAGCTCGCCCTTTCCAGGCATCACATTGACCTCTATCTGCAGCGTATCGCCGCCGACCTGTGTCCATGCAAGGCCTCTTGCAATACCGATCTCATCCTTTTTATTTGCCATCATATAGGAATAACGGCTTTTTCCCAGGAACTTATCCAGATTCTTTGTGGTGACCTTTACCTTGTCCTGTCCGTTTTCCATGATCTCACGGGCTGCCCTGCGGCAGATCTGCGCGATCTTTCTTTCCAGAGACCGGACTCCGGCTTCTTTGGTATAAAGATTAATGATTTTCCGAAGAGCTGGCGTCTGTATCGACAGACTTCCCTTTGGAAGTCCGTTGACCTCCATCTGCTTTGGAATCAGGTGATCCTTTGCAATATGTTCTTTTTCATTTTCCGTATAGCCGGAAATCTCCAGAACCTCCATACGGTCAAGAAGGGGACGTGGAATCTCCTGAATATCATTGGCTGTGGCAATAAATAGAACCTCGGAAAGATCCTGTGGCACTTCCACGTAATGATCATTAAAGCGGCTGTTCTGCTCCGGATCAAGAACCTCCAGAAGCGCTGAAGCTGTATCGCCTCTGTGGTCGCTTCCGGTCTTGTCTATTTCATCCAGTAGCATCAGAGGATTGCTGACTCCTGCCTGCTGCAGAGCCGCCGTGATCCTTCCCGGCATGGCACCTACATAGGTTCTTCTATGCCCTCTGATCTCAGCTTCATCCCGGACACCGCCCAGACAGATGCGGACATATTTTTTGTGAAGAGCCTCTGCCACCGACTTCGCAATGGAAGTCTTACCAGTTCCCGGAGGTCCTACCAGACAGAGGATAGGACTTTTTCCGCCCTTTGTCAGCTTTCTCACAGAAAGAAATTCCATGATCCTTTCTTTGACCTCTTTCAGTCCGTAATGCCCTTCTTCAAGGATTTTCCATGCTTCTGCCAGATTATCAGAATCCTCAGAACGGCTGTTCCAGGGAAGCGCCAGAAGTGTTTCAATATAAGTTCCAAGTACAGGACTTTCTGCCGAGCTGCCGCTCATGGAGCGGTAACGGCTGATCTCCTTTGTAAGCTTTTCCTTTACTTCCGCAGGAGCATCCAGCTGTTCCAGTTTTTTCCCATACTCATCCGCCATATCGGAAACACTTTCTTCTCCAAGTTCCTCACGGATCAGCTTTAACTGTTCTCTCAGAATATATTCCCGCTGGTTTTTATCAACCCTGAGCTTCAGTTTTTTCTGAAGATCCTGTCCTACCTTAAAAACTTCAATTTCATTCTGAAGGATCCCTCCAAGAACTTCATACCGTTCCTCAAGAGTAGCGGCCTCCAGAAGCTTCTGCTTGTTCTGCCAGGTAAGGGAAATATTTACGGAAATCTGTGTCATCAGCTCTTCAAGGTTTTCGATATTCATGATCTGGGCTGCCAGCTCCCGGCTGACCTTGCCGCTTTCCATACAATACTGATGAAACAGACCATGAATTCCTCTGTACATAGCCTCCCGCACAGTGTCTGCATATTGAGCCCCTTCCTGCGTGGAACCGGATATTTCCGCTTCCAGAAACGTTTCTTCCTGAACAAGAGATAAAAGCTCGGCTCTCTCCCGGCCTTCTACCAGAACCCGCAGAAGATCATGGGGAAGCTTTACTACCTGTTTGATATATGCAATGGTGCCCACTCTGTACAGATCTGAAATTCCGGGATTCTCTGTTTCCGGATCTTTCTGCGTCACCAGAAAAATCTCCTGTCTGCGAAGCATTGCCGCTTCTACAGCTTTTATGGAACGCTCTCTGCTTATGTCAAAGTGAACGATCATTTCCGGCAGGATCGTTGTTCCCCGGCTTCTCCATAAATGATCTCCGGCTCTCCTGTTCCTTCAACAGCCTCTTTTGTAATAATTGCCTTACGGATTGTATTGTCTGAAGGCGCCTTATACATCAGATCCATCAGGGATGTTTCCATAATGGAGCGAAGTCCTCTGGCGCCTGTTTTTCTTTCCAGAGATTTTTTTGCCACCAGCTCCAGAGCCTCATCCTGGAAATCAAGCTCTACTCCATCTAGCTCAAACAGCTTGTGGTACTGTTTGGTAAGAGAATTTTTCGGCTCACGGAGGATACGGATCAGAGCTTTTTCATCCAGTCCGTCCAGAGTGACAACAATAGGCACTCGTCCGATAAATTCCGGGATCAGTCCGAATTTTATAAAATCCTCCGGCATTACCTGCTTCAGAACTTCGCCTACATTTCTTTCCTCTTTTGCCGTAACCTCGGCCCCAAACCCAATAGCTTTGGTATCCTGACGGGCCTCAATGATCTTTTCGATTCCGTCAAAGGCGCCGCCGCAGATAAACAGGATGTTTGTTGTGTCTATCTGAATAAACTCCTGATGCGGATGCTTTCTTCCTCCCTGAGGCGGAACGCTGGCAACAGTTCCCTCAAGGATCTTAAGAAGAGCCTGCTGTACACCCTCTCCGGATACATCACGGGTAATGGATGCGTTTTCAGCTTTTCTGGTGATCTTGTCAATCTCATCAATATAAATGATTCCGTACTGTGCCCGCTCAATGTCATAGTCAGCTGCCTGGATGATCTTCAGAAGGATATTTTCCACATCCTCTCCTACATATCCGGCTTCTGTCAGGGTGGTGGCATCAGCGATTGCAAACGGAACGTTCAGAAGGCGGGCCAGAGTCTGAGCCAGAAGAGTTTTTCCGGAACCTGTTGGGCCAAGCATCAGAATATTGCTTTTCTGAAGCTCCACATCCAGATTTCTTGCTGCGGTAATTCTTTTATAATGATTATACACAGCAACAGATAACGCCTTTTTAGCCTTATCTTGACCTATTACATATTGATCTAAATAATTTTTTATTTCTGCTGGTTTTGGTAATGAAGTTGTATCTAACTCTACACTTTCCTCAAACTCATCTTGAATTATATCTGAACATAAGTCTATACACTCATCACAAATATATACACCTGGACCTGCAATCAATCTCTTTACTTGATCTTGATTTTTACCACAAAATGAACACTTTAATTGCTTTTTATCTTCAAATTTAGCCATAACCTCACCTCACTTTGGCTCATACTGCCAAAAATTAATTATTTTTTATTTTTAATAATAACTTCGTCGATTAATCCAATTTTTAATGCTTCATCAGCACTCATGAAGTTATCTCTTTCACACATTTTAACCATAGTTTCGTAGTCAACTTTTCCATTTGTTGATTCAGCCATAGCTCTAGTTAATGTTTCTTTAATTTTTAAAAATTCTAATCCTAATTTACTCATGTTTCTTTTTACTTTATTATAACACAAAATAAAGAGGCTACTTTCGTAACCTCCATATTAAACATTCATTTTACTTTTTATTATTTTTTCTTCAATTTCATCCTTAGGATTTTTACACTGCCTTGAAATATTTAGCAGGACACCCATGGCAGCTAAATTAAATACTAGCGAAGTTCCTCCATAACTTATAAAAGGTAAAGGAACACCTGTAACTGGCATACTTCCTGTAACAACTGCTATATTAATTATTACCTGTACTGCTATTACTGAAATAATACCTGCTGCCAATAGCTTTCCATACTTGTCTTTAGCCTTCATAGCAACATCAATACCTGCAATAATCAATACAGCAAAAATTGCCATAATTATAATACATCCAACTAACCCCAACTCTTCTGCTATTATTGCAAATATAAAGTCATTATGTGGTTCTGGCATATATAATGCCTTTTGTTTAGAATTGCCAAGTCCAACTCCAAACAATCCACCTGATCCTATTGCATAAAGTGAATGAACTAATTGATACCCTTCATCATTAGCATATTTCCATGGGTTTGTAAAACTCATAAATCTTTCTCTTCTATAATCAGAACTAAAAATTCCCATGGCACCTAAAACTCCACCAGCTCCCATTAATGCAATTGTTTCTTTTCCATTCATTCCTGATACAAAAACCATAATAAATGCTACAAACATTATTATAGCTGCAATACTTAAATTATTCTCCATAAAAACTAATATAGAAAATACACCTGCGGCTCCTAAGTATATTAATGGAACTATCCAATTCTTTTTTACCTGTCCATACTTTTCAATCATCATTGCTAAGAAAAATACAATTATATATTTTGCAAGCTCCGATGGTTGGAAAGATATACCTGCTATATTAAGCCAACGTGTTGCACCATTAATATTTTCTCCAAACAATAATACTGCAAC
>OMEJ01001157.1_pt1 | contig 10887 bp, 9 predicted proteins | sample 1645361 | NCBI WGS metagenome assembly OMEJ01 (sample SAMEA103958156, study PRJEB25191) | human gut metagenome
TGCAGGTTGGATTTATCAACAATCTGCAAAAAATATATGAGGCTGGAGAAAATCGGGCATTGCTGATTTCAGCAACGGGAGCACATGTTATATTAATGACAGGACGAAAAGTCGCATAAAATGAGGCTTTCTCGGGTCTATCTTTTCTAATACCGGGTGCCGGGTAGGGGTAAACGTGGCGAGAATGAAAGAGTGAGGGAGAATATATCTTACACTTGGACTTTCGGAGCTGGGCAAAAGTAATGGTATAGTATGTTATTTTACAGAGTATGGAACAACAGAGGACAAAAAAGTAAAGCTCTTTTGTTGGAAACATGGGAATATCTATAATCCTAAGCAGAGTAATATAGACATGTCACGTGTTGAGGATAATACTTTTTGGAATATTGAAGTGAAAAATAACAAAAAAGGAAATGCTGAATGGATCAAAGCAGAACGCTGCGAATGGGATCTACCGGAGTTTTGTGAAGATAAGGAATTTACAATTATCGACGAGCTTCTGATTTGGGCTCCAGATGGTTTCGGGATAGATGATACAGTGACGGAGAAATATTTGGAGGAACACCCGGAATTGAAGGCATGGTTTGAGGAGCTAAAGAAATAGTTACTACATTGACCGATAGGAGAAATAGATTATAATATAACCTATTTGGTTTTGGAAGTCAGTTTTCCAATTTACTTTGCTATATAAACTAGAGCAATAAATATTTCGATATTGAAATATTTATTGCATGCTAGTATAATAATTTTGACATAGTGTATATCGTAAATCGAAAAGAAATGAAAGGGCTTTGTAATGAAAATAAGTTATAACAATCTATGGAAATTAATGATAGATAAAGGATTAAACAAAAGTGAATTGCGTGAGATTACTGGGATAGGAACAAATACGTTAGCAAAGCTAAGCAAGAATCAACCGGTAAGCATGGAAGTGCTGATGAAAGTTTGCGAGAAACTTGATTGCGATCTGACAGATGTATGCGAATTTATTAAGGAATAGGAGAAAGCTAGATATATGAGTACAACACTGAATGCGATTGATTTATTTGCGGGTTGTGGTGGCCTGTCGAAAGGTTTTATGGATGCGGGTTTTAATATTATTGTTGGAGTAGATAATGATCAGGCTGCATTGAATACTTTTGTAAAGAACCATAATGGTGCTGTTGCCTTGAATGCGGATTTGTCCCTGCAGGAAACTTTTGATGAAATAAAAAGTATTGCCGGAGAGAAAAATATTGATGTAATTATTGCGGGACCTCCATGTCAGGGGTTTTCTTTGACGGGACCTCGTAATTTCGATGACAAAAGAAATAAACTGTATCTTGCTGTGCTTGAAATGGTGAAACAGTATCAGCCTAAGGCATTCATTATAGAAAATGTACCAGGAATGGCAACATTATATAATGGACAGATTAAAGAAGAGATTCTTAAGCGATTTAAAAAAATGGGTTATAACATTGATTGCAAAATATTATGTGCGGCTGATTATGGCGTGCCACAAATCAGAAAACGTTTGATATTTATGGGAATTAGAAAAGATATTGGTATGCCTAAATTTCCTGAACCTGTATTTACACCTGAAAATTACAGAACCTGCCGTGATGCAATCAGCGATCTGCCTTCGTTAATCAATGATTTAGGCGCAGAGGAGCTTGAGTATTCACAGGAACCGCAAACAGAATATCAGAAGCTGATGCGTGGGCAGTGTTTAGTTCTTCATAATCACCTGGGAACCAATCATACACAGATGGTTAAGGATACTATTGCCCTGGTACCAGAAGGAGGGAATTATAAGGACTTACCACCTGGATGGGGGGAAAGTAGAAAGTTCCATATGGCTTGGACAAGACTTAATGGAGATGCACCTGCAAGAACTGTTGATACAGGACATAGAAATTTATTCCACTATGAATACAACAGAATTCCAACGGTAAGGGAAAGTGCAAGAATGCAATCCTTCCCAGATGATTTTGTGTTTACTGGAACCAAAACACAGCAAAGCAGACAAGTTGGTAATGCAGTACCACCATTATTAGGAAGAGCTTTAGGAAAAGCCATTCTTAGTATAATTGAGGAGCAGAATATTAATGAATAAGATTAGGTCAATAGATTTGTTTGCAGGATGCGGTGGCTTGATGGATGGGTTTGAACAGTCTGGAAAGTATGAAACCTTAGCTGCTGTTGAATGGGAAAAAGGTCCATGTAGAAACCTCAGAAAACGATTGAGAGATAAATGGAAATACAAAAATGCTGATGATATGGTTCTTCAGTTTGATATTCAGAGAACAGATGAATTGTTTGATGGATGGAAAGATGATGAAATATACGGAAGTTCAGAAGGTTTGGACAAGTTAATTGGTTCAGAAAAACTGGATGTTATCATTGGTGGACCTCCATGTCAGGCTTATTCGATTGCGGGAAGAGTGCGTGATGAGCACGGAATGAAAAATGATTACAGGAACTATTTATTTGAGAGTTACCTCAAAGTAGTTGAAAAATATAAGCCAAAGCTGTTTGTTTTCGAGAATGTTCCTGGAATACTGAGCGCACAGCCAGGAGACAGACCAATTATTGAAATTATCCAAGAGAGCTTTAATAATGCAGGATACTATGTTTTGCCTGATTTACGTAAAGCTATTATAGATTTTACGGATTATGGCGTTCCGCAAAACAGAAAGAGAATAATAATTGTTGGATTACGTAAAGAATATTTTGGAAAAGAAAGATGTGTGGAAATTGCAGAGAAGTTTTATTCCGTTTATTTGCCAAAATATAGGGCAGAACGTAAGCAGACTGTAAAAGAAGCAATTGGTGATCTGCCTAAATTATATCCGTTAGGTCATGATGAAAAGTTCAATGGTAAAAGAATTTCACATTCTTTGCCACAGCCGGAAGTACCTAACCATGTCGCACGGTGGCAAAGCGACAGAGATATTGATATTTTTAGATTGCTGACAGAAGATATAGAAACTGGTCGAAATCAGTATACTTCCATACAGGCATTAAAAGCTTTATATACTGAAAAGACTGGTAAGACATCTAATGTCCATAAGTATCATGTGATCAGATGGGATGAACCAAGTAACCTTATTCCGGCACATTTGTATAAGGATGGATTACGACATATACATCCGGACTCAAAACAGTGCCGAACACTAACTGTAAGGGAGGCTGCCAGATTACAAACCTTTGATGATGATTACATCTTTGATGGAAGTAATGTTGAAACATACAAGATGATTGGCAATGCAGTACCGCCATTGTTCGCAAAAGAACTGGCAAACGCAGTTGCAGATTTATTAAAGGATTATGGCAAATAATTTCATGAATAATAGAATATTTGTTGGTCCTCCAGGTTCTGGAAAGACATACGGTGCTAAGTATGAAGTGGTAAAAACTATCTGGAATCTAATGGACGAAGAGGAAAGAAATAAAAAGAACTCAAGATACTATAATCCAAAGAACTTTTGTGAAGAAGCATTTTTATATGTTGAAAGAAATTATCATCCAGGAATACGCCTTGCTTCTTTGCATGAAGGGATGACTACTTCGGATCTAATTGAGGGGCTTTCAGTAGAAACAAGTGATGGCGTAACATCATTTGCGAATTCGGATAAAATGGTTTTGAATCTATTGGAAGAAATGAAAAAGGCTGATAAGCCGGGATTCCTTATTCTTGATGACATACACAGAGTTAATATTGTGGGTGTTCTTGGAGAATTGCTGTTTGCATTTTCACATCGTGGTGAAACAGTGACATTATCTACTGGGAGAAAAATCTGTGTTCCGGAAAATCTGTATGTGTATTTTACCGTGAATACGCTCAGACCAGATTTTCCTATAGATTCATCGATTTTCGAAGGCTTTCAGACAACATATATGAACAGTGATTTGAAACGTCTCAATAAAGCAGTAGAGGAAGGATACTATAGATCTGCATACTATAAGATTGATTCGGAAATAATGGATCAGCTGATAGAGATTCAAAAAGAGTATCGTGAAATTGTTGCAGAAAGCAAGAGTTCTGGTGTGGTGATAGAAAAAGCAAATTCGGTAGAAAAAATATTTGATATCGATATGGGATGTGTGTTTTCATCTTTTCAGGCTCAATTGTTTTTAGATGTTACCTTCCCGGCGACATGGGAAAAGAGAACGGATATTCAAACAAAATTTCGTAAAAAATATAATGATGTCGCTGACCAGTTTTGTAAAAAACTAAATGAAGCATACGAACAGTATTCAAAATTCTATTCCATTGAAACCCTGGAATTGCTTGATCAGTTTAAGCAGAAGGTGAGAGAAGAATACTCATATTACAACGGATATTTGGATTATATTGCTCCTGAATATTATCAGGATAAAACTAAGTACGAAATTGGTTATACATATTTTCTGCCAGGACACGGCTTTTCTATGTGGAATGCTTTTGAACTGCTACAGAACAAGATTCGCGCACAGGTTATTCCGTTATTAAAGCAATATGGAAATGATGGAATAATTGTAGGATGCCGCCTGCCTGATGTTCAGAGAACTGCAACATCATTTACCAGAGAGATAAGTTATGTTGGCGAAGAAAAAATTGAGATTATTACAAATGATGAATACCGGGATATTTTTTCAGACCTGTACGGCGGGAAAAAGAGTACTAAGAATGTAAAAAATCCAATGAACCGAAGTCAACCATACAATCCAACATATGGTGTTTTGTTTGAAATAGTATTTGACATGATTAAGCATCCACTTATTAATACATGGAGGCTGATGGATTTATTATGCAGAAACAAGGAGATATATTTCAAACGGGATGTGACAGGATTATATGAAGGCTGTGTTTTGGCCCTGAGCAAACTGTCAGACAAGATTATCACTGCAGGAACAGATAATACAAAGGGAAATCAAAGCCTTACATCTTATAAAAGAGATCTTCATGCATTTTATTATAAGGGGCAAAAGTATGTCCTTCTTTCTAAAATTGGATTGGATAATAATGATAGTAATAAATCTGTTAATTCCTGCAGATTAAGTGCTGCTGTTACAAGTAGATATCATAATCTTTATCCGATTGTGAAAGTTCTGGTTTATGAATACCTGAGAATTTTCAGAGACAATCTGAAAGAAATGCTGATGGAAACAACAGATGTGACAGAAGCTACAAAGATTAAGAATGATATTCAGATGGTGGAAAAGGATTTGATTTTCATTGATTCTGTTCAGTGGCACGGGACAGATCCGGATGAGAGGAGATGGAATCTGCTAGATGATATAAAGAATCTTCCGACATGGAAAAAAATGATAAATGATAGTTTGAAAGGAGCCTACAAAATAATGGACGATAGATATCAATCAGTAATGAATAGTACGGGAATACATCAAATGATTCTGCAAGGACCTCCTGGAACATCAAAGACCTATGGTGTAAAAGAATTTCTGGCACTTCAGGCAGGGCTCATTACTACAAAGGGAAAAAGTTGGGATGAGGATGCACTGAATGCAAGACAGCTTTGTACAGAAGATGACGAATATGTTCTGCCTACAGAAGGACTTCCTGAGAATAATAATGTCTACTGGGATATCATTCAGTTTCATCCATCCTATACATATGAGGATTTTGTACGTGGAATCTCAGTATCTGCATCAGATACAAATACTACAGAGATTACAGGAGATATACTTGAAGGAAGTACTGCGAAATATTCAATTAGAATGAAACAGCCGGCTCCGGTAATGTACAAAACCGTGAATCGCACACTTGGAAAGATGGCAAGAATTGCAAGGGATAATTATAATCAGGAAAATCCTGAAAACAGCCCAAAGTTTTATCTTGTTATTGATGAAATTAACAGAGCTAACCTTGCAACAGTATTTGGTGAGCTTATTTATGCACTTGAGTATAGAGACAGTGAGGTGGCTACTCCGTATGCTGTTGATAAAGATACCAGATTACAGATTCCAAGCAATCTTTATATCATCGGAACCATGAATACTGCAGATAAATCAATAGCATCGATGGACTATGCAATCCGCAGACGTTTTCTGTTTTTCCCGGTTCTTCCTGATATTAAGGTTGTTTACGAAACAGTAAAAGATAATTGGAATGATTCAGCAGAACTCCAGTTGTTCTACATTATCGAAAAAATGTTTGAATCTTATATGAATTCTGATGATTATAATCGCAGTGATGTTCAGATAGGTCATACATATTTCCTGAGAAAAGCAGAGGAAAGTATTGCTAAGGAACAAATGAGAAACAGATTCCTTTTCCAGGTTATTCCAGTATTAAGGGAATACTACAATGACGGAATTCTTATGGATGATGTATATGGTAAAGAATCTATAGAGTATGAAAATGTATGTATTCAGGATATTCGTAAAATGATTGAGGTATCTGATATGGATAAACTTGAAAGCATGTATAAGGAACTGCTTTCCAAACTGGCAAATGAAGAGATAAGAACTGGAATTAGAGCTGCTTTATTGGAGAAGAATGTTCTTCCGGAATAAGCGAGGGAGGATGCCATGAAATCAAAGGTTAAGCTGATTTCAGGTCTGAAAGACTGGAATCGTGATTATGAAAAGTTAATACCTAAAGGTGTATCCGCTGCCAAGAGTATGCAAGGTGTCATTCCTGCCGAAATGGGTTTATATCTTGATGAAAAGGGATATTACCATACTTCTGGTTATGTAGGGGTTGGTTGGCTGAAAGATTATCAGGGAAAAACAATGGTTGACTCAGTTTCTGGTGAGAAACTTGCATTGATGATTGTTCCAAGGTTTTCTTTGAATCCATGGGAAATGCTCATTAAGGTTATGAATGATCCAGAGTATGAATTGTATGCGTCTGGATCTAACGGGGACTTTTTCGAAGTACATACAAGTGAAGAATTAGTCCCTGTACCGAATACCGAAACTGGTGGAGAGTTGCTTGCAGCAATATCATTTGTTAAAGAATGTGAAAAGATTTGTAAGAAGCATCTTCGGCAGGCTATGGATTTTAAAGAAGAAAATTTCAATGGAAAAATTGTGGGAAATATTCAGGTGGCAAAACATATTAAGCAGAATGTTAGTCAGGCAAGAGAAGACAGGATATTCTGTAAATATCCCATATTTACAGTAGATATTCTTGAAAACAGAATTATGAAGTCAGCATTAATCAAAGCAAAGAAGATTTTCAGAAATAACGGAATCGCAGTTAAGGAAATAGGAAGAATTTATAGTTACTGCGAAAATTCGTTAAAGGCTGTTCGAACAGTAAGTGTTTCCAAGAGTGATTTTAATAGAGTCAATACAACAGGATTTAATTCTTGCTATAAAAGCGTAATGGGCTTGGCGGAAACCGTATTACTGGGTACCGGAGTTAATGATTTGGTTGGAAAGGAAACTGGTGAGATTAGATATGTCATTCCATATACTATTAATATGGAGAGCCTTTTTGAGTTCTTTGTCAGAGCTGCTTTGAAAGAGTATCTTAGGAAGGACTCAGATTCACATATTGTATTGGATGAATACAGAATGTCGCAAAAGAATCCACTATTTACATTAAAAGATTCAGACCAACAGGCATATTTGATGAATCACTATGTGCCGGATATTGCATTGATAGATCAATCAGATAGTGAAAGTAAATATATTGCTGTATTTGATGTGAAGTACCAAAATAGTATGAATGCAGTGTATGGCGAAACAAGAAGACATAATTCGCATCAGTTATTGTTCTATACACTTTTACTTAATGTAAAAAGATGTGGATTCATTTTTCCAAAACAGCGGAAGGATGAAAAGTTGGGTGATTTGGAAATGTATGAATTGAATATCCAGTCAGGAGATGCAATGGATTTCAGTAATCGTGAATATACTCAATGGTCAGCTGAGTTTACATCCACATCAAACAACCAGTTGGCGGAGAGAATCATGCATTATGTTAAGGGAATTAATTCGGCAGTAAAACCTGACACGAATTGATATTTGAACTACCTACCATTGGTGCCAGACACTATAAACACTTATATTCTATCCTTTTCAATTACTACAGGATCTGGACGTCACAAAGGAGTATATACTATAGTCATTAAACCATAGGGAGGCGTTTATGGATACTTTAACCAAAGAGCAACGTAGTAAAAATATGCGAAATATTAAGTCAAAGGATACATCCATTGAAATGCTTTTAAGAAAAGCACTTTGGCATAAAGGTTATAGGTATCGTAAAAATTATAAAAAATTACCTGGGAAGCCGGATATTGCTTTGACAAAGTATAAAATTGCTATATTTTGTGATAGCGAGTTCTTTCATGGAAAAGATTGGGAAGTTTTAAAACCACGTTTAGAGAAGGGAGAGAATTCTGAATACTGGGTTAAAAAAATAAGTCGAAATCGAGAAAGAGACGATGAAATTAATAAACAATTGCTTTTTGCGGGCTAGACTGTTATAAGGTTCTGGGGGAAAGATATTAAAAGAAAAACAGACGAATGTGTTAAAGTGATTGAGGAAACAATTTTTGAAATGAGAGTTTCAGAAAATGAGTACGAAGGATTCTGCGATGAAGATATAATAGAATAGTAGCGTTGGTGTTAGGCACTATTGAATTCTTAAAAGTGAAACCATACGATATGGGGGACAGAAAAGCAACAATATGTAAGAAGAAATATATATTTCATGCGAAGGGATACAATTTGATTTTGGAGAAAGGACAATTTGAAGAATGTGAACGAGTATGTCTGTGTAATAAAAGAAACAATTCGGTATGATATTCTTCCGTTCGAAAGAAAATTCTTAGATGAATTAATATTAGGAATGTTTTAAGGTATAAATCTATGATAAGTGAAGATAAAAAAGTGAAACTTGAGTTAGTTCAAATAAGTGGAATAGTTAACTTACTAATGGAGAAATGTGATCATAGTTTATTAGAACTAAGAGTGAATAGTTTGAAAAATACAGAGATTAGAAATCTTAAGAAAGCACTGCAGAGACTTTCTCGAAAAGATTTAATATGTTTAGTAGAAAAATCGTCTGAAATAACAGATACTGATATTGATAAAATATATGAGCTAAATAGATATGGATTAAGACCAGGTTTTTCTTTGTGTCGTTTCAATATGAAATCAAAGGAGATACAACCAGAAAAGTTAAAAAAATGCATAGCTGAAAACTTAGATGTACTTCAATTTGCAGAGGACGAACAATATAAAAAATTGAAAGTAAAGTCTGTTGAGGATATCGCTGCGGACACCTTAGAGATTACATTTAGTTATTTATCGAAGCATACATATTTGTCAGAAGAAGAAAAACCGGAATATGTCTATGAATATAAAGATACATTTGTGTGGGTAAATATTAGTGAAGGATATTTGGCAGTAAAGAATGCACCTGATAGAATTATGAGTTTAATCAAACAGGTATTTGGTTCTATTTATGGAGCCAAAATCATAACTGTGTGTATTACTAAAAAGATGATTTCTGAGATATTTCGGAATAGTACCCTTAAAAAAGGAACATATTACAAGCCAAATGCAAGTGAGGATGAACCACAAAAAGTAACTATCTCCGATGCAAATTTATCAGAAAAGCCCAATGTACGTCAGGCATATACAGCTTACGATATGACTGCAACATCTTTAGAAGAGAATGTAAATGATGATATTAGTAGTACATTGGGGATTAATTGTAAGCAAGGAAAGATATATTTGTCAAAAAATCTGAATGCTTCTGATTTTAGAGCATGGAGCATCAAGCGAATCAAAGATATAATAAAATATATGGGAGACAAGCATTTAGAATTAACGGAATTATTTAGAGCCAATAATCCTTTGGATGACATTCGTTTAAAGAAATACACTGTGCCTCAGAAAGAAATGATAGAAGATATATTACATGCGCTTTTCTGTATTAAGTCACAAGAGTCAGATGCATATGCATTAAATTCAATGACGTCAGAACTTTTAAATAAAATGGATAAGATGTTTTATAAAGAATTTGTTTGTAATTGTGATGAATGTGAAGATTTGAGTATTGTAAATTGTCCACAGTGTGGATCAACACATTTTAGTATTACGAAAAATAGAAAACTGACTTGTTTAGGATGCGGAGAGCAGCAGGAAGGTTCATATGAACTGTCTTGTGATGCTGGACATACAAAGACTTTTTTGGGAATTGAGAAGATAGTTGCTTTAACGCCAACTGCAGAATTATTAGAGGACATAAAAACTGTTTTGAATGAAACATTGAATATAAAAATGAAAGATAATGAAACATTTTATATATTTAATGGTACGTTAACCTTATTGCAATGTGGAACTAAGGGTGAGGTTTTGTCAATAGCAGATATCAAAGAATTAATGCCTATTGAAGAAATTTCGTTAGATGTACCTGAAAGAGACACGCTATTGGAGGAATATAAGAAAATAAAGGAAAAATGTCGAACTCATACTAATGAGGCATGTAATAGATGTAAATATGAAAAAAAGAAATGTATTATGAGTTTGTTTATACCATTTGATTTTCGACCGAGTCCACATCAAAATAGCGAGTTTGGTGATGTGAATTTTCAAGTTACTTACAGTGGAGAAAACAAGAGACTTGTTGGGATCGCTAAAAGTAAAGCGGGTGAAATGGAAACATTATCTGTTAGTACAAAAGAAGCTAGAGAGATGCTGCAACAGGTTTTAACAATGACTCATGATAGAAGAGCTGAAATTATAGCACCTATTTGTCCAATGAGATTTCATCCTCAATTGTCTGCAGAACTTGAATATATTGCCAAATTAACAGGTAAAAAATTAGTAATTTTAGATGATGAATTTATGGTTAGACTACTAAAATACAATAATAAATTGAATAACTATAAATGAGCAAGTTCGTGATTTTGCATAAAAGAAAGACACCTCGATTCC
>OMEJ01001165.1_pt1 | contig 10814 bp, 10 predicted proteins | sample 1645361 | NCBI WGS metagenome assembly OMEJ01 (sample SAMEA103958156, study PRJEB25191) | human gut metagenome
GGGGACATCGTAATACTTGCAGGAAAAGGACATGAAGATTATCAGGAAATCAAAGGTGTGAAACACCATATGGATGAAAGAGATCTGATCCAGGAAATCCTGGAAGGGAAATAGGACTCATTTTATAAAAAAGGAGCGGTGATCACAATGAAAGAAACATATATGATGGCCCTGGATGCGGGAACGACCAGTTCCCGATGTATTCTGTTTGACCATAAAGGAGATATCTGCAGTATGGCTCAGCAGGAATTTACCCAGTATTTTCCGAAACCCGGCTGGGTAGAGCATGATCCGGTGGAAATCTGGGAAACGCAGAAGAAAGTTATGATCCAGGCGATGGATCAGCTGAAAATAGGCGCTGATCAGGTGGCAGGAATCGGGATTACCAACCAGAGGGAGACAGCGGTCCTTTGGGAGAAAGAGACTGGAAAACCGGTCTGCAATGCGGTAGTATGGCAGTGCAGACGGACAGCGCAGATGTGTGATGAGCTGAAAGAAAAGGGGTATGAGGAAATGATCCGGAAAAAGACCGGACTTCCGATCGATCCGTATTTTTCAGGAACCAAAATCCGCTGGATGCTGGATCATACAGACGGGGCAGCTAAAAAAGCAGAAGAAGGGAAACTGCTGTTTGGCACCGTTGAGACATGGCTGATCTGGAATCTGACAGGCGGCAGAGTGCATGTCACAGATTACACCAATGCGTCCAGAACAATGCTCTACAATATCAACGATTTGTGCTGGGACAAAGATATCCTGGACCTGCTGGAAATTCCGGACTCCATTCTGCCGGATGTGGTATCCTGCAGTGAAATCTACGGATATACGGATGAAGATCTGCTGGGAGGGAAGGTCGCCATTGCGGGAGCGGCCGGCGATCAGCAGGCTGCATTGTTCGGCCAGACCTGTTTCCAGGCAGGAGAGGTAAAGAATACATATGGAACCGGATGTTTTATGCTGATGAATACAGGCGGGATGCCGGTAAACTCTAAAAATGGTCTGATCACCACCATTGCCTGCGGCCGGGAAGGAAAGATTGATTACGCTCTGGAAGGATCTATTTTCGTGGCAGGAGCTGCGATCCAGTGGCTGAGAGATGAACTGGGATTTTTTGAGAAAGCTTCCGAAAGTGAAGCAATGGCTGTTTCAGTTCCGGATACCAATGGCTGTTATGTAGTTCCGGCCTTTACCGGGCTGGGAGCTCCGTACTGGGATTCCTATGCCAGAGGCAGTATCCTTGGACTGACAAGAGGAGTCAGCAAAAATCATATCGTAAGAGCGACACTGGAATCCCTGGCATATCAGACACTGGATGTGTTAAAAGCCATGGAAGAAGATAGCGGAATCCATCTGGATTCTCTGAAAGTAGATGGCGGAGCGTGCGCCAATAATTTCCTGATGCAGTTCCAGGCTGATATCATTGGAGAGCCGGTTCACCGGCCGGAATGCGTGGAAACCACCGCCACAGGAGCGGCATACCTGGCAGGGCTTGCCGTTGGATACTGGAAGGATAAAGAGGAAATAAAAGAAAACTGGAAACTGAACCGTGTGTTTGACCCCAATATGGATGATGAAGTGCGGAAAAAGAAAATTTTCGGTTGGAAGAAAGCAGTTAACAGAAGCTTATCATGGGACAAAGAATAGGAGATGCAGACGTGGAAAAAAGAATTACAGGAACAACAAAACTATATGGATTGATCGGGTCGCCGGTCGGTCATTCAGATTCACCGGCTATGCAGAATTATGGATTTCAGGCATGCGGTGTAGATGGAGCTTATCTGGCTTTTGATATCAAAGAGGAACAGGTGCCGGAGTTTATTAAAGCCATGCGATTATTGAACATGCAGGGCTGCAATGTAACGATGCCGTGTAAAACAGCGGCGGCTCAGAATATGGATGAACTGTCACCGGCTTCCCAGCTGATCGGAGCCGTAAATACGATCGTAAACCGTGATGGAAAGCTGTACGGCCATATTACTGATGGGGAAGGATTTGTTGCGAATCTGAAAGATCACGGAGTAGAAGTAAAAGATAAAAATATTGTAATTTTCGGCGCGGGAGGCGCTGCTACGGCAATCCAGGTACAATGCGCTCTGGATGGAGCGAAGTCCATCACGATTTTTAATCCGAGAGATGGATTTTTTGAGAAAGCGGAGAAGATGGTTGGCAAAATTCAGGATAAAGTGCCGGGATGCCAGGTCGAGCTGTATGATCTGGACGCCAAAGATGCCATGAAAGAAAAGATTGACGCCGCAGATATTCTGGTGAATGGAACGCTTCTCGGAATGAAGCCGAGAGAAGATACCTCCATCATCAATGATCCGGATTTGTTCCACGAAGGACTGGTTGTTGCAGATGTTGTATATAATCCAAAAGAAACCAGACTGCTGAGGGAAGCAAAGGAACATGGATGTATCACTGTGCCTGGAAGCGGAATGCTTTTATGGCAGGGAGTAGCAGCTTTCAAGCTGTTCACCGGAAAAGATATGCCGGTAGAAGAAGTAAAAGAGAAATTCTTCAGCGAAGCATAATTTCATAAGAAGATTACGATGAAAAAAGCTGTGCACGGGAAAATTCTTGTGCACAGCTTTTTGACGATATAGCTTATGATACAATTAGTATAATCCAAAACTAAAGACAAAGGCAATTAAGACGGCAGCCGGACCTGTGATCAAACGGGAAAACAGCATAGCCGGAACACCGTAGTTTACTGTGTCTTCTTCTGCTTCGGCCAGGGTAAGAGCAATCGGAACGAAATCACAGCCAACCTGAGAGTTGATGGCAAATAGGGCAGGGAGGGAATAAGAGACAGGAATGGTTCCTTTTCCGATTTCTACTCCTAATAAAACTCCGATTACCTGGGCAATTACGGCTCCGGGACCAAGAACAGGTGACAGGAACGGGATAGCGCAGAAAATAGAAATAATCAGAAGACCAGGCAGACTGCCGGCCAGCGGTTTGATGGCTCTTCCACTGACTGCGATTGAAGATTTTAGAAAACTGGGAGAAAAAAATGAACTGTTCCGCAAACTGGCAGACGCCTGTGACCGCCATCAGGGATGCTGGAACGGAGAGGCCGAAAAAATATTATTGGATGAGTACCGCGTAAGCTGTACAGAATAAGGAGGAACATATGCTGGTTACATTAAAAGAACTGCTGGAAGAAGCAAAAAAGGAAAAAAAGGCAGTCGGAGCATTTAACGGAACAACCCTGGAAGCGATACAGGGTATTATCCAGGCAGCAGAAGAAACGGATTGTCCGGTAATACTGCAGCACGCTCAAAGCCATGACGCAATCATATCATTGGAAGAAATCGGACCGATTTTGTTATACTATGCGAAACGGGCCAGGGTGCCGGTAGCGGTTCATCTGGACCATGGAAGTACATATGAGAGATGCATCCAGGCAGTCCGGCTTGGCTTTACCTCAGTTATGTATGATGCGTCTGCAAAAGAATTCGCAGATAATATAAAGGAGACAAAAGAAGTCGTGAAAGCGGCACATGCAGCCGGCGTCAGCGTAGAGGCGGAACTGGGGCATGTCTTTACTTCAAAGGTAGGCATCAGTGAAGGCGGCTCAGCTGATGAAGCAGACGATTATGAAAATCTGGAAGATATCTATACCGATCCTCAGATGGCAAAACAGTTTGCAGAGGAAACAGGGGTGGATTGTCTGGCCATTGCTTTCGGAACGACACATGGAGTTTATTTAAAGGAGCCGAAATTAGACCTTGACCGTGTCGCGCAGATACGAGATACTATTAAGATACCATTGGTCATGCACGGAGGCTCTGGAGTATCAGAAGAAGATTACCGGAAAGCAATTAAAAATGGAATCTGTAAAATTAATTACTATACTTATATGAATACGGCAGCAGGAAAAGCTTCAAAGGAATACTGGGAAGATACCAGCAGGCCCCTGTTTTATGATCAGATGGCGCTTTCTGCCAAAGAGGCAGTCAAAGAAGACGTAAAAAAGGCAATCAGGATATTTCGGAATTTATAGGAGGATGTATGGGCGGCTCAGATGATACAAGGTTATTAGTTGAAATTGCACATATGTATTACGATGATCAATTGACACAGCAGCAGATTGCAAAGCAGATCAATATGAGCCGCTCGCTGGTATCAAAGCTTTTAAATAAGGCGAGGGCAGAAGGAATCGTTGAAATTACGATCCGGGACGACATGGTACATTCTTATCGGAATATGGAAAGAAAGCTGAAAGAAACATTTGGACTTCAGGATGTTATTTTAACGGATACGGCCAACAGCCATTATCCAAGAAAGAGGGTTGCCCTGGAAGCAGGAAAATATCTTGCAAGAAAATTTCCGAGCGTTCATTATGCGGCAGTATCGGCAGGACGTATGACCCGGGAGATTGCGGTAAATTTTTCATCAACGGTTCCTTTTTCCAATCTGGTCTTTGTTCCCATGTCCGGCGGGCTGGGAGAAGAACGGTGGGAAGTTCAGGCAAACAATGTGTGTGAATATTTTGCTCACAACTGCGGGGCGGCAAGTCTTCAGCTTCATGCGCCGATCGTAGTAGACAGTCAGGAAGCCAGAGATATGCTGATGAAACAGTATTTCATCAGAGATGTCTTGGAAAAGGCAAGAAAAGCCGATGTGGCGATTGTCGGGATTGGCAGTTCTCTGCAGTATTTTGAGCTGAAAGAATCATATCTCCATGGACTGGATAAAGATGATGATACGGTCAAAGAAAGCATCAAAGGCGATATTTCCTATAATTATTTTAATGAAACAGGAGATATGGTAGACTGCCGGTGGAACCGGCAGCTGATGGCAGTGACTCTGGAAGAACTCTGGAATATTCCGGAGGTGATCTGCGCGGCCAGTGAAGAAGAAAAAGCGGAAAGCATATATATCGCGATGAAAGAAGGATTGTTTACAACATTGATCACAACTGCAGAAATTGCGAAAAAAATTATTCGGATTTATCACAAAGAAGTGAAGAATTAGAAGGAGAGAAACCGTTTCTTCCGGAAGATCTGCTTCCGGGCGCTTATATAAAATTTCTGTAAAAATACTCTGACATATTTTAAATGCGTCAGAGTATTTTTTTGTGTATTATCAGGAATATTTCTGCATGTCCCGCATATACTTTAACAGTCTATCCAAGGAGGATATTATGGATCAATTTAATGTATATAAGGATATCAAAGCCAGAACCAACGGTGAGATCTATATCGGTGTAGTAGGTCCGGTGCGGACAGGAAAAAGTACTTTTATCAAACGGTTTATGAATCTGATGGTGCTTCCTAATATAGAAGATGAAAATGAAAGAAGCCGGGCAAATGATGAACTTCCTCAGTCTTCAAGCGGGCGGACCATCATGACAACAGAGCCGAAATTTGTGCCCAATGAAGCGGTTTCCATTCGTGTAGATGATGAAATCGATCTGGACGTCAGGCTGATCGACTGTGTAGGATACATGGTGGACGGGGCAGCAGGACATATGGAAGAAAATGAAGAGCGTCTTGTGAAAACTCCGTGGTTTGAATATGAAATTCCGTTTACCAAGGCGGCAGCCATTGGGACAAAAAAGGTAATCACAGAGCATTCTACCATTGGAATTGTTGTAACCTGTGATGGATCTTTTGGAGAAATCGAAGCCAGCCACTATGAGGTGCCGGAAGAAGAAACAATCAAACAGCTTAAAAATCTGAGGAAACCTTTTGTGGTTCTTTTAAATACCGTCCATCCTTATTCAGAAGAGACAAAAGCTCTGGCCAGGGAAAAAGAGAAAAAATACCAGGCCAAAGTTCTTCCGATGAATCTGGAACAGTTAAAAAAAGATGATATTTATCAGATTTTAAAAAGTGTTCTGCTGGAGTTCCCGATTTCATCCATTGGGTTTTATGTCCCAAAATGGACGGAGACGCTCTCCAAGGATCATCCGGTGAAAAAAGAACTTCTGGAAGCAGCCGGAAATATGATTCAGGATAAATCTACCATGAAAGACGTATATGAAGAAGAACAGCCTGACAGCAAGTACATAAGTTCCTGGAAACTGGACCGGGTTTCCATGGATACAGGGGAAGTGACAGTCCAGGTGGCTGTTGATGACCGGTATTATTATGAGTTTCTGGGAGAAACCATCGGTTTTCCAATCCGCAATGAATATGAATTTATTCAGGTTATGCGGGATCTGGCACAAAAGAAAAGAGAATATGAGGAAGTAGGGGATGCTGTAGCGGCAGTGAAGCAGAGGGGATACGGGGTTGTTACTCCGACAAAGGAGGATATCACCCTGGAAGAACCCCGGATTGTCAAACATGGAAATAAATATGGGGTTAAGATAAAAGCAAGCGCGCCTTCCATTCATATGATCCGGGCAAATATTTCCACGGAAATCGCGCCGATCGTGGGAGAGGAGTATCAGGCAAAGGATCTGATGGAATATATAGAAAAAGGATCCGGGGAGCCGGGAGAAAGCATGTGGGATGTTAATATTTTCGGAAAAACCCTGGAACAGCTGGTGGGAGACGGTATGCAGGCGAAGGCTCTTAAAATGACTGAGGAGAGCCAGCAGAAGCTTCAAAACACCATGGAAAAGATCATAAATGAAAGTAATGGAGGATTAGTCTGTATCATCATCTGAGATACATTGACAAATCAGTGAAAAAATAATATACTTTGATAGGCAAAGTAAATAATATACCTATGATAAGGTATAAAAACATGTAGGATAAATGGAGTAATTATGGCTATTAGAATATTAGGAACAGGAAGTTTTCTTCCGGAAAAATCGGTGACTAATGATGAGCTTGCACAGGTGATGGATACCAGCGACGAATGGATTTCATCAAGGACAGGAATCAGAAGCAGACATATTTCAGTGGGCGACACCACTTCGTCAATGGCTGTAAAGGCAGCAAAAAAAGCATTGGAAGATGGAGGTGTGAAACCGGAAGAGTTAGACCATATTTTCGTAGCTACAGTATCAGGAGACCATGCAACTCCTAGTACGTCCTGCGAGGTGCAGAAAGCTCTTGGAGCAGTCAATGCGTCCTGTATGGATATGAACGCAGCATGTTCCGGTTTTATTTACGCACTGAATACTGCGATGGCGTATGCAAAGGCAGGTATGGGAAACAAGATGCTGCTGATCGGAGTGGAAACATTATCTAAGATTGTTGACTGGAGTGACAGGAGTACCTGTGTATTGTTTGGAGACGGCGCGGGAAGCGTTGTGGTAGAGGCAGACCCGTCAAAAGAGATTTATATTGATACCGGTTCTGACGGAGCCAGAGGGGATGTTCTTACCTGTGAAGAAAGACACCTCAATAACCTTCTTGTAAAGGATGAAAGTCCGATGAAACAGGTTGAGATGGACGGACAGGAAGTGTTTAAGTTTGCGGTAAGAATCATTCCAAAAAGTGTCGGCAAAGTGCTGAAAGCGGCAGGAGTCGATAAAAGCGAGATCAAGTATTATATTCTTCACCAGGCGAATTACAGAATCATTGAGGCAGCGGCAAAGCGTCTGAAAGAGCCGCTGGAGAAATTCCCGATGAATATTGACCACTGTGCGAATACTTCTTCTGCGACAATTCCGATCCTGCTGGATGAGATCCACAGGGACGGCAAGCTGCAGCACGGTGATAAGATCGTTATGAGCGGCTTTGGCGGTGGATTAACATGGGGCTCTGTTTATCTGGAATGGTAGGCATCTTATTTTTACAAAAGAAGAGATAAAAAAAGATAGTCAGCTTTCGAAAGTTCAGAAAAAGTTGGCTATTTTTCTATGTAAAAATATGCTATAATAAGAAGATGATTACAGGAGGGAGTACATGGAAATACAATTGTGGAGGGAAATTCTCAGCCCTTATGAACTGGCAGTTGATGAACTGACATTAAAATTTCATCATATTATCCGCGAATACCGGAGGGCAGGCCTGTATTCTCCGATTGAACAGGTAGACGGCCGGGTAAAAACCATATCCAGCATCCTTGACAAGATGCAGAGAAAGAAGATCAATGCCAACAATATCGAAGATAAACTGGAAGACATTGCCGGCATCCGGCTGATCTGTCAGTTTGTGGAAGATATTGAGAAAGTCGTGGAGATTATCGAGAACCGCTCTGATATGGAAATCAAGAGCCGGAAAGATTATATCTCCCAGTCCAAGGACAGCGGCTACCGCAGCTATCATCTGATTATTTATTATGAAGTCAATACCATCTATGGAAGAAAGAAGCTGCAGGCAGAGATCCAGATTCGTACGCTGGCCATGAATTTCTGGGCTACGGTGGAACACTCCCTGCAGTATAAGTATAAAGGCAACATTCCGGAACATGTGACAGATAAGCTTCTGCAGGCGTCAGACGCTATTGTGATACTGGATCGTGAGATGTCATCTGTCCGGGACGAGATCATGGATGCACAGAATTCATTCCGGAAGAAAGCGAATATGGTGTCTGATATCCTTCATACAATGCAGAATCTGTATAAGGTAGCCAATAAGCATGAAGTTATCAAGATTCAGGATGAATTCTACAAAATTTACGAAACAGGAGACATGGAACGCCTGGAGCACTTTAACAAGCAGCTGGATATTATCGCGGAAGGTTATCGTGCCCAGAGTATTTCATAGGAAGATAGATGAAATTACCAGTTGAATTTGAGAAAAAGATGAAGAATCTTCTAGGAGAAGATTTTGCTGCATACGAACAGCATCTGGATGATCCGGCGTATTATGGGATACGGGTGAATACTTTAAAGATATCTGTGAAAGAGTTTCTGGATATCTGCCCGTTTCCCGTGACGCCGGTCCCATGGACGGAAAACGGATTTTATGTCCGGAGAGAAGATAAACCATCCAAACATCCGTATTATCACGCAGGACTTTATTATATCCAGGAGCCGAGCGCCATGGCTCCGGCGGCTTATCTGCCGGTTGTGCCAGGGGACCGGGTCCTGGATTTGTGCGCTGCCCCGGGAGGCAAATCAACGGAACTGGGATCGAAGCTGAAAGGAGAAGGAATCCTTGTATCCAATGATGTCAGTATTTCAAGAACGAAGGCTCTGATTCGTAATCTTGAGATGTTTGGAATCCGGAACAGCGTAATATTATGTACGGAAGCGAAACACATGGTACCTTCCCTGACGGGATTTTTTGATAAGATTCTTGTGGACGCCCCTTGTTCCGGAGAGGGGATGTTCCGGAAGGGAAATAATGAGATAAAGAATTGGGAACAGAAAGGCAGTGAGCCGTATGCCAGACTGCAGAGAGAGATCGTGGATGATGCGGTGAAGCTCTTAAAACCAGGCGGAATGATGCTCTATTCTACCTGTACCTTTTCCCCGGAGGAAAATGAGCAGGTGATCGAACATCTTTTGACGGAGAATGAAGATCTGTCTTTAGTTTCCATGAAAATGTGCGATGGATTTGACTGCGGACATCCGGAATGGACATTGACCGGAAGAGAGGATATAAAGAAATGCATCCGTCTGTGGCCGCACCGAATCAAAGGAGAAGGACATTTTCTGGCGCTGCTTCAGAAGGCGCCGGGTGAAGAAACGAGTTTTTCCGGAGAAAAATATCCACGGGTGAAACTGACCAGAGAGACGGAAGCGTTTTTTAAAGACTGTCATATGGATATTGACTGGAACCGGGTACAGGAATTTCAGGGAAAACTTTTTTATCTGAAAGAAGAATTTCCAAAGCTCAGCGGTGTCAGGATCCTGAGGAAAGGATTATTCTTAGGAGAGATGAAAAAAGGACGGTTCGAGCCGAGCCAGCCGCTTGCAGCGGCTCTTTATCCGGAAGAATATGATAAATATATTTCATTTGAGCTGGAAGATGAGAGAACAATCCGCTATCTGAAATGTGAAACTCTGAATGCGGATGTAGAGACGGAAGGAATCCATCTGATTGGAACCGGACGATTTCCGCTTGGATGGGGAAAAGTAAAAAAAGGCAGAATTAAGAATAAATACGCGTCCAGCTGGAGATGGATGTAATGGAGACAATGCGGTTAGATAAATATTTATGTCAGTGCCTGGGGATTTCCAGGAAAGAAGCGAAAGAAAAGATAAAAAGCGGACAGGCTGCTGTCAATGGAGAAACAGTAAAAAGACCGGAATACAAGGTTTGTCCCGGTCAGGATCAGACCATCTGTCAGGGAGAGGAGCTGTCCTACGAACCATTTCATTATCTGATGCTTTACAAGCCCCAGGGAGTGGTGTCCGCCACAAAAGATCCTGCGGAAAAAACAGTGATCGATCTGATCGAAGAACCTTATAGAAAAAAGTTATTTCCGGTCGGAAGACTGGATAAAGACACGGAGGGACTGATCCTTCTGACAGATGACGGTGAGCTGGCGCACAATCTGATGTCCCCGCGGAAGCATGTGGCGAAAACCTATTATGCGGAAGTGTCAGGGAACATGGGAGAAGCGGAAATTGCCGCATTTGCAGGAAATCTGGACATCGGAGGCGGAGAAACCGCAAGACCTGCGATTCTTGAAGTCCTGGATGCTTCAGAAGAAGTTTCCAGAGTACGGATTACAATTACAGAAGGTAAATTCCATCAGATCAAGAGGATGGTAAAGGCAGTTGGAAGCGAAGTCCTGTTTTTGAAGCGGCTGACCATTGGGCCGTTGACGCTTCAGGAAGATCTGAGTGCAGGCAGCTACCGCAAATTAACAAAAGAAGAGATACAGCAGCTAAAGGAGCCGAGATGTTAAAAGATAAGAAAGCAGTAATATTCGATCTGGATGGAACTTTGGTAGATTCCATGTGGATCTGGAAGGAAATTGATATCCGTTTTCTTGGCAGATACGGACTGCAG
>OMEJ01001171.1_pt1 | contig 10771 bp, 7 predicted proteins | sample 1645361 | NCBI WGS metagenome assembly OMEJ01 (sample SAMEA103958156, study PRJEB25191) | human gut metagenome
CTATCAAGGGCCTTTGACGATGAAAGGTGTTTTCAAGCGTCAAAAAGTTTCAATAAATATTGGACATCCAATTGATATTTCAGATATTAAAAAAATGGATGAAGCAGGCATTGCCGAAGTTAACCGTCGAATGGAAGTTGCTTTTGCAGAACTTGATAAAGAATTGAACCCAGATTTTCATTATGAAGCAAAATAAAAAACTCTAGCAAATTGATTTGCTAGGTTTTTTTTGACTTATTCTGAATCAAAAAGTCCTGCTTCTGTCAGATTGAAATCAGACAGAAAGCTCAAAATAATTGATTTTTCTTGTTCATTATATTTATCGAAAATTTGTCCAAGTCTAATATCCATGATTTTATGCATTTTATCGTGAATGGTCGCTACTTTTCGACCTTTGACTGTCAGGTGATAGAAAATTTTCTTTTTATCACTTTCAGATTGATAAGTAGTTAAAAACTGATATTTGATTAAATTTTGGACAGCACGAGTCACTCCGCCACGAGTGACGGATAATTTTGTGGCTAATTCAATACCGGTTAAATCTTCTTTGGTCAAAGCTGACAAAATGTGAAGGGCAACAACTGACAAAGTCAAAACTTCTTTTTCCAATTTATCATTATCTAATTGAGCTAAAATCCAGCTTCTTTCCTGAGAACGATTGTCAGTTGCATGTCGTAACTCATGCAATTCTTTTGAGATTTGTTGGTTTAGGTCTGCTGAGGTCATCTTATCCATGCTTACATTATACAATAAAAGGGAATTAGAAGGCTTTCCCAAAATTTTCTGCACTGGTAAATGCTTTTTCTTTTAATTCATCCGCACGTTCTGGGTAGCGAGCATATCCTTCTACGAAGAGTTGCTTGCGATTTTCGTCAGTAATTCCCACCATTTTCATTGTTTGGTCAATATAAGCAGCACCTAAATCGTTAGCCATATGTGTTGGGTCTTGTTCATTATGATAAAATCCTCCGGCTGATTGAATATGAAGCGATTTTTTTCCTTCAAGTAAGCCAATCGGACCATTTTCAGTATAACGGAAAAGTTTTCTAGGCACAGCAATAACATCAATATATTGTTTCAATTCAGCAGTGACAAAGCCGTTGTACATCGGGTTGACGAAAACATATTTGTCAGCTGATAGAAATTCTTCTAAATATTCTTCGTGTCGATGTAGTAAATTTTTATCATCAGCACTCAGTGTATCAGGAGCATATTTATTACGTTTCCAAGCAGCAAAAGTTTCGTTATCAAGAGCTGGTACTTTTTCTGCAAATAAATCGCGAATGATTATTTTATCAGAAGTGTTTGTTTGGCGGTAAGCTTCTTTGAATTTTTCAGTTGTAGCAAGAGACCAACTGAAATCATCAGTGTGTGGGTGGGCTAAGACGATGAGTAATGTTGTCATTTTATTTCTTCTTTCTTTTTTTGTTGACAAACAACATTATAGACTTAATTTTGTTGCTTGTCAACATAAAAACGAATTAAATTCGAATTATTTGTGGTATTTCAGTTTGTAAAAGCTATGTAAAAGTGTTACAATTAATGGTAATATCCACTTATTTATGTGAAAGAGAAAATATGCCAAATATTATTAGAAAACTTGTCGAAAACGACAAAAAAGAGCTCAAAAAACTCAATAGAATGGCGCTTCAAGTTGAAAGTTTCGCTGATGAAATGGAACATTTGACTGATGAGCAATTGAAAGCCAAAACACCCGAATTAAAAGAACGTATTGCAAAAGGAGAAAGTCTTGATGATCTTCTCTATGAAGCATTTGCTGTCTGTCGTGAAGCAGCCCGCCGTGTGCTTGGCTTATACCCTTTCCACGTTCAAATTATGGGTGGGATTGTCTTACATAATGGTGACGTTCCCGAAATGCGTACTGGTGAAGGTAAAACCTTGACTGCAACAATGCCTGTTTATCTTAATGCTTTATCAGGCAAAGGGGTTCACGTTGTTACTGTCAATGAATATTTGGCAACACGTGATATGACTGAAATGGGTGAACTTTACAGCTGGCTTGGATTGACTGTTGGCTTGAACTTGAATTCAAAATCACCAGAAGAAAAACGTGAAGCTTACAACTGTGACATCACTTATTCAACATCAGCTGAGCTTGGCTTTGACTATCTTCGAGATAATATGGTTACTCGTGCTGAAGATATGGTTCAAAAACCACTTAACTATGCACTTGTCGATGAAGTAGACTCAATTTTGGTCGATGAAGCTCGGACTCCTTTGATTATTTCTGGACAAGCTGAAAGTTCATCAGCACTTTACTATCGTGCTGACCAATTTACTAAGACATTAAAAGGTCAAAACTTGAATGTTGCTACTTCTGAATATGAAGAAGGCGACGATTATAAGATTGATTTACAATCAAAAACAATTTCCTTAACTGAAGAAGGAATTGATAAGGCCGAAAAATTCTTCCAAATCGAAAATCTTTATGATATGGAAAATGTTGCCTTAACTCACTTTGTAGATAATGCTTTACGTGCCAACTTTATCATGCTTCACGACATCGACTATATGGTTGATGAAAACCAAGAAGTTTTGATTATTGACCAATTTACTGGACGTACGATGCCTGGACGTCGCTATTCTGATGGTCTTCACCAAGCAATTGAAGCTAAAGAAGCTGTGCCAATTCAAGATGAATCAAAAACAATGGCTTCAATTACGATTCAAAACTACTTCCGGATGTATAAAAAACTGTCAGGGATGACAGGGACTGCTAAAACCGAAGAAGAAGAATTCCGTGAGATTTATAACATTCAAATCACACCAATTCCAACCAACCGTCCTGTTCAACGTTTAGATCATCCAGATTTACTTTACCCAACTTTGGAAGCTAAATTTAAAGCAGTTATTGATGATATTAAACGTCGTCATGCTGAAGGTCAACCAATATTGATTGGTACTGTTGCTGTCGAAACTTCCGAATTGATTTCTAAGAAATTGGTTGAAGCAAAAATTCCTCACGAAGTTTTGAATGCGAAAAATCACTTCCGTGAAGCACAAATCATCATGAATGCGGGTCAACAAGGAGCAGTAACGATTGCGACCAACATGGCCGGTCGTGGGACTGATATCAAGCTTGGGCCTGGTGTAATTGATCATGTAGACCCTGAATTCCGAGGTCTTGCTGTTATTGGTACTGAGCGTCATGAATCTCGTCGTATTGATAATCAATTACGTGGTCGTTCTGGACGTCAAGGTGACCCAGGGGTTTCACAATTCTATCTTTCTCTTGAAGATGAATTAATGAAACGTTTTGGTTCGGAACGTGTTTCAGCTTTCCTAGATAGAATGCGTATTTCTGGTGAAGATGCTGTTATCAAATCTGGGTTGATTACTCGTCAGATTGAAAGTTCACAAAAACGTGTCGAAGGAAATAACTACGATTCTCGTAAACAAGTCTTGCAATATGATGATGTCATCCGTGAGCAACGTGAAGTTATTTATGCGCAACGTCAGGAAGTTATCTTGGCTACAGAAGATATGACTCCTGTTTTGATGGGCATGTTCAAGCGAACAATTGATCGTCAAGTGGATGGTCATGAACTTGCAGGAAGTCTTAAAGATGAAGAAAATGTCAAAAATCTCTTGCAAACATTACACAATACAATGTTGCCAGAAGATGGCATTGAATTGTCTGAACTGACAGGCTTGTCAGTACAAGCAATGAAAGATTTGATTTTTGATAAAGTCAAAGCTCGTTATGCTTCACAAATGGAAAAATTATCTGACCCAGAACGTCAGTTGGAATTCCAACGTGCAGTTATCTTACGAGTTGTTGATAATAACTGGTCAGAACACATTGATGCGCTTGACCAAATGCGTCAATCAGTAGGACTTCGTGGTTATGCCCAAAATAACCCTATTGTTGAATATCAAGAAGAATCATATAAAATGTACAATAATATGATTGGTGCGATTGAATTTGAAGTGACTCGTTTGATGATGAAAGCTCAAATTCAACCACAAACGGCAATCCGTCAGGAAGCGCCAAGAATGACAACCACAGCTTCACAAGAAAATATTACAAATGTTGATACTGAACATTCTGTCAGTGAAGAAATTTCATTTGAAAATGTTGGTCGTAACGACCTTTGTCCTTGTGGTTCTGGTAAGAAGTTTAAAAATTGTCACGGACGTACACATATTGCCTAAAATGCCAATTAATTTACTGACAGTTCTGTCAGTAAATTTTTTTATATTAATGGACGCAAATAAGTATAGAATTAAATAAATTTTTGATACAATAGATAAAATAACAAAGCGAAATACGAGGAATTGGAATGAGTTTTAAAGAAATAAGTCCTAAGATAAATATTGATGCAATTAAGATGTTGGGACATCTCAACAGTGAGCAACAAGAAAAAAAATTGCAACGAGATAAAGAACTTGAAGCAATTATAAAAGGTGAAGATGACCGTTTACTCTTGATTATTGGGCCATGTTCGTCAGACAATGAAGAAGCAGTTTTAGAATATGCTCGCCGTTTAGCTAAACTTCAAGAAGCAGTTAAAGATAAAATTTTTATGGTCATGCGTGTCTATACTGCAAAACCTCGTACAAATGGCGATGGCTATAAAGGATTGATTCACGAACCAGATGCTGATGGTCATACCGATTTAATCAATGGAATCAAAATGGTTCGTGACTTACATTACAAGGTCATCACTGAAACTGGTTTAACAACTGCTGATGAAATGCTTTACCCAGAAAATCTTCCAATGGTAGATGATTTGGTCAGCTACCATGCGATTGGTGCACGTTCTGTTGAAAATCAACAACACCGTTTTGTTGCTTCTGGGATTGATGTGCCAACTGGTTTGAAAAATCCAACATCAGGAAATTTGAAAGTGATGTTTAATGGAATTTACGCGGCTCAACAATCACAAGATTTCCTCTTTGGCCGTGCAGAAGTTCAAACATCAGGAAATCCTTTAGCACATGCGATTTTGCGTGGTGGACAAGATGAAAATGGAAAATACCATCCAAACTACTACACTGATAACTTGCTTGATACAATTGAAATTTATGAAAAAATGGGCTTGAAAAATCCTTTTATTGTCATTGATACAAACCATGATAACTCTGGTAAAAAATTTATGGAACAAATCCGTATTGTTCGTCAAACCTTAGTTAATCGTGACTGGGATGATAAAATTCGCCAAAATGTTCGTGGCTTCATGATTGAATCTTACCTAGAAGATGGTCGCCAAGATAAACCAGAAGTATTTGGTAAATCAATTACTGACCCATGTTTAGGTTGGGATAAAACAGAAGCACTTGTTCAAGAAATTTACGAAGCTGAAAACAAAAATAACTAAAAATGAAAGCTGTCAGAACTGACAGCTTTTTTTCAGCTCATTTTCTTCAGGAAAATAATATAAAAAATACTTATTTGATGATAAAAGAAATCAAAGTCTAGCAACCATTCAAAAGCAGCCATGAAAAAAATAATGAAAAATTAACAGCAGATATTGCAAACCCTTTCGTTTTGTGGTACAATTTCAAGAGTGATAGATATTTTAGATATCGTCAATAAAAATGAAAAAACATCTAAGGAGAACCATAAAAATGGCATCTAAAGAATTCCACATCGTTGCAGAAACTGGTATCCATGCACGTCCAGCTACATTGCTTGTGCAAACAGCTTCAAAATTCACATCAGAAATCACTTTGGAATACAAAGGTAAATCAGTAAACCTTAAATCAATCATGGGTGTTATGTCACTCGGTGTTGGTCAAGGCGCTGACGTTACTATTTCAGCTGAAGGTGCAGATGCTGACGATGCAATCTCAACAATCGCTGAAACAATGACTAAAGAAGGACTCGCAGAATAATCATGACAACTATGCTTAAAGGTATCGCCGCATCATCAGGTGTAGCAGTAGCTAAGGCATACTTGCTTGTCCAACCAGATTTGTCTTTCGAAACAAAGACAATTGCTGATACAGCTAATGAAGAAGCTCGCCTTGATGCAGCACTTGCTACATCTCAAAGCGAGCTTCAACTTATTAAGGACAAAGCAGTAACAACCCTTGGTGAAGAAGCAGCATCTGTATTTGACGCTCATATGATGGTCCTCGCTGACCCAGATATGACTGCTCAAATTAAAGCAGTAATCAACGACAAAAAAGTTAACGCTGAATCAGCCCTCAAAGAAGTAACTGATATGTTTATCGGTATCTTTGAAGGAATGACTGATAATGCTTATATGCAAGAACGTGCAGCTGACATTAAAGACGTTACAAAACGTGTTTTGGCTCACCTTCTTGGTGTTAAATTGCCAAGTCCAGCGCTTATCGATGAAGAAGTAATCATCGTAGCAGAAGACTTGACACCATCTGATACAGCTCAATTGGACAAGAAATTCGTTAAAGCCTTTGTTACTAACATTGGTGGACGTACTTCTCACTCTGCAATTATGGCTCGTACTTTGGAAATTCCTGCTGTTCTTGGAACAAATAATATTACTGAACTTGTTTCTGAAGGTCAACTTTTGGCTGTTTCAGGATTGACTGGTGAAGTAATTCTTGATCCATCTACTGAACAACAAAGCGAATTCCACAAAGCTGGTGAAGCTTATGCTGCTCAAAAAGCAGAATGGGCTGCTCTTAAAGACGCTGAAACTGTTACAGCTGATGGACGTCATTATGAGCTTGCTGCTAATATCGGAACACCTAAAGACGTTGAAGGTGTTAACGATAACGGTGCTGAAGCAATTGGTCTTTATCGTACAGAATTCTTGTACATGGATGCACAAGATTTCCCTACAGAAGATGACCAATACGAAGCATATAAAGCTGTACTTGAAGGAATGAACGGTAAACCAGTTGTTGTCCGTACAATGGACATCGGTGGTGACAAAACATTGCCTTACTTTGATCTTCCTAAAGAAATGAACCCATTTCTCGGATGGCGTGCACTTCGTATCAGCCTTTCAACAGCTGGTGACGGAATGTTCCGTACACAATTGCGTGCGCTCTTGCGTGCTTCTGTACACGGACAACTTCGTATCATGTTCCCAATGGTTGCTCTCGTAACTGAGTTCCGTGCAGCTAAGAAGATTTATGACGAAGAAAAAGCAAAATTGATTGCTGAAGGTGTTCCAGTTGCAGATGGTATCGAAGTAGGTATCATGATTGAAATTCCAGCAGCAGCAATGCTTGCAGACCAATTTGCTAAGGAAGTTGATTTCTTCTCAATTGGTACAAACGATCTCATCCAATATACAATGGCTGCGGACCGTATGAATGAACAAGTTTCTTACCTTTACCAACCTTACAATCCATCAATCCTTCGTTTGATTAACAATGTAATCAAAGCAGCTCACGCTGAAGGTAAATGGGCTGGTATGTGTGGTGAAATGGCCGGCGACCAAACTGCTGTACCATTGCTTATGGGTATGGGGCTTGACGAATTCTCTATGTCAGCAACATCAGTACTCCAAACTCGTTCACTTATGAAACGTTTGGATTCTAAGAAAATGGAAGAATTGTCTAGCAAAGCTTTGAGCGAATGTGCAACAATGGAAGAAGTTATTGCCCTCGTTGAAGAATACACTAAATAATCTTTTCAATTGATTTGAATAAATGAATCCTGTCAGTTCTGACAGGATTTTTTGTAATCTATTTATCAACAACAAATTTACTGACAAAAAAACTTATCCACGTGGATAAGTTTTTTGTGTTATTTTAATGTTAAAGGCGCTACAAGGATGATAAGTGGAGAGGAAGGTTACAGTCTCATTTTGATATTGATTTTACCTAGCCAAATTAATATTAATTTCTGGCTTATTTTGACGAGTAAGCAAACTAGCGGTTCAGTTTTTAATATTATTGCCCTACCAATTTTGATGGCCTTGCCTAATCTAATTCAACGGGTGATGACCTCAAATTCTATTTATTGGACTAAACAAAAATATATTATTCTGATATTGAATTATATTTTACTTTTAGTGACAACTTTTTGGTTGCTAACATTACCTTTTGGACAGTAAAAAAGTTACTGACAAAAACTCTGTCAGTAACTTTTCATTAGTAAGAATATATTATTTTTTAGCCTCACGTTCTGCTTTACGAGCAGCTCGTCTTGCTTCACGCTCAGGATCAACTGGACGTTTCTTACGTTCTTTTGGCAGAGTAGCTTCTATAGTCCCCTCTGATTCAGGATTTTTTTCGCCAGTGCTTTTGCTTCACGTTCTAAATACTTATCTAAATCTCCTGATGTTCTAGCATAACGCATAAATCGTTTACGAGAATCTTTGGCAGCTTTAGCATACAAACTTTCTGCATGTTCAGCATCAACTTTTAATAGATTACCAAAACGAGATTGTGTCAATAAGAAATCTCTAACTTTACTAAAATCAGGTTTTTTGAAATCAAGAATCATCGGATTTTTACCCAAATCTTCAAGAAGAGGATTATAGCGATAAAGTTGCCAGTAACCAGAATTCACGGCTTCTTTTGCTTCATCAAGTGCTAAATGTATTCCTCCATATAAACCATGTGAAATACATGGAGTATAAGCAATAATGACTGATGGACCTTTAAATTTTTCAGCTTCATCAAAGGTACGGATTGTTTGCATCATGTTTGCTCCAGAAGCAATCTGAGCCACATAAACATCTCCGTAGGTCATTAGCATCGCTCCTAAATCTTTTTTCGTATTAGATTTACCGCCAGCAGCAAATTGTGCAATTGCTGAAGCTGGAGTTGCTTTAGAAACTTGTCCCCCAGTATTGGCATAGACTTCGTTGTCCATAACTAAGATATTAACATCAGCACCTGAAGCCACGATATGGTCTAAACCGCCAAAACCAATATCATAGGCCCAACCATCTCCACCAAATATCCATTGGGTTGGTTTTACAAATTGATCTTTTTGTTTATATATTTCATCCAACTTAGCTGAGTTGAAGTGTTCAGAAGCAAGCATTCCCTTCATTTTTTCGGCTCTTGCTCGTGTTCCTTCTGAATCTTCTAAGTGTTCTACCCAGTCTTTCGCCAATTTTTGCAAATCATCTGACATTTCTGGCAAGGCTTCAAGGACTTGGGCTGCTAATTTTTGACGTCTGGTTTGAGAAGCTAGCCACATTCCATATCCGTATTCCGCATTATCCTCAAAGAGTGAGTTTGACCATGCAGGGCCTTGTTCAAACTCATTTGTTGTATATGGTGTTGCTTGTGTTCCACCATAAATGGCTGAACAGCCAGTTGCATTGGAAATCATCATTCGGTCACCAAACATTTGTGTCAATAATTTAATATATGGTGTTTCACCACAGCCTGAGCATGCTCCTGAAAATTCAAAAAGTGGTTTTTCAAATTGACTAGCGGCAATTGTACCTGGACGAGCTGGATTTTCTTTTGTTTTAAGGGTTTGCGCAAAAGCCCAATTGACAGATTCTTTTTCTTGTCCCTCATAAGGAATCATTTTTAAAGCTTCACCCTTTTTAGGACAAGCTTCAACACATAATCCACAACCTGTACAGTCTTCAACAGAGACCTGAATCCGATATTTTAAGCCATCAGCTCCTTTATAATCCATAACATGGAAACCTTCTGGCGCTTGATTCCATTCGTCTTCGTCGACTAAAAATGGTCTGATTGCAGCATGTGGACAAACAAATGAACATTCATTACATTGAATACAAGCTTGGGCATTCCATTCAGGAATTTCTAAGGCAATTACCCTTTTTTCAGAAGCACTTGTTCCCAATGGTTCATCTCCAAAAGTCATTTTGTTATCGACTAAGGTTTGTACCGAAAGTTCATCACCTTCAAAGGCATTGGTTTTATTTACAATTTCAAAAACATATTTTTTACGAGAACTTTCTGTCGTAAGAACTTTCGTTTTTTCTTCTTGAGTTTCAGCCCAGCTTTCTGGAATCTTTACTTCATGCAAGCCGTTCAAAGCAAGTGCCATTGCATTCAAATTTTGTTCAACAATGGTTGGTGATTTCTTTGCATATTTTTGAGCATCTTTTTTCAGAATCTCATAGGCTTCATCAAAAGGCATAACATGAGCCAATTTGAAAAAGGCGACCTGCATAATCGTATTAATTCTGCGTTCCATTCCGGTTTCATGAGCAATTTTCATGGCATCAATCGTATAAAATCGAATTTGATTTTCGGCAATGAATTTCTTCATTTCATTCGGAAGATTTTTTGAAAGTTGTTCTAGATTCCAACTTGTGTTTAATAGAAATAGGCCTCCAGCTTTCAAGCCTTTGGTCAAGTTATATTTACGTACATAAGTCATGTTGTGACAAGCAACAAAATCAAGTGTAGCTGTCATATATTCAGAAGTAATTGGCGAATCACCAAAACGTAAATGTGAAATGGTTAATCCACCTGATTTTTTTGAATCATATTCAAAAGCGGCTTGAACATATTTATCAGTATGGTCACCAATAATTTTGATTGCTGCTTTATTGGCACCAACTGTTCCATCTGAACCAAAGCCCCAGAATTTTGCTTGAAATGTATCTGCTGGTGTTAAATCAAGGACTCTTGAATTTGTCAGAGACAAGTTTGTAACATCATCATTAATTCCGATTGTAAACATACGTTTTGGTTGTGCTTTGACTAATTCATCAAAAACACTGACGATGTGTTCTGGACGAGTATCTTTTCCACCAATTCCATAGCGGCCACCAATCACTTGTTTAACATTAGAATTGAAAAGCGCTGATTGAACGTCAAGGAAAAGAGGTTCTCCATTTGAACCCGATTCTTTTGTACGGTCTAA
>OMEJ01001183.1_pt1 | contig 10581 bp, 6 predicted proteins | sample 1645361 | NCBI WGS metagenome assembly OMEJ01 (sample SAMEA103958156, study PRJEB25191) | human gut metagenome
CTTATGAACAAGGACGAACACAAGCGAAAAAAAACAAATACAAAAAATATTCCTATTGAGGAGATAAAGGAAAATGAGAATAACAACTATGATTTAGTTGACATTGATAAGTTAGCTGATAGCATAGACGAGTTAGGCTTATTACAACCCGTTCTTGTTAAACAACGTGATAAATATAGCTATGAATTGATTGCAGGGCATAGACGATTTAATGCTATTAAAAAACTAATTAGTGAAAATAGACTCCCTGAAGATTACGAAGTTCTCGCTAAGAAAGTTGATGAAGACGAGGATGAGCTTGTAACAAGACTAAAGTTGCATGAAACTAACCTACAAACTCGCTCGCTCTTAAAAATGCCAGAAGAAGAAAAAATAGCCATCATTGATGACTATATGGATATTTTAGATAAAGCCAAAAAACAAGGGTTACAAATCAACGGAAAACCTGTTAAAGGAAAGACTAGGGACTTAATTGCCGAAAGATTTGGTATCAGTCATTATACCGCTCAAAAACTGATTAGAAAAGCTAAAGAACAAGGTGGAGAAGAAGAGGGGGCAAAAATTAGCCCCCAAAAGAAAACCGCTAAAAAGCCAATCACGCAGTTAAAGAAAATTGAAACTCAATTAGAAAAATTAGAGTTTGAGGGAACGGAAGAAGAACAAGAAATCAAGAAAAAATTGATTGAGTTGTTGATGAAATAAAAAGGGGGCTAAATTTAGCCCCTTTTTATTTAGGAAATATTTATAATTTGTTCAATGGATATGAGATAGATTTTATCCGTTGATTTAACTCTTACTTGATTATTGATAAATTCTGATACATTACCATAGACTTCAGTTAATTTATCTTTGGCTTGATATTGAATTTTAATTTGCCCCTGATTAGAAAAGGACTGGTTAAGAAGATGAAGCACGAGATGATGTGGTAATGCTTGAATTATCTTATCTTCTTTTTTTTCTTTTTCAAAAGTATTTTGGGCTTCAGTTAATTCCCCAGTCGCAAATGCCCCCCATTTCATCATTCCTCTATCGTGATACATCCTAATAACCTCGTAGGGACTATATGAACGGTCAACTGACATCTTTTTCCTCCTTGTCTTGACTTGCTGCATGACCTCCAATGAGTTTGTTCCGATAAATGACACGTGATCCCTCGGATAAACTACTTGCTTTTTGTATTGATAGGAAATCGAATGTTTCTCTAATCTCATCAATAGCTTTTTGGAGTGATTCTTGCTTTTTATTAGTTTGATATTCTTGAACACTTTCAAATAAAGAGAGTTGTTTAACAGAACTATCAGAAAGTTGATTTCCGCTTATCCCTATTTGTCTTATCGCTCCCCCTTGGTACTTTTCACGAAATAAAGAGATTGCGAGGTCTTGCAATTCCTTTGTGTTTTGCGTTGCTTCAATATTACGAGAAACCTTAACAGAAGAGTATTCAGAAGTAGAAGCAGCACCTGCATAAAGTGAAAGATTGCTTGCTAGTTTTCCGCCCTTTCTCAATCTTATCGCTAAGTTCTCAGCCATTTCTTTAATCACAAGTTCAATTTCTCTTTGCTTATGATAGTCACGTGGCAGAATTTGAGAATTGCTGAAGCTAGTAGATTTTGGAGTATATTTTTCTCTTACGTTACTTTCGTCAATTCCGTTTGCGTGGAAAAAATGCTGAAGTCCAATTGTTCCCAATTTTTGTTTAAGGAGAAGTGGGTCAGCATTCGCAAGCTCTTTGATAGAAGTGATTCCAAGTTTGTTTAATCGTTTCTCAGTTCGCTTTCCAATTCCCCAGAAATCTGTCATCTTAGGAATTGTCCATAGTTTATTAGGGACATCTTCATAACGGATTAGGGCTCTCATATTATCATTGTGCTTGGCATAGTTATCCATTGCAAGTTTGGCAAGCAAGGGGTTGTCTCCCATCCCAACAGTCACATATAGTCCTAGTTTATCTCGAATCTCACGTTGCAAGTCTAAAGCAATTCGATTCATCTGTTCATAACGATTTTTAATCTCAGGGTAGAAGAAGTTCAATGATTCTGTGATATCCAAAAAAGATTCATCAATCGAGTAGGAGTGAATCTCATCAATTGACGTATAATTGGTCAGTATATCTGTCACTTCAATTTTATAGTCCACATAGAGCTGCATTTGTGGAGGAACAATCCACGTGCGTTTCGCCCAAGATTCAATAAAAGCGACATATTGCAAAGTTGGTTCAGTTCGCTGTCCATGAATGTCTGTATGTGTTCGATACCATTGCGGATAATTGAACTTTCGTGTTTCTATAAGAAAAGGTAAATCGCTGGCACGACTGACATTTTTCATACCAAAAACTTTTTTAAAGGTTGGACTAGAGGCAAGCGTTAACCCTTTAGAATGATCTGCTCGACTCATGACACAAAGAGAAGTGGTCAGAGGATTTAAATTTCGCTGAACGCATTCAATTGAAGCATAATTAGACTTGACATCTTGAAAGAGGATGGCACGACGTGGTTCAAGCGAGTAGTCAAAGTATTTATTTAATTTTAATTGTTCCATTGTTCCTCCTAAATCAAAAATATCAGTTTTGCTGATATTATATCTTTTTTTAGAGTGAAAAACAATAAAAAAGACATTAAAACTGATAAAATGTTATTGTTATGGAAAATCTTTAGTGATTCAACATCCTTCCTATGCTTTTAGTATAATAGAGTTAAGCATATTATCATTTGAAAGAGAACGAGGAGAAATAATGGATAAATACATAAGGCGAGCCTATCAAAGAATGAATCAAATATCTTTTGGAGGACAGGCGTTGGCTTGGTTCCTTTCAATAAGGTTATCAGATTTGGTTTTAAAAAAATAGAAAATATCGGTGTTCCTTTTTTTAATTTTATCCTAGGGTTTATATTATCAGTGCTTTTTCTGACTGTCGGAATGTTGCTTCTTGACTCTATTGAAAAAAATAAATAAGCACTTTGTCCTTCGTCACGTTTTTTTAAAATATAAAAACACGTCTATTCCTAGAGGTGTTTTTATATTTTGGAAAAAAATCTATGGATTAATGTTTTCATTGACTTTATTCTCCCTTAGGGCTCAGTTTTCTTTAGTGACTCAATAAAATCTTTCCTATAATGATAATAAATTGATAAAATATGAATAACGAAGATCAAGTAACAGTGGGAGGAAGAGAAAAGAATGGCAGAAGCAAAATTTGAAGCTGCTTTGATCAAAAAACTAGAAGCAGAAGGATGGACCTATCGTAAAGATTTATCTTATGTCTCTATTAAGGTCTTAGAGGGACACTGGCGTGAGGTGCTTAATGAAAATAATGCTTATAAATTAAATGGCAAACCTTTGTCTGATGTTGAATTTGGCTTAGTGATGCAAGAAGTTCAAAGGATTAAAACGCCTTATGATGCTCAACTTTTATTGGTAGGGGCAGGGGGTGTCGGCTCTATTCCTATAACACGAGATGACGGCTCTAACTTAGAAGTAGAGATTTTTTATGAAGATGATGTGGCTGGTGGTCGGTCACGCTATGAAGTCGTCAGCCAAGTGATTTTTGATGAGCTTCCTCATGGACTAGCGAGCAAAAGAATTATTGATTTAGCCTTGCTTATCAACGGAATCCCAGTAGCGCATATTGAAGAAAAAGATGAACACTTACAAAACCAATGGGGCGCTTTTGAGCAATTAAAAGGCTATCACGCAGAAGGGATATATGAGGGCTTATTTGCTTTTGTTCAAGTTCAATTTATCTTGAGTCAACACTCTGCCAACTATTTTGCCCGTCCTAATCGTCTTGAAAATTATAACAAAACTTTTGTCTTTGGTTGGCGAGATGAGCAACAGAAAGATATCACTGATGCGTTTGTCTTTGCCCATCAAGTGTTAGGAATCCCTGCACTTCATCGACTAGTGACCGTGAACATGATTCCAGATGCTTCCAATAGTAATTTGATGGTAATGAGAAGTTATCAAATTCAAGCCACAAGAGCGATTTTACAGCGTATGAAAGAAATGGAACATAACGACTACATTCAAAAGGAAGGGGGCTATATCTGGCATACCACTGGATCGGGTAAAACGGTGACTTCTTTTAAAGTAGCCCAGCTACTAGCAGCTGCTCCTAAAGTAAAAAATGTTTTATTTATTGTTGATCGTGTGGACTTAGTGGATCAAACGTTAGAAAACTTTAAAGATTTTGCTTACATTCAATTTAAAAATAGAATTAAAAAAGTAAATGGTAGGGAGTTAAAACGAGAGTTGAGCCATAAAGGTGCTTCACAGATCTTATTAATTTCTGTCCAAGGTTTAACAAAAGCCGTTAAAAATGGGCTAAAAAATACCGATCGAAACGTCATTATAATGGATGAAGCACATCGAAGTGCTAATGGAGAATCGGTTCAGCTTATTAAAGGTGCCTTTCAAAAAACGACTTGGTTTGGGTTTACAGGAACTCCTAATTTTTATAGTGACGAGATTAATGACGTTCAAACCACTCGAGACATTTCAACCCATGATATTTTTGGGAAGAGACTCCATACTTATACCATCAAGGATGCGATTGGAGATGGAAACGTGTTAGGGTTTGATATTACTTACTTTAATCCCACGATTGAAATTGAATCACTTGACGAAAAACATTCCGAAAAAGATTATGAAAAAGAAGTTTATCAAAGTCATGTTTATCGAGAACAAGTGGTGCAAGACATTTTAAACCATTGGGATAAAACGTCAAGTGGGGCTTTGGTCGCTGGCAAACGAGAAAAGAATGTTTTTCAGGCGATGTTAGCTGTTTCAGGGAAGCAAGCCGTGGTTCATTACTACAATCTTTTTAAAGAAAAAGCCCCTCATTTGAGGGTAGCAATGACTTTTTCTCGAGATGAATCTAATCAACCTGGAACAAAAGAACAGAATGAAGCCTTAAAAAAAGCGATCAAAGAATACAGTAGTTGCTTCAATGTCCCTAGTCTTTTAAATGCTCAAGAACCGGCACGGGCCTACATGATTGATATCACTAAACGGCTCGCTCGTAAAAAACCATATAACCAAGGAAAAGATGAGGACCGATTAGATCTAGTGATTGTCTCGGACCAACTGCTGACAGGATTTGACTCAAAATATATTAATACGATTTATATGGATAAACAGCTGAGAGAAGGGATGTTAATCCAAGCGATGTCCCGGACCAATCGAACGTTTCACTTGAACAGTAAACCTCACGGAAAAGTTCGGTTCTATCGTCAAGGCGAACAAATGAAGTCTTTTGTAGAAAATGCCCTTCGGATTTATACACGAGGGGGGAATGATACGCTTCAGGAAGCAGATGAAGACTCAAAAAATGAAGATATCCAATCCTTAGAAGACGAGCATATCCTGGCAGAACCCCAAAGTCATCAAATCCAAAAATTAACACCCGCTGTTCAAGAACTAAAAGCCTTTGCGGGAGAAGATTTTAGTCAAATTCCTCGTGGTGAGAAAGATTTAAAACAATTTGTAAGGCTAGGGCTAGAAACACAAAATAAGATTCAACAATTGGTTCAACAAGGCTATGAATTAGGGAACGAAATTGACCTATTAGATGCTCAAGGAGAGTCCACTGGTGAAAAAGTTCGACTTGATATTTCTAGTTTTGAGGAGTTTGGGGCTTTGCAAGCAAGGCTTAATGATGCTAGAGAAAAATTGCCCGAAGAGGAGCGTCCAGACCTCACAGAAATTAGAGTGGGCTTATCTTTATATGACCATGAGATTATTGACTACGATTGGCTGGTTGATCTCTTAAACCTCTTCATGGATCAGAAAACTCCTGAAAACAAAGCCTCAATTGAGAAACATATTCTCCCATTGGATGAAATGAGCCAACAAGAGATCAAGGATATTATCGTAGATATAGAATCTGGGGAAATTAAGGAACACTTTACGAAAGCAACCTTGGAAGATCAAAGAAAGCACAAACGCTCGGATCGACAAGAGTTAAAAATCCGTCGATGGGCGGCCAATCAAAAAGTTAATGGCAATCGTATTGTCCAAGCCTTCGATCTTTTCTTACCAGGTCACAGCTTAGTAGACAATTCTCAATTATCAGCGCTTGTTTCAGAAATTGAAGCAGAGGAAAACTTAAGCTTTTTTGGAGCCTCAGAATTTGAGACTGCATTAATGAGCTTCTTCAATTCACTATAAAAAATTAAAAATACTCGCAAGAAATAAGAAGCGAATAAAATGGCATTATCAAATGAACAAAAAATAAAATGTGGGCCCTCTTAAATAAAACCCGAGGACAGATTGGTTTAACCGCCTATAAAGACTACATTTTTGGCTTACTATTTTATAAATATTTATCAGAAAAGGCCACACAATGGCTGGGAGAAGTTTTACGAGGAGACACTTGGGAAAATGTTTATGATCAAGATCCTGTAAGAGCCTTAGACTATATGAAACAAAAGCTCGGTTATGCCATCCAGCCTAAGGAATTTTTTAAAGATTGGGAAGCTGCCATTCATGAAGAACGATTTAACATTCCAATGATTTCAGATACATTTGGCCATTTTAATCAGCAAATTGCTTTTGAAGCTAAAGATGATTTTGAAGGCATCTTTGATGGGATGCGTTTTGATAGTTCTGATTTAGGAAGTAATGCGCAAGCTCGAGCAAGTGTGATGATCTCGATGATTGAGTTACTCTCTGCCCCTGAGTTTGATCTTTCTACAGGAGGGGACACCGTTTCAGATATCTATGAATACTTGTTAGAAAAGTTTGCGACTGTATTGGCCTCGGACATGGGACAATACTATACTCCCAAAGAAATTTCAGAGGTCATGGCTCGTATTTTGACTTTTGGTAAAGCCGACGAAGACAATTTTTCTATTTATGATCCAGCGGTCGGTTCAGCTTCTCTCTTAATTACTACCGCCAGTCATATGAAACATTCCGATCAAAGGGGAGCGATTAAATACTTTGGTCAAGAAAAAGATGCCACCCCTTACCGATTGGCTCGAATGAATTTAATGATGCATAACATTGAATACAATGATATTCAGATCCATCATGCGGACACATTGGAGAGCGATTGGCCTGACGGAGTCATTGAAGGGAAAGATACGCCTCGAATGTTTGACGCAGTGATGGCTAATCCACCTTATTCTGCCCATTGGAATAATAAGGATCGGGAAGATGACCCTCGATTTCGTGAATATGGCATTGCGCCAAAAACTAAAGCGGACTATTCTTTCTTGTTGCATTGTTTGTACCATACCAAAGAGAGTGGCCGCGTGGCCATTATCCTCCCACACGGGGTCTTGTTTAGAGGCGCTGCGGAAGGACGGATTCGAAAAGCTTTGATTGATAAACATCAAATTGAAGCGGTAATTGGTTTTCCAGATAAACTCTTTTTGAACACAGGTATTCCCGTTTGTGTCTTAATTCTTAAAAAGAATCGAGCAAACTCTGATATTCTTTTTGTGGACGCAAGTCAAGGCTTTGAAAAGATGAAGAATCAAAAGCAATTACGCTCAGAAGATATTGACAAGATCACTGAAACAGTCATTCATCGCAAGGCGGTTGATAAATATAGCCACTTAGCAACGCTTGAGGAAGTCATTGAGAATGATTACAACTTAAATATTCCGCGTTATGTGGATACCTTTGAAGAGGAAGAATCGATTGACTTAGCGGATATTCAAGGTCAAATAGATGAAATAGACGCAGAGATTGCGAAGGCTAATCAAACCTTAGCAAACTACTTTAAGGAACTGGGAGTGCTAAAATGAAGGAAAGATTAAAGGCTCCAGAATTAAGGTTTCCGGGATTTACGGATGATTGGGAAGAGCGTAAGTTGGGTGATATAGCTCCCTTACGTGGCGGTTATGCATTCAAAAGCTCTAAATTCAGGAACACTGGTGTGCCAATTGTTAGAATTTCAAATATTCTTTCCAGCGGGGAGGTAGGTGGAGATTTTGCATATTATGATGAACAGGATAAGGATGACAAATATATTCTTCCAGATAAATCAGCAGTCCTAGCCATGTCAGGTGCAACAACAGGTAAGGTATCTATACTATCTCAAACTGATTATGACAAGGTCTATCAAAACCAGCGAGTTGGTTATTTTCAGTCTGTAGACTATATTGACTACGGGTTTATTTCCACAATCGTCCGTTCAGAATTATTCATGATGCAACTTGAGTCTGTTCTAGTTTCAGGCGCTCAGCCAAATGTATCGTCAAAAGAAATTGATTCGTTTAATTTTATGATTCCCATATTAGTTCAGGAGCAACAAAAAATCGGTTCATTCTTCAAACAGTTAGATGACACTATCGCTCTTCATCAACGTAAGCTAGATTTGTTGAAAGAACAGAAAAAAGGCTACTTACAAAAAATGTTTGTTTAGGGTCTATAATTAGATAATAACCCCTCAAAAAGACTATTAAAATAACCCCCGTTATCTATTGGACAGGTAATAGGGGTTGTTTTTATGTTTTTTTTATATAATAGAACCAAAGATTGCTGATGATTGTACTAGATAAATACAGTTATAGAGCTTATATAATCTATTCTAAGAGTGTTAAGCTCCTTAGACTTGAATTATATGGCAATGATATCTATACGAGCATACAAGCCATAATATGAGCATATATAGCTAGTCAGATGAGTGTACTAGATAGTTTTATAGCTACTTTTTTAGATAGCCCTTAGCCCTTATCGTGTCGTATAATCCCAGCAAGTTAAAAGAAAAGACTACTTAATTTCAAAACTTTTCTATAAATAACTCTGTCAGACTTCTACGCGTCACGGAGTGTTTCTGTTCACGACACTCATGGAACTCATAATCTTTTATTTCATGCTACGCTCTAGGCTATTTGTAAAGTAATATACATTTTCAATTGAGTCTAGGTTTTAAGCAACTATCCTGACCCTCAAGCGTAAGATTATAAATGACTTTCGATATGTTCAAATTTATTCAATATTGAATTCTCTACTTACATTAGTTACAAGTCATTCAGTAACTAACTATTTAATTAACTTATTTAATAATATCAAAGTTTTTTTAAAATTTCTCTTCATTGATACCAGTTTTAAAGCTTATATTAATTTATATTATATATTTTAATCTTTTATTCTTTTGCGTGAAAAAAAAGTCAGTGTTTCCAAGGGTTTAAAGAATTTAATACTGACAAAAATCGATGTAATCACTGACAAAAATCGATGTAATCACTGACAAAAATCGATGTAATCACTGACAAATGATTGATAATGTCAGTGAATGCTGATATAATAAAAACATAGAGAAATTGACTCGCTAAAGATTTTTCTCTATGCCTATTTAAAAACACTCACAAAGGAGTATTACTATGTCTAGTATAGCAGAAAAACAAGAAAACCAAAAGCAGGTGTATACCTTGAATGAATTAGAAAAACGCAAAGTAGTGGAACATAACGCTTTAATTCAAAGTGTGGCTAAAATGCAAAAAACAGCTTTAAAAATGTTTGAGTTAGCCGTGTCTTGTATTGATACGGAAAACCTACCTGAAAATAATACGGTGTATCTTTCCAAAAAAGAGCTGTTTTCTTTTTTTGAAGTATCGTCTAGTAGTAAGCATAGTCAATTCAAAGAAGCAATTGAGATTATGCAAAAACAAGCCTATTTTAAAATCAAGTCTAATAAAAAACTAGGTATTGAGTATGAAAGCATTGTACCTATCCCTTATGTTAAATGGAATGATTATAATGATGAAGTCACGATCCAATTTAGCGAACATATTATGCCTTATTTAATCAATTTAAAATCTGAATTTACACAATATAAAATTTCAGAACTACAAAAACTAAATAGCAAATATTCAATTATTTTGTATCGTTGGTTGTCTATGAACTACAACCAGTACGAGCATTACAGCAATAAGGGCGGACGGAGAGCCGAACAGGTGGAAAACTACCGCAACCCCTCAATATCAGTGAAAGAATTACGAACTATCACGGATACAGTCAATGAATATAAGGAGTTTTGGAATTTTGAAAATAGAGTGTTAAAAAAAGGAATTGAAGAAATTAACGCTCATACCTCTTTTAATGTGTCTTATGAAAAAATAAAAAAAGGACGTTCAATTGATAGCATTGTCTTTCATATTGAGAAGAAACGAACCGCAGACGACAACAGTTACAAGCTAGAAGACCAAGCCTATATTGAGGGCAAGAAAGCTAAAGAAGAAACAGAAAAAGACTTGTATACAGAATCTATGCAAAGCCCTTATACTAAGCTACTGTCTGAAAATATGTTGCTTTTCCCAAATGATTTTATGGATATTAAAACAATGGCAGGCTTACAGAAAAATGTTTACCCTCTCTATGACGAACTGAAAGCCTTACGAGGACTTAATGGGGTCAAAGGTCATTTAAGCTATGTATCTAGCAAACAAGAAGCCTATTCTAAACGCAATATAGCGAAGTATCTCAAAAAAGCAATCGAGCACTATCTACCAACGGTTAAAAGACAGGACTTATGATGAGTGAAAAGTTAAAGACAATCAAAGAGCAAAAAAGGATAGAAGAACAGAAAAAAGGCTACTTACAAAAAATGTTTGTTTAGGGTCTATAATTAGA
>OMEJ01001191.1_pt1 | contig 10471 bp, 7 predicted proteins | sample 1645361 | NCBI WGS metagenome assembly OMEJ01 (sample SAMEA103958156, study PRJEB25191) | human gut metagenome
AAAATATAATATACAACGTTCAGGGCGATTGTATTTTTCATCGGAGGTCCGATCAGTTCTTTAACCGGAATACGATATACGGTAGAGTAACCGAAATCTCCCTGTAAGATATTTCCCATCCAGCTTAAATACTGAACCGGAATCGGTTTATCAAGTCCGAGACGTACTCTTGCCTGTTGATAAAGCATCTCATACTGTTCCGGTGAAACACTCTGCTTTTGTCCCTCGACCATAAGTCTGGCAGGGTCACCAGGTACCATTTTGAAAATACCAAACAGTAAGATGGAAAGCAGGAAGAATACTATAATAATATAACCAAGTCTTTTCAATATGTATTTTGCCATAATGTAGTTTTCTCCTTCTGGATGAAATAGTTATTCCTGAATTATTCATGACATGTGATTCTGTCCGAACCATTACCATAATTTTGTTTTCGTATAAAGAAAAGATACGGGAAGACAGAACATTTTCCTTTGTTCTGTCCTCCCTGTTTTGTCATGCATATCAAAAGTTAATAGAATTGATCTATTCTGATGAATCCTTTATGCTTATTCTTCAAAGTATGCATCTAATACCATTGCTCCCCATCCCACATGAGCTCTAGGAACGAAATTCTTAAGCTTCGGATTGAAGAACATATAAGAAACTCCTGATCCCATTGGAAGACTTGGAAGTTTTTTGTTGTATGCCAGCTGGAATTCTCCATATAATTTTCTAAATCCGTCAATGTCTTCAGGATCAACTTTCTGCATCTCTTTACCGATTGCTTTTAATTCCGGATCGGAAATGTAGTTAACATTCCAGCTTCCCATTAAACTCGGATCGTCATCGAAGCAGTTCCAGTAGAAGAGAATTTCCGGAATTCCGATACTACTGTAGAAAATGTTATATTCTGGTTCATCGATACCCTGGCGATTCAAATGGTTGATCATAAGTGCAAAGTCCATAGATGTGTATTTGTATTCCATACCGATCTTTTCTGCTTCCGGTGGGATTACTGTGTTGTAAAGTTTTGAGTAGTCATCTTCACAGCATGCTACTTCAACTTTTAATTTCATCAATTCACCATCTACTTCTTTATAACGGTATTTGTCTGTACCTTCTTTGTACTCTTCACCTTTTTCGTTCAGTGTCCAACCACCATCGATGAGTTCCTGTTTTGCTTTATCAAGGTCATATGAGTAGTGAATCAGTTCAGATTCAATATCATCTTTGATTGCTGCAAAATCTGTTGTAGCATCTGTTGCATAACAGTCTACCACTGTACCGTATCCGCCTGTTAACTGTTTGTTGATTTCATCACGGTCTACGATATAAGCGATTGCACGTCTTACTTCTTCAAACTGTGTCGGTCCAAAGTCACACATATAACGCATCTCGTTGATACGTGTTCCCGGTACAAGACCATAGTTTGCATCTAATTTTCCTTCTTCTACTTTTGTTAAAGCAGCTTCGATCTTTTCTCCTGTACCTGCTGAGTAGAAATCAATTGTTCCTTTTTCAAATTCGTCACGGATTGTTTCATCTGCAACCGGTTTGGAAATAATTGTCTGGATATGTGGTTTTGTTCCATCATATGTTCCAAGGTATTCTTCGTTGATTTCAAGTTCAACAGTTTCAGTTGTAAGGTCAACACTCTTTAATTTGTAAGGTCCGCATACAACCGGTGCTTTGTAACGGAATCCTTTATCCGGATCAAGCAAGGTTTCTCTGATGAGATCTTCTGTAAATCCGTCTGTAAGGTATGCTCCGTTTCCATCATCTTTCACGTCGCATCCAGGAGCGATTGCTGCAAGCGGTTCCGGTCCATAGGCAACATTTGCCATCTCATAATAGTTCGGAAGCTGATCTGCATTGATTGTCATAGAAAATTCGTAATCCCCAAGAAGGTTACAATTACCACATATGAATATCTTTCCATTTGCGTAAAAAATATTATCCATTCCTGCACCACACATACCACCATACATGGTACAGTCGTAGCCACCAGTTCTAACATTCAATCGTTCCATCGCCTTATTCAAGAACGCATTAAAATCAGGTAACGATATCCCCTGTTTTCCAATCATCCTAGAAAACGTGATCCTATTACCAAATTGTTCAAAGAACCCTATGGTCGCTTCCGGATTATCAATTATCTCTTTTCCAACAGTACAATTCATAGAAGGATACTTTCCATTCACTTCTTTGTATAAAGCTATATTTGCCATCACTCGCTCATGAGTTCCACATCTATACTTGTCGTGAATAGCAGAGATTCCATCTACTGAAAAGCCAACATTTACATTGTATTCTTTGAAGAATTCTAACTTCTCACGATCAACTAAAAGACCGTTTGTAATGGTGTATGCAGCAATTCTTCCTGATTTCAAATAATCTCCAATATGAGCGATATACTGCTTAAGTTTCTCATAATCTAACATTGGTTCTCCATTACCCACGAACCCTAACTTAAACAAATCAATATCGTTGTCTTCAATGTGTGAAGCAATAATATCAAGGATAGTAATTACATCCATATTGTCCTCTTGAATGTAATCCTTCTTCTCATGAAAATGGCAATAAGTACAATTGAGATTGCATCGATTATTTATCGATATACAAGCTCGTGTTACCATCTTCTATTCCCCCTCTTCTGACTATTCGTATTGTTACCTCTATTAAACTGCTTTCTTGTAGGACCAGATTCATGATACTCACTAACCCAATCAGCAGCTGTTTTACCATCAATGTCAACGATCTTCTGATCAGCTCCTGCATCAATGAGTATCTTTCGAATATCCCAAGTATGCTTTTCCTTATTATTTTCAAAGTGACCATTCATGCAGGCCTTCATGAGCGCAGTAAATCCATTAGCGTCCTGCTGGTTAATACTGGTTCTTTCATCCTCACATAAAGCAATTACAAAATCCTTCTTTCCCTCCCAGGCAGCAATCATTAATGGCATATTGCCCTCATTCTTCTGGCGTACTTTTCCGGCATCAAAAGGATTTCTACTTCCAACATTAGGATTTGCCTTACATTCTAAAAGCAAAAACATAAACATCTCATAATCCTTCATCTGCACTGCATGCGATAGAGCAGGGAAATATCTACGACTGCAATCACGCTTATTCACATCTGCACCAAGCTGAATGAGCCATTTGATTTTTTCTTTTCTTTGCTCAATTGTGGCCCTATTATTTCTTACAGCAGAAATAATAAGGGTATTTCCATCCTGAAGATATGCATTAACTTCGTCTGCTGTCGGTTCTTCGCATTCCTCATATGAATCTGCGTAATAAGCGTCAATTCTAGCCAATTTAGTCATATTGATAAGATCCTGCTTAGTAGCCATATATTCTCTAAGATGTAATGCTGAAACGGATTCATGCCCTTTAAGATATGCTGAATAATCGGTGTCCTCTGTTATGATATCTACTTTGCAGTGATATGTATCAGAAGCCTCCTGTGCAATATATATTATTTTGCAATCTTCGTTATCTTCATCAGCATCGCCATTATATTCCATAAGAATTGTACGAGAACCATAGCTAATACCACGAATAACTTCCCAAGCCTTTCTCCCAAGAGAACCTGAATTCTTATTCTTTATATTATCTAATTCATCAACAACTACCTTTGGAATAACTACCTTGCTATATTCCTTGTTCAGTTCATCAATTAACTGTGAATTCTTAAGTAACGCTGAAGTATCTGGAACTGCAACCTTCTCCCCTCTTAAAAATTGTTCGGTCTGTGATTCTGACATTCCAAAAACCTTACAATATTTTCTTGCCATTTCCAATAGAGTTTTTTCTGCAGTTTTTCCACCTTCAACACGTGAAATAGACGACTTGTTCATACCAGTTCCTGGTTTCAAGCCCTCTAATACATCAATCTTCTTTGCCATGTCATCCATGGTACAGCCATTCTTTTCACGAAGCTCCTTCAATCTCGAACAAAGGAAAGCTATCTGATTATCATTTGCCATAAGTAACGCCCCTTTCACAGGTATGTATGTAATTTGATTATTGGCTTTATCTCATACTCTCATTATATACATCGTTGCATTTTTCACAACGAAAAGGTGTGTTTTTGCAACAAATATTCAAAAGGCGCAACTCATCACTTCATTTACTTAATATATGCAACTAAATGAAGCTACTTGCAACAACACAAATGTGGTTTTTTTCAAAGTTCCGTTTTTCGGATCAACGAAAAACTCCACAATGAAACCAGACCCTTGGCCTAACAAAAATAACCTTCTAGCGTACCACTGGAACAAGTACGCCAAAAGGTTTTCTGGTGTTAAATCATTTTCAATTTTTCATCACACGCACATATTTTTCCGCACTATTTTGTGGATATGTTTATTAAAATAGTGCCTTCAAACCCGCTTAAACTGGGCATTTCTTTGAAAGGAGACAAACTGTTTCAACGGTACTTTCATTGTCCCAACTAAGTTCTTCTGTTTCCGCACCATTAAAATACACCGGGAAACGGAACTTAATGTGCTTCAGGAATCTGCCATCCGGCTGCTCCTGCTCATAAATGTCCACCTGCTCTACAAAACTGCTTAAAAACTCTTTTTTCTCCAAGTCGGTGAACTTATCATACAGTTTATCAAAATACAGCAAGAATTGGTAGACGTTATCTTCCGAAATTTTCTTCTGTTTGATGTTCAGTAATCGGTTCTTTACCTCACTGATACTGTTCTCCACACCTTCGATTTCATCATAGAGACGATACAGTCTTGTCTCCATATCCTGATATTTTTTCTCATAGAATCGATCTGTAATATCCAGGCTGTCCATCTGCTGTCCGAGCCTGTTCTTTGCTCCGGTCAGCTGTCGGTGCTGTTTCTCCAGTTCTTCAATTTCCTTTTCCACTTCCGTTGTGTCAATCCTTGCACCGATTTTCTTCAAAATTGCTTCCTCAAATTTTGGATTCTGCACAAGTTTCCGGATTACTTCCTCTACCGCATCATTCACCTTATCTTCACTCCATTGTTTGCGGTAGCTGCAATTATGCCCATCCACCAGCCTTCGATGCTTGCAGGCATAATAAAAATAGTCCTTATATGCCGTACCGTCTTTTCTTTTTTTTCGATTGACATTCCCATACATTCCGCTACCACAAAGAGGGCATTTCAAAATGCCGGATAAAATATGCTCATGATCTAAACTATGGGTCTTTTCGTATGATACTCCTGTTTTCTGCCGTTTCTGATGTGCCAGTTCCCAATCCTCTTCTGAAATGATACCTTCATGGATGCCATCGTTCAGCATATATTCTTCCTGCTTTACAATCCGATATTCATTTCTTGTTCCGGGAACCTTTTCGTTCTTTCTTCGACCAAATGCCAGTTTCCCACAGTAGATTGGATTATCCAGAACACCTTTGATGAATGAAGTTGCAAAAGCATCCAGTGTATTATTCTGCCTCTTTTTCTTTTTATATCCATGCTGATTCAGCCATGACGCAATCGCACTCATTCCCATATTGGTATGGATAAATTTATCAAAGATCAATCGAATTACCTCTGCTTCGTCCTCTGCAATCTGAAGTTCCCCGTTTACTAACTTGTAACCATAGGGAGCAAAGCCACCGTTCCATTTTCCTTCTCTGGCTTTCTGCTTCCGTCCTTCCATGGTCTGCACCAGAATATTTTCACGTTCAATTTCTGCTACCGCTGACAAAACGGAGATCATCAGCTTGCCACTATCTTTAGAACTGTCAATGCCATCCTCTACACAGATCAGATTCACTCCAAAATCCTGCATCCTCTGCAATGAATTCAAAACGTCCGCAGCATTACGCCCAAAACGGGAAAGCTTAAATACCAGCACAAACTGTACATCGTCCGTACCATCTTCAATATTGTCCAACATCCGCTGAAACTCCGGTCTGCCTTCTACGCTTTTACCGGATTTTCCTTCATCTGCAAATTCCTGTACAATCTCCATATTCTGATACTCAGCATACTTTCTCAGTTTATCTCTCTGTGCATCCAGGCTGTAACCATCCACCTGCATGGTGGTGGATACACGGATATAGATATAGCATTTTGTCTTTTTTTTCATAAGTATCTCCTTATTTTTCTGATAAATATCCCAGTGCAATTTCCAACAATTCCGCTGCAACCTGATGATTCCTGATGCGCATTAAATTATCCCAAACATCTACTTTTCCAAGAAGATTCATGCCCCCATGCCATACTAATTCATCATCAATGACAGCAAACCGTTCTTCTACTTCTGTTTTTGTTACTACATTCATTCCTACCAGCTGCATTGTTCTGATTAACTCATGGCATACATCCGAACTTCCATAAACAATCTCTTCCGGATCTGTTGTGATGATTGTTACCTTTACACCTGCTTCCTGCCTTCCCTTCATCAGGAACAAAAATCGTTCAATCTTGTCCTGTCTGATATCCGGGCTGGAAATTACCACCATTTTTTCTGCCTCCACTATATCCTGCTCAAACTTTTCAGTGTAATTTCCGGAATCGAATATTGCATTTATCATCTGTTTCGGCTGTAACTCTCCCGTCCATATTGAAAATCCTGTCTTTTTGTATGTTCTTAACCTTTTTGCATACATCTTATCAAAGAAGCGGACATGAGAATCAATATAATCATACACATAAACAGCTTCTTTTCCGGGAAAATCTCTATTCAGTCTTCCCACATACTGTTCAAGACGCCCTTCAAAAGACACAGGAGCCGCAAGCATTAATACATCCAGTCTTGGCAAGTCAAACCCTTCTCCTATCTTCTGACCGGTTGCGACAAGAATAAGTGTTTCATTTTCAGGAACCTGCTTTAACCTTACTCGTATTTCTGCATTTTCCTTATCGGAGTTATCACCATATAGAAGAAATACATGATCTGCGTCGTCTTTCAATGTATCATATAAATATTTTGCGTGTTCTTTAAATCTCGTCAAAATTACCGGAGTACGTTTTCTTGCAACACAGGTTATCACATCGTTCGCAATCATCTCATTACGTATCCGACTGGTACTAATAAGACTATATGCTTTATTGATATCATCCCTGCTTTCTGCATTATCAACCACTCTTGTATATCTCGGGACAAAATAATGTCCAATTCCCTGCTCCTGCGCCCTCTCCAATGCAGTAAATCTGTGTCTCAGTGGGCCCAGCAACATATAAATGATTCTGTCAAGACTGTCACCGCGTTTTGGTGTGGCCGAAACACCATACACATATTTTGCATTGATCTTCTGTAATAATTCCATAGATGTATTGGAAGCTGCGTGATGGCATTCATCCATGATTACCATTCCATAGGAATTAATCCGTTCATTAAATTTTCCCCTGCTATACATAGAACCAACCATGGCAACATCTATGATGCCCGTCAATGTATTTTTACTGCCATGCAAAATTCCTATGGCACTGTCTCTCTTTTTCTTTCTTCCTGTTTTTGTTTCATATTCCGGTGGTTCTTCTTTTATTTCCAAAAACTTATTCAGTTCATCAACCCACTGATTCAGTAAATCTTTGCTCTGTAACAGGATAAGCGTATTTACTTTTCGCTCCGCAATAAGATAACTGCATACTACCGTCTTGCCAAATGCAGTTGCCGCACTCAGAACGCCATCGGAATGTGACAGCAATTTTTCTGCCGCCAGTTCCTGCTGTGTTCGCAAATCCCCCTTAAAAGATACTCTGATTGGATGTCCTGTTTCTCTCTGATCAGAAACATCAACGGAAATCCCTGTCTTTTCACATTCTTCTATTAATTTTTCTCTCAATCCCCTCGGGACCTGTATGTACCCATCTATATCTTTTCCTAAATACACAGCACTAAAATTGTAGTAATTTGAATATCCAAGCCTTTTATTTTTATAAAATTCCGGATTATCAAATGCTGCCAGACTACGAATCTGATTTTGTATTCTTGGCATAAGGTTCAAAGTATCAATATAAACTCCATTACCCAATACCATATGCAGCTTGCCCACAACATCAGCTTTAGAAAACTCGCACTTCTTTTTCCATGGTTTCGGTCTGGAGTTTTTATCAATATTAGCAAGCATTCCTCTGGCTTCTGCTAATTCTCCCTGCCATTTTACCATGTATTGTTCAATATCTTCTATGCCCAGCTTCTCTGTTTTATTAAATAGAATATCCCATTGATCAGGATATGCATTCCAATTTTCATCTACAAAAGCACTATTTCCATGCTGAAGTGCCTGTCCCTGTAACGGTAATGCAATCAAATTACCTATACTGCTTGTCACATCCTGTGAAGGATACATTCTGTCATAATAATGAAACGATTTCAGATTAATGGAAGTTGAGCCTTTATCCAATAAGAGAAATCCGAAATTTCTTGCCGTTGCCGCCGGTATTGCCTTTTTAAAGAAAATCCATACATGTGCCCCTTTCCCGGAGCGGGATCTCTCAACTAAAGGTCTGATACCATTAAGCTCACACATTTTTCTAAGAGCATCCACTTCTTTATGCCACTCATTATCCGTATTGGCAAAATCGGTAGCTTCCGCTCCTTTATAGTGGCTCAGTTGTCAAGACAAAAATCTAAGATTTTTATAATGAACTGATATGGTGGACAAGTTACAAGGAACATGGAGAGAACAGTGGAGCACTCCCCAGATCCAATATATGCTAAGCTACATATGGCATCAACATTGCCGGATAGTAGCATTCAGCCGGTGTTTGGTAATCAAGTGCAGAATGGCGTCGCTCAAAGTTGTAGGTGTGGATATACTGTCTGATAGCAGCCCTTGCTTCCCTGATGTTGTTGTACTGTGTCAGATAGGCTTCCTCATACTTGAAGCTGCGGAACCAGCGCTCAATCATGATGTTGTCTGCCCAGCGGCTTTTTCCATCCATACTCTGGCGGATACCGTTTTCCTTTACAAAGTCAATGTATTGCTGACTTGTAAACTGACAACCCTGATCTGAATTCAAGATCTGAGGTTTTGCCACTTTGAAAGCTTTTTTCAGGGCACTGATAACCATTCTGGTATCAAGTGTGTCATCCACTTCCCAGCCGACAATACAACGGCTATACCAGTCGATCACGGCTGTCAGATACAGAAATCCGCGCTTGATCGGAATATATGTAATGTCAATAGACCATGCCTGATTTGGTTTGTCTATGACCGCATTACGAAGAAGATATGGACATACTTTCGCCTGCTGCATTCGCTTGGAAAGATTCATCTTTGGATAAATCGGGTAAATATCCATCTCATTCATGTAGCGTCTTGCCTTGCGGCGTCCAACCTGGTAACCACGGGTTTTTAACTGTGCAGACATTTGTCTTGCGCCCCAAGTGGGATTATCTGTATGGAGATGATCAATGATCTCTTTGCAGGCCAGTTCCTCATCTGAAATAGGGGCACCCTTGTAATAAATGCTTGTACGGTTGATGTCAAGCAACCTGGCGCCAACAGAAGCTGGAATTTCCTTAGTCGTCAAAAGGTTTTGGACTAAACTTACTCTCGTAGTCAGGTCCACAAATTTCTTCAGATTTTTTTTTGAGCCAGTCAACCTGCATGGTTAACTGACCAACCTTTTTGGCATACTCCGCTTTCTCCTTACGCTCTTCGGCAAGCTTTTCTTTGAGGTTTTCCTCACGCTTGTCGTCGAACACAACCGAAGCATTGTTCAAGAACTCTTTTTTCCAGTTGCGGAGCAGATTTGGTTGGATGTTATTTTCAGTTGCAAGGGTATTGAGATCTTTCTCACCCTTAAGCAGCTCAATTACAAGGTCTGATTTGAATTTGGCATTAAAATTTCTTCTTTGTCTGGACATGATAATGGATCCTTTCTTTCATACTGGTTTAAGTATATCAGATTCATTAAAAACTGTCCGAAAAAGTGTCTTAATTTATGAGACCATTATATTCTTTCGTTTTCAGCCACAAAGGACAATACCTGTAAAACAATGTCACTCAGAAAAGTCCCCATAAGATCTTTGCCTCTTCTGGTATCTAATAACGGCATATCCAAAACAACAATATTTACATTTTTTTCTTTAGTGATTTTACGCCATTGGTTTTGTATTTCTTCATAATCACGTCCCAACCGATCGATTGATTTAATAACGATTGTATCTCCAGCACGAATTTTCCTTAATAATTTTTGATATTGCGGCCGATTAAAATCTTTCCCGCTTAATTTATCAAGATAAATTTGTTTCCTTGACATTGGATAATTCTCCAAGGCAATCATTTGCCGATCCTCATTTTGTTCTCTTGTTGAAACTCTTGCATAACCATAAATATTTGTCATAAACTAAAACCTCCTAAATTTATGCAGTATTATAAAAATATCTGCATAAATATTATTAACAAGTTATGATAAATCTATATTACTGAATATAAAAAAAAGTTAGTAATAAGTCGATGTTACTAACTAGCTAGAAATATTATTACTTTATAAATTGATTTTAATAAATATAAAACCGGTAACAATAAACATTATAGA
>OMEJ01001195.1_pt1 | contig 10408 bp, 11 predicted proteins | sample 1645361 | NCBI WGS metagenome assembly OMEJ01 (sample SAMEA103958156, study PRJEB25191) | human gut metagenome
GCTTGCATAGGCAACGGCGGGCCGTCCTATATGGACGGCCTGCTTTTTTGTGCCCTTTTACACTCGAAATCCAAATAAAAGGCCGTGAAAGGAGGACACCGAAGCTGCCTTTCGAGTGGGCTGTCCCACCTTTCACGGTCAGAAAGGGTTTTATGAAAAAGAGAATCGTCACATTGCTTCTGACTCTGCTGACAGTGCTCTCGCTCCTGCCAACGGTGGCGATGGCGGCAGAATCCACTGGCGTGGGGATTACGCCGGTGACGGACCCCAACCTCTGGACCACCCGGCTCAACTCCCAGGGGCAGACCTATTCCTACCGCCCGCCCACGGCGGCGGGGCGGCAGCTCTACTGCATGGACCTGGGCTACTCTTACCGTTCTGGCACGGAGTCGTTTCTCCAATCCTACATGTACCGCTCCGCCACCGGAGCGGATGCGGACGCCCTGTGGAATGACGCTGTTGCCGAGACCGGCCTGGGCGAGATGGACGCCATCACCAAAGAGAACGTCAAATGGATGATGAGCTACATTACGGACTACACCGGTGAAATCCCCGGCAGCCTGTTCATGGCACTTCAGACCTACATCTGGGACAATCAGAGCGATAAGAGTGCGGGCGGCGATCCCAGCGGCGACATCGACGCTGGCGGCTTCGCCAACGCTGATACCTACGACCAATATGTAGAGTATTACAACTGGCTGCTGGGCCAGAAGGCCAATGAGGATGCCGAATTCCAGCGGCAGATCGAGGAATACGCCGCCCAGGGCATCCACGCCTCCATCGTGGAGGACGAGAGTTCCAAGTGGGCGGTGCTGGCCACCTCCAGTGTCTCCGGGCGGCAGTCCTTCTTCGCCTACCACAGCGGCCGTAAGGTTATCGCAGATGATGAACCGCAGGATGACGATGATCCTCCTCCCGCTGGCGATGGCGACATCACCTTCCAGAAGGTCATCGCCGGTACCGACAAGGGCCTGGACGGGGCCGTCTATAACATCTACCTGGACGGCCAAATCGTTGGCAGCGATGTGACCTCCGGAGGGGGATACATCGAGGTCCACGATGTCACCGAGGGCCTGTGGTCCTTTGTAGAGCAGGAGGCCCCGGCGGGCTATGCCTTGGACCCGACGCCCCACAGCGTCTACGTCAGCGTTACCGACGGCGATAAGCAGTACACCGTCACCGTTGGAGACGAGGAATTGCCCGGCATCAAGGTCATCAAGACCTCGGCTGTCGATGGCTCTCCCGTGGAAAACGCCGTCTATTCTATCGAGGGCGTCACTTGCGCCTTCAGCACCTCCGTCTCCACCGGACCGGATGGGAGCGCCCTGGTGGAGGACCTCCCCGCCGGCGTTTATATCGTCCGTGAGGAGTCCGTTCCGGAGCCGTTCGTGCGGACTGCCAGCGAGCAGACCATCGCCCTCCGGCCCGGCAAAATCAGCGAGGCACGGTTTGAGGATTACACCCGGCCCGGATTGGAGATCGTCAAGCGGAATATTGCCGACAGATCTCCCATTGAGGGAGTCACCTACCAGGTCCGGCAGATCGACGGGGATTTCCTGGACACCGTAGAGACCGATTCCAGCGGCAAAGCATTTCTCGAAGTGGCCCCCGGCAGCTACGAAATTTCGGAGGTCAACGTACCGTCCAACGTCATTATCAGCGAGATTCCCCAGACCATTTTCCTGGAGCCGGGCGTCACCCGGACGGTGCGCTTCTTTAACGCAGTCAAACCATCGCTCACAGTTATCAAACGCAATTCCATCACAAAAGATCCACTTGAGAACGCCAAGTTCCATATCTATTATGCCAGCGACAACACTGAAACCGGCGAGATCAATGACCTGGGGACGTACTACACGGACTCCTCGGGGCGCATCGTGCTCACCAATGTCAACAGGGGCTGGTACAAGGTCGTCGAGGAGGAGAGTCCGACAGGATTCTCCATCCAGGATGACGGCATCTATGAGTTCTACCTGGAGGCCGGCGTCAGCCGTGAGTTGGTCGTGGACAACACGCCTCTCAGTGCGCTTGTTGTCTACAAATACGATAGTGCGACGAAGCTGCCGCTGGAGGGCGCACGATTCGAGCTGCGTTACCTCAGCGGCGAGACCTCCGGCACAGAGGGGACGGTCATTGGCGAATATGTGACCTCGAAAAATGGGTCCTTCACGGTCACGGGGCTAAAAGAGGGCACCTATATCTGTCAGGAACTGGAAAGCCCGGACGGCCACCTCATCGACTCGGAACCCCAGACTGTCTATATCTCTGGCAAAGAGCAGGATGTGGTCACCCTGCGGTTCGGCAACGCGCCGTTGGGGTCTTTGCTTATTACGAAGGTCTCGGATGATGAGAAACGGGAGCCGCTCTCTGACGTCGAGTTCCTGCTGACGGACAGCAGCGGAAACTTCATCGGCACCAACAACGGCCGGTATGTGACCAACAGCGCGGGCGAGATTCTGGTGGAGGGCCTCACCCCTGGAACCACAGTGGTTGCGCGGGAGGTACGGGCCAAGCCTGGCTATCTGCTGGACGACAGCCCCCAGTACGCCCTAATCCGCAGCGGCGAAACCGTTGGCCTCGAATTTAGAAATGCTCCCGCAGGCAATCTGGTCATCGTCAAGCGGAGCAGCTCCGGCACCCATGAGCCGCTGGAGGGTGTGGAGTTCAAGATCACCTATGCGGATGGGTCCTATGTCCCGGATGAAAACGGCCAGCTCTCCTCCAACGGCCTCTACTATACGGACCGGGAGGGCAAGATTACCATTTCCGGGGTGGTGGGCACCGTCGTGGTAACGGAAACGGCCTCGATTCCAGGCTATACCATCGACGAGGCCACCCGGACCCAGACGGTGGTGGTCCACCCAAACGACACCCAGACGTTGTATGTGTACAATGAGCCAGAGACGACCCTCGTCCTGGAAAAGTTCATCAAAGGCACAGACCGGGAGCCGTTGGCCGGCGTGGAGTTCCTGGTCACAGACGGCGCCGGGACGGTCATTGGTCCCAACAACGGCGTCTACACCACCGGGGAGGATGGCCGTGCGGTCATCACCGGCCTCACCCCCGGAACTACCATCACCGCCAGGGAGACCCGAACAGCGGAGGGCTTTGTGCTGGATGGCAGCCCCCAGAGCATCCTCATCAAAGAGGGCGAGGTCCAGACGTTGACCTTCTGGAATGCCAGAGAGGGTGGCGTGGAGCTGGTCAAGGTCAACGCCGCGGACAAGACGGAGCGGCTTTCTGACGCTGTTTTTGAGATCCGCAAGGCATCGGATGACGCCCTAGTGGACACCGTTACCACGGGAGACACCCGCACTGTGTTTGCTCCGCTTGCCGAGGGCGATTATTATGCTCTGGAACTGGAAAGCCCCTCCGGATTCAAGCTGGACTCTACCCGGCACTATTTCACCGTCAAGGATGGCGAGGTCACTCAGGAGGTCATTGAAAATGAGGCCGTCTCCGGCATTCTGCTCCATAAGGTGGACAGCGCCACTGGGGATGGAATTTATGGCGTCACCTTCCTGCTCTACGATGATACCAACACCCCCATTGGCCAGTACACCTCGGATGACCGAGGCTATGTTTACATTGAGGGGTTGGAGAGTGGCCGCTTTTATTTGCGTGAATTGGAAAACGAAGGTTATATCGTAGACACGGAGAAAAAGACCGTCTATGTAAAGTCTGGGGAGACCACGGAGATCACCTGGAAGAATACCCCCATCACCGGTCAGATTCAGATCACGAAAACCTCGGCAGACTATAACAGTATGAATGGCTGGCCCGCCGGGACGCCCATCCCCAACACGGAGTTCGAGATTTATAACGCCCGGACCGGCAAGCTGGTAGATACCATCCGCACGGACAAAAATGGTGTCGCCGTCTCCAAGCCCTTGCCTTTGGCGCGCTACGAAGTGATCGAATCCAAAGCCGCGGATTTCTATGGCCTGGACAAGACTCCCATCGAGGTGGAGATCGAGTACGCCGGGCAGATCGTGAAAGCCGCCATGACCAACAAGAGCCTCTACACCAACGTCTCCATCAAGAAGACCGGCTATGTGGAGGTCATGCCCGGCCAGACCCTACGCTACGACTTCACCGACATCGCCAACAACTCCACCACATCCCTCGAGTCTTTCTACTGGAGGGAGCGCCTGCCTGCTTTCGCGCACTTGCAGAAAATCGTCACCGGCACCTGGAACGTCCCCGGCAGCTACAAGATCGTCTATAAGACCACGCTCAGCGGAGATACCTACCGGGTCCTGGCGGACAATCTCAGCACCCAGCAGAACTATGTGCTGGATGCCTCGCCAGCGGCCCTGGGCCTCGCCTCCGGGGAGAAGGCAACGGAGTTCATGGTGGTGTTCGGGATCGTACCGGCCAACTTCCGGCAGGTGGAGGCGCCCGTGGTGTACTGCACCGCCAGCCAGTGGCTCACCGGCGGCAGCCAGATCGTCAACCAGACAGATGTGGGCGGCATCCACGATGGGCAGTGGATCATGGCCACCTCCCGGTGGGCGACCAAGGTCTATAAGCCTGCTGAACCCCTGCCCAGAACCGGATATTGAGAAGCATCAGAAACTGGAGAGCCGCCCCGATTTGGGTCGGCTCTCCCATTTTCGATAGGAGGAACAACGATGAACCGTAAGAGATTCCTGCCTATGCTGACAGCATTCTACCTGCTGGCGGCTCTGTTCTGCACCCCAGCCCTGGCGGTCGGCAGTGTGGCGGATGCGGTGGAACAGACTTGGGGCGACGCCTCAGAGCAGATCAAGGCTGTAGTGGACAGCGTAGTGTTTCCGGCGTTGAGCATGGTGCTGGCCATTGCGTTTTTTGTGAAGCTGGCGCTGACGTATTTTGAGTATCGGAAGCACGGACAATTTGAGTGGACGGGCCCGGCCATCCTGTTCGTCTGCCTGATCTTCGTCCTGCTGGCCCCCAACTACATCTGGGGCATCATCGGAGGATAAGGAGAATGGTAATGCAGAGAGAGGAATTTTCGGAGAGGGCCCAGATACAGAAGATGGATACAAACCAGGGAGAGCGGGCACGCCTGGAAAATAGGAGGCGGTTTGCAGGGGAACTGGCGGAGGGGGCCCTTCAGTTTTTCGCCCTGGAACAAACCCTTGGCGGCCAGGCGGGAGGCTTTGGAGCGTGGCTGCAAGCCACATACGAGTTGAATGAAGATTTTGAAGAGCCCTATTCAAAAGTAGTGGATGACATCTGTCAGGCATTTCGGGAGGTGGAGCGCCGCCATGGGACAGCAATCGCCCAACATTTATATGACGTCCACTCTGTCATCCTTCCGACGGAGATTCAGAACGCTGCCGATTACCTGGCTCTTGGCGGGCAGCCGGAGGATCTCCCAGCGTTGGCAAGGAGCGGCATTTTTCTGGAGCATCTGGACCCAGATGCCATCACCAGGGCTATCGACTACATGGAGTCTGCCGGAGAGGCATCCGGCGCCTATCAGGCCGCAAAAGTTGAGACACAGGATAAGACCTGGGATTCCGGACAGAAGTTCCAGCAGACCATGGGGAGGTAACTTGGGTTACCGGAATGCCGCGGCTCGGGAATCATGAAAATCAGATTGCTTAATGTCCTACCGCAGGGTATAATAAATTCAGCGAGGAGGTGCTGAGGATGACGGTTAAAGTGAAAGAGGAATTGTCCCATATCTGCCAAATCATTGCGGAAACAGTGGATGCTGAAAAAATATACCTGTTTGGCTCCTATGCCTACGGCACCCCGAGTCGGGATAGTGACTATGATCTGTGTGTTCTCGTCTCTGATATGGCATTGCGTCCTGCAGACGCGGTCAAACGAATTCGCCGCGCCCTGTTCATGGTCCAGGACACGCCGCTGGATGTGATCGTGTATCATACCGGAGTCTTTCGGCAGAGGCAAGCACAGCCCTCCCTGGAACGAAAAATTGCGAGAGAGGGGGTGGTCCTGTATGAACGGCCAAGAGACATGGAGCAGCGAATGGCTTGACTTGGCGGAAATGGACCTTGGCGCTGCGGAATACTTGCTTGGGATGCGTCCAGTACCTGTGGAGATCATCTGCTATCACTGTGAACAGGCAGCTGAGAAAATGCTGAAAGGAACACTTGCGCAATTTGGCATGGAACCGCCCAAGACACATGATTTGATTCAGCTCTGCAAGCTCTGTATGGAGCGGGACCCGCAGTTTGAGCAGTTGGCAGACGCCTGCGTGGAACTTACCCCCTATGGTGTACAGGTGCGGTATCCGTCCCATATGGAGCTCGATGAGTCTGACATGAACTGCGCACTGCGGGAATGCAGGAAGATCCGTGAATTCGTTTTACAGAGACTGGAGCCACATATCTCACAAGACATTAAAGCGGTAACAGAAGCAAAACAGAAGTTTGAGCAACACATGGGATAATACAAAGGCAGCAATTCCTGATGGGTTTCAGAAGCGGACACAGAAACTGTGTCCGCTTTTGTTTTTTCAACCCCAATTCGAGATGCGACGCTTGTGCTGCACTTCACTTTTGGTACAGATTATTTGTATATAGAACGGAGGAATTCTCTTCATTGTTTATCTGGGACTTTGTAGCGTCCACTGTCATGGACAATCTCATCGACTGGTTCTATGGCCAGCTGGTGGGATTTCTGGGCAACTTCTTTGCCGAGATGGGATCCATGGGCGTGGAGCTGTTCGATCTGGAGTGGATCCAGGCGGTGGTGCTGTTTTTCTCACGGCTGGCCTGGGCCCTGTTCGCCGTCAGCCTGGTGGTGCGGGCCTTCGAGTGCGGCATCGAGTATGCCAGTGGCCGAGCCAACCTGCAGCAGACGGCCTTGGATATCATCAAGGGTTTCTTTGCCGTGTCTCTGTTCACTGTGTTGCCTGTCCGGCTGTACACGTTGTCAGTCTCCCTCCAGGGGACCCTCGCCGCCGGAATCACCGGCTACGGGACCAGCATCGGGACCGTGGGACAGGAGATCATGGAGGATCTGGGCAGCGTGGGCAGCATCACAGACATGGCGGACGCACCGCTGAACCTGGCCCTGGGGGTCATGACCAGCCCTATCATGATTTTGTTCTGTGTCGTCCTCATGGCCTACGCGGTCATCAAGGTGTTCTTCGCCAACCTGAAGCGGGGCGGCATCCTGCTGATCCAGATCGCCGTGGGGAGCCTTTATATGTTCTCCATCCCACGGGGCTATATCGACGGCTTCATACAGTGGATGAAGCAGATCATCGGCCTATGCCTGACAGCGTTCCTCCAGTCCACCATTCTGGTGGCGGGACTCATGGTGTTTATGGACCACGCTCTGCTGGGGCTAGGCCTCATGCTCTCCGCCGGCGAGGTGCCCCGGATCGCCGGCGCCTTCGGCCTGGATACCACCACCCGGGCCAACATCATGAGCGCGGTCTACACCGCGCAGGCGGCGATCAACACCACCCGGACCATTGCCAATGCGGTGGTGAAATGACGGGAATCTCCACATAGCCTTGACGATTCTGCTTGCTTTCCTGCGCATTCTTTAGTGGGTTTGGGTATGGCTTTATATACCTCATTGGAGTATGTTTGCTTTACCAAACGAGAAGGAGGTTCTTGCTATGGCGGGGGATACCAAAAACCTGTGTGCCCAGATCCCCACTGCCCTGCATACCCGCGTCCGGCAGGAGCAGGAGGCAGCTGGTAAGACACTGGGCGAATACATGACTTGGCTGATTACCACATTTTATCAGACAGAGGAGGACAAGCAGATGAGCAGTACAGAAACAAGGACTGTGGCCTTCCAGGTGTCGGCGGACCTGTTCGACCGGTTCAAGGATTATCTGGACCGGCACCATATCAAGCAGAAGGCATTCTTTCTGGACTGCATCCAGCGGGCGCTGGCCGACGAGGCGGTGCCTCAGACGCAGGAGCAGGCAGAGGAGAAATAACCGTCCATCCAGTGACGCCGCCGGGGATACACCTGACGGCGCCCCTGCTCAAATGGAAACTCCTGAAATTAGGTTGAATTTATCCTATCTTTTGGATATACTAAAAGCAGGAGGTGTTTACCATGATGATCAACACAGATCAGATGATCTCTATCAGCGAGGCAAATCAGAATTTTTCCAAGGTGGCCCGGATGGTGGATCAGGAGGGCCAGGCGGTCATTCTCAAAAACAATGTTCCCCGTTATCTGGTGATCGAGTTCTCCCAGGCGGAGCAGGAACAGGCGGCCGCGGACGAGGACGTCAGGGCTATCTCTCGCCGGCTCATTGCCAAGAACCGCAAAGCATACGAGGAGCTGGCCAAATGATCTGCCTGAACAAACGGCAGATTCTGTTTCTGCATGAAGAGTTGATTCGGGAGACTGGTGGATCACCTGGCCTGCGAGATGAGGCTCTGCTGGATTCCGCACTTGCCGCGCCATTCCAGACCTTCGATGGCCAGCCACTCTATCCTTCTCTTCAGCAGAAGGCCGTCCGTCTCTGCTACGGTCTGGTTATGGATCACCCATTTCTGGATGGAAACAAGCGAATCGGAGCCCATGCTATGCTGGTATTCTTGGCTCTCAATGGGATCGAATTGGACTATACACAGGAAGAACTCTCCACCATCATCCTGCGGATCGCCGCGGGGAAAGCCAGCTCCGAGGAGCTACTGGACTGGCTGCTGAATCACGAGCAAAACTAAATCATACCGAACAGAAGGCCGTCACAGAGGTGGCGGCCTTTCTGTATGCTAAAACTAGAAAAAAAGAATGCAGACGGCACCGCCGGGAGCGATTCCGGCGACGTTGGCATTTATAAGGGGGAATCAAAATCATGTATATCTATCCCGAGAACCTGAAAGCCAAGCCTATGCTGTGGCTGTGGCTTCTGCGGGACATCGCCGTCATCGGCGTGGCCGCCTTGGTCTCCGTGCTGGCCCTGGTGCAGGGAGTCGGTATGGCACCGCTGGTGGGGACGGTCCTATATGCCTTCCTCTCCATTCAGGTGGATGGCTCCAGCATCCTGGAATTCCTCCGCCGGGCGGCCTGCTTCCTGTTCCTCCGGCAGCAAAAATACGAATGGAGGTTGGATCCTTGAAGTGGTTCCAGAAACGGAAAGAGCGCAAGCGGCTGAAGCAGCGTCAATCTACCCGGCAGCTCATGGGCGTTCGGAAGGTCCTGTCTCATGGCGTGGCTGTTTCGGGCGGCTGCCTGGTGTTCTTCCTGATCCACCCGGATAACCTCTCGGTCCTCTCCGCGGAGGGAATCCGGCAGAGAGTAACGGCTCTAAGCAACCTGTTTCGGGCGGAGGAACAGGTCGAGGTTCTGGCGCTGGACTCCCGGGTGTCTTTCCAAAAGAATCAGGCTTACTATCAGACCCGGCTGGAAGAGGAAACGACTCCAAAGATCCGGGAACTGCTCCAAAAGGACATCGCGCATCTGGATGCAATCCAAACCACCTCCGCCTCATCCCGGGAATTTGTGCTGGTGCTTCGCATGGAGGAGCAGGCCGCCCTGGACGAGAGCGGCCTGCGGCAGAAAGAAAAAGCCCTGGACGACCACGGTATCTCTGTGCGCCTAGCGGAAGAGCAAGACGTGAAGCGGCTGCTGGTATCCTACTACCTGCGCGATGTGGACCCGGAGTCCTTGGAAGATGTGGATGGAGAAAGGGCGGTGACCACATTTGGCTAAGAAGAAAAAGAAGAAGGCGGCACCCAAAGCGCCAACAATCCAGCGTCCGAAAGACTTCCTGGACCTGATCGCGCCGGGTGCCGTCCTGTTTAATACAGATCATTCCGTTTTTGGCAACACTTACCGGACCGTGATGATGCTGCGAGGGTACCCACCCACTACAGAGGAACAAGCTTTGCTGCGGCAGCTTGGAGAGCTGGAGGGCGTGACCGTGCATCTGGCTGTCCGAAAGGTGACCGCTGCGGAAGAGGAAGCCATCCTTCATGCCGCAACAAACAAAAGCCGCATGGAGCGGAGCAATGTCAGCAACGTGAAGCAGAGCGTCACCGCGGAGGCCAAACTCCAGGACACCGCCTCCCTGATTTTGGGTATGCGGCGAGATCGTGAACCCCTGCTGCATACCTCTGTATTCCTGGAGCTGACCGCCAAGACCATGGAGGAATTACAGCGCCTGCGGGACAGCGTCAGCGCCATCCTCCTGCGCGGCAAACTGACCACAGACCCGCTGCTCCTGCGGCAGCGGGATGGTTTTTTATCATCCAACCCAGCTGGCCGAAACACTCTGGGGGCCTTTGCAGAGCGGGTCCTGCCTGCCTCCAGCGCGGCAAACCTTTTTTTCCTGAGCTACTCCGGCAAGACGGACCCCCATGGTTTTTTCATCGGCCGGGACAAATACGGCTCCAATGTCATTGTGGACCTGGACCGGCGGGCACCGGACAAGACCAACGGCAGTTCCCTGATCCTGGGCAATACCGGGCAG
>OMEJ01001201.1_pt1 | contig 10310 bp, 10 predicted proteins | sample 1645361 | NCBI WGS metagenome assembly OMEJ01 (sample SAMEA103958156, study PRJEB25191) | human gut metagenome
TTCCCGCATTGCTTGTATAACCGTGAATTTCCGGTATCTGCAGACCTTAGATCCTGTGGAAATTCACGGTTATACAAGCAATGCGGGAATCACAGAAGTCCGCAGATCCATTGCGGAGTCCTTAAACCGCAGATTTGGAACTGATTATACGGAAAATAATATTTTTATGACCATTGGGGCGGCAGCAGCTCTTGGAATCTGTTTCCGGACACTGACTGACGGACCGGATGATGAGATCATTACAATTGCTCCGTATTTTCCGGAATATCAGGTGTATGCCCAGGGAGCTGGCTGTAAACTGGTAACGGTTCTGGCGGATACATCTGATTTCCAGATTGATTTTGAAAAGCTGGAAGAAGCAGTCAATGAGCATACAAAGGCAGTTCTGATCAATTCTCCGAACAACCCGACAGGAGTTGTGTATTCTGAGGAAACCATACAGAAACTGGCGGATTTGCTGGAAGCAAAGCAGAAAGAGTATGGACACAGCATTTATATTATTACGGATGAGCCATACCGCGAGATTGCTTATGACGGATTTGAAGTGCCGCATGTGCCGAAATATTATAAAAATACACTGGTGGGATATTCTTTCAGTAAATCCCTGTCTCTTCCGGGAGAGCGTGTGGGATATATTGTTGCGCCGACCGAGGCGGAAGACTTCGAAAATCTGATTCCGTGCTTTATTGCGGCCGGAAGACTGCTTTCTTATGTCAGCGTTCCGAGTCTTTACCAGAAAGTCATCGGGGAATGTGTGGATCTCACATCTGACATTTCCATTTATCAGAAGAATAAGGATTTGTTCTACAATGCGCTCATTGATATGGGATATGAGTGCGTGGAACCGGGCGGAGCCTTTTATCTGTTCCCGAAAGCGCTGGAAGAAGATGCTAATGCTTTCTGTGAGCGCGCGAAGAAATATGACCTTCTGATCGTGCCGGGAGACAGTTTCGGATGCCCTGGATATGTCAGGGTTTCCTACTGTGTACCGACCGAGAGAATCGAGCAGGCCCTGCCGCTGTTTAAAAAACTCAGGGATGAATATAAATAAACGGGAGAATGTTATGAGCAGTTGGAGAGATAATGTACGAAAAGTTGAGCCTTATACCCCAGGCGAGCAGCCGAAGGAAGAAGGGATCATTAAATTAAATACCAATGAGAATCCGTATCCGCCGTCTCCGAAGGCTGTGGAGGCAGCCTCTCAGATGAAAAATCTGAGGAAATACCCGGATCCGGCGGCAGCGAAGCTGACTGAAGCCATTGCTTCTTATCACGGACTTTCCAGGGATCAGGTTTTTGTGGGAGTCGGATCCGATGACGTGTTAGCAGTTGCTTTCATGACATTTTTTAACAGTGATAAGCCGATTTTCTTTCCGGATATTACATATTCCTTCTATCCGGTATGGGCTGAGCTTTTTGAAATTCCGTATGAAAAGAAAGCGCTGGATCAGGAATTTAAGATCAGAATAGAAGATTATGCCGGAGAAAACGGAGGTGTTGTATTTCCGAATCCGAACGCTCCGACAGGAATTCTGATGCCTTTGGATGAAGTGGAAGAGATTCTTAAGGAAAATCAGGATGTTGTTGTAATTGTAGATGAGGCTTATATTGATTTTGGGGGAACTTCTGCGCTGGAACTGACCAGGAAATATGAGAATCTGCTGGTGGTGCAGACGTATTCCAAGTCACGTTCCATGGCGGGACTTCGCATTGGATATGCCATGGGAAATAAAGAACTGATCCGTGCCATGAATGATGTGAAATATTCTTATAATTCTTATACGATGAATGAGCCGTCGATTCTTATGGGGGCAGCGGTTCTGGAAGATGAAGAATATTTTCAGGAGACGAGAAAGAAGATCATAGATACAAGAGAATGGTTCAAAGAGGAAATGAAGGGATTAGGATTTACTTTCCCGGATTCTAAGGCAAATTTCCTGTTTGCTTCTCACGAAAAGTTTGCGGCAGAAGAATTATTTGAAGCTGCCAAAGAAAAAAAGATTTATGTCAGATATTTTGATCAGCCAAGGATCAATGATTATCTGAGGATTACGGTTGGTACAAAGGAAGAAATGGAAGCTTTGATCGAATTTTTCCGGGAGTATTTCAAAGAAAAATAAGTTTATGCATAATGAAAGGGAAATTTTCGCAGGAAAATTTCCTTTTTTCAGTTGACTGTAAAATTTTGTCTGGTCAGGCCGGGCGCCGCGCAGAATATGACAATTTTATAAATTAGTATAAAAGACTTGAAAAAGCAGAGAGATTCCAGTACAATGAAAATGGAAAATATTTACAAATGAAAAAGCGTGAAGGAACTGGCAAGGCCAGCGGGTATGACATGGGTTTTTCGTCCTGGAGGGAAAGGAGAACATCATGTTAAGTGAGAGAGAATTTTATGATTATGTGAGACAGCATATCCTGGAATATGTCAGGGATGCGGAAGGGAAAGAAGCCAGAGTACAGAAAATCTGCAGAAACAATCAGGTAATGATCGCAGCATTGTCGATTGGAAGAGAAGGGGAGCATCTGCAGCCGGTTTTGTACCTGGAGCCATATTATCAGGAATATGCCAAAGGATGGGATCTGTCGGAGATCATGTGTGGAATTGGGACTGCCTATGAGGAATGCAGTCTTGGTTTTGACCTGGATGAACAGAAGATGACGGATTATGGTTACATCAAAGACCGGCTGTTTTACCGGCTGGTCCATTATGGAAAGAACCGGGAGATGCTGAAGATGTGTCCATTTGATCAGATGGAGGATCTTGCGGTGACTTACCGGTGGATGGCATATCGGAATGCAGACGGGATGGCAAGCGCGCTTGTGCGTAAGAGAGATCTTCTGATGTGGGGCGTTGATGAAGAGCAGATAAAGAAAGATGCCAGACGCAATACCGAAAAGATATTTCCTCCTGTACTCAAGAAGATCGAGAGTGTGATTCCTGTTCAGGTGGAGGAAAGCGGCATACCGGTTTTTGTTTTATCTAACAGTGATTATATGAACGGAGCATCGGCAATGATCTATCAGGAGGTGCTGTACGATTTTGCGTCCAGGATGGAACAGAATCTTTATATTCTTCCGAGCAGCATTCACGAGGTGATTCTGCTGAGAGAAGAGGATGTGGAAAATGTCAGGGAATTATCGTATATGGTAAAGGAAACCAATCAGACAATTGTAAATCCGGAAGAGATTCTGTCAGATCATGTTTATTATTATGACCGCAGGTCAGACAGGATCCGTATTGCAGATCATCCAGGGTGGACGGGTATGTCATGATACGTTATAATAAGCGGGATAAGAAGGCAAGGAGTGATAGATGCATATGAAACGTTGGGAAATTTATCTGGATATGATTATGGAATTGCTGGTAATTGCCGCGGGAGCGGTGCTTCTGGTATTTGTCGTACCAAGATGTCTGGGATTTTTATGGCCTTTTGTCGCAGGATGGATCATTGCAATGATCGCTCATCCGGTGATCGAATATCTGGAAAAGAAGATAAAGCTGCCGAAAAAGTTCGGTTCGGTTATTTTGATCGTGGCGGTCGTGACAGCGATTATCGCGCTGCTGTATTTCTTTGTACGGGGAGTGACGATGCAGGTCATTCAGTTTATCCAGGGATTTCCGGACTTTCAGAAGGACTTTATTGTGCAGTTTGATTTTTTCCGGCAGAAGATAGAATATGTTCTGGAAATTCTGCCGCCGGCAGTGCAGAGTCAGCTGGATAACATTCTTCAGTCCATCGGCAGCGGAATTGCAGGAATTGTCTCAGGCATAGGAAATTACGGGGTATCTCATGCAGGAAGCATGGCAAAAGGCATGACCAATGGATTGATCGGTGTGGTCGTTATGTTCTTTTCGTCTTATATGTTTTTGATTGACAGGGAAAAGATCATACGATGGTATCACAGGTCAGTGCCGAAGGTTGTAAAGCACAAAATCAATATTTTTCTGCATAATACTTTGGGCGTCCTTGGAAGCTACTGTCTGGCGCAGATTAAGATCATGTTTATTATCATTGCGATTTTGTGGATCGGATTTAAGATTGCCAGCATCAGCTACGCGTTTTTGTTTGCGGTTTTGATTGGAATTGTGGATATTTTTCCGATTCTTGGAACCGGTACGGTAATCATTCCATGGGCACTATTCTGTATTGTGACAGGAGATATTAAGAGAGCGGTAATCCTGCTGATTGTATACGCAGTCTGTCTGATCCTGAAACAGGTGCTTCAGCCGAAGATGATGGGAGACAGTATGGGAATCTCAGCCCTGACGACGATTTTCCTGATTTATGTCGGATGGAAGATCGGAGGATTAGGCGGTATGCTGCTTGCCCTTATATTAGGTATGTTTGTGATTAATCTGTATCGTCTTGGTATTTTTGACCGTAAGATCAATTTCTTCCGGCGAAGGATTGAGATGCTGACGATAAACAGTGAAGCAGAAGAAAAAGAAAAGGAGAAATAATAGAATGAGTTACGCAGATCAATTGTTTATTGACATGTGCAAAGATATTCTGGATCATGGAACAAGTACGGAAGGAGAAAAGGTCAGACCTCACTGGGCGGATGGAACGCCGGCTTATACGATCAAACAATTCGGAGTCGTGAACCGATATGATCTGTCAAAGGAATTTCCGGCGCTGACTCTCAGGAAGACTTATGTAAAATCAGCCATTGATGAACTCCTTTGGATCTGGCAGCGAAAATCTAATAATGTGAAAGATCTGAAGAGCAGTATCTGGGATGAGTGGGCAGATGAGAATGGATCTATTGGAAAAGCCTATGGATACCAGATGAGAGTGAAGCATCAGTATCCGGAAGGCATGATGGATCAGGTGGACCGGGTGATTTATGATTTGAAGAATCATCCGTTCAGCCGCAGGATTATGACGAATATTTATGTCCATCAGGATCTTCATGAAATGAATCTGTATCCATGCGCTTACAGCATGACATTTAATGTAACCCAGAAACCCGGACATGATAAATTAACTCTGAACGCGATTTTGAATCAGAGGTCCCAGGATATTCTGGCAGCAAATAACTGGAATGTAGTGCAGTATTCTGTTCTGGTATATATGATGGCGCAGGTATGTGATATGGAGCCGGGAGAACTGGTGCATGTCATAGCAGATGCGCATATTTATGACCGCCATATTCCGATCATTCAGGAAATGATCCAGAGGAAGACGTATCCGGCGCCGAAATTCTGGATGAATCCGGACGTGAAAGATTTTTATGAATTTACGCTGGATGATTTTAAGGTAGAAGATTATCAGGCCGGTGAGCAGATCAAAGATATACCAATCGCCATATAGGAGGATATTATGAATCTAATTGTAAATGCAGATAAGAACTGGGGAATTGGCAAGAATAATGAACTGCTTGTCCATATTCCGAATGATATGAAGATGTTTCGAAATACAACGATCGGTAAAGTAGTTGTTATGGGCAGGAAAACTCTGGAAAGCTTTCCAAACGGACTGCCTCTGGTGAAACGGACCAATATTGTTATGACGAAAAACAAAGATTACGATGTGAAGGGCGCTGTGATTGTCCACAGCAAAGAAGAACTGCTGGAAGAATTAAAAAAATATCCGCAGGAAGATATCTTTGTCATAGGAGGGGAGAGCATTTACCGTATGCTCCTTCCATACTGCAGTACGGCTTATGTTACAAGGACGGATTATGCCTACGACGCGGACACTTATTTCCCGAATCTGGATGAGATGGAGGAGTGGAAGCTGACGGAAGAAGGAGAAGAAGAAACGTATTTCGATATCGAGTACCGTTTTACAAAATACGAAAAATTGTAAACAACAATTGACATCCGAAAAAAAAAGTTTCATAATATATTCAACAAAATACAAACAGGAAGGAAGAGATGAGGATGTTAGACATCAAAGTAACAAAGACGGAAACTCCAAAAGCGAAACCTGCAAAAGATGATCCATTATTATTTGGAACTATCTTTACAGATCATATGTTCATCATGGATTATGCAGAGGGAAAAGGATGGTATGATCCTAGAATTGTCCCATATGGAGATATTACATTACCTCCGGCTGCAACGATTTTCCATTATGGACAGGGTGTTTTCGAAGGATTAAAAGCATATAACGCAGTTGACGGGGGAGTCAATCTGTTCCGTCCGGATATGAACGCAAAACGTTCCAACCGTTCTTCCGACAGATTGTGTATTCCAGAGATTCCGGAAGAAGATTTCGTACAGGCGATTGAAGAACTGGTAGAACTTGATAAAGACTGGATTCCGAATGAACCAGATCATTCTTTATATATTCGTCCATTTATCATTGGTACAGATCCATTCTTAGGATTACGTACATCTGCATATTATAAGTTTATTATTATCTTATCACCGGTAGGACCATATTATCCGGAAGGACTGGATCCGGTTGGTATCTGGATTGAAGATGACTATGTAAGAGCTGTCAGAGGAGGAATCGGTGAAGCGAAGACCGGAGGCAACTACGCAGCAAGTATTTTATCACAGGTTAAAGCTCATGACGAAGGATATTCTCAGGTACTCTGGCTGGATGGTGTATATAGAAAATACATCGAAGAAGTAGGAGCGATGAATATTTTCTTCAAGATTGATGGAAAAGTTGTAACACCAATGCTCAACGGCAGCATCCTTCCTGGAATTACAAGAGATTCTGTTATCCAGATCTGCAAAGAATGGGGATATGATGTAATTGAGAAACGTATCGATATTGCAGAGATTGAAGAAGCATGGAAGAACGGAACACTGGAAGAAGTATGGGGAACCGGAACAGCAGCCGTTATTTCACCTGTCGGAAAATTGCGTATGGGTGATGAGATCATGCAGGTACAGGATGGCGGAATTGGTGAATTAAGCCAGAGACTGTATGACGAAGTAACAGGTATCCAGCTTGGTAAAGTAAAAGATACCTGTGGATGGATTGTAAAGATCGACTAAGATTTTGAAAATAAAACAGAGAATAAAAGAACGCAGGATTTTCTATGAATTCCTGCGTTCTTTCTCTTTTATGCTTATATACAGATGAGATTTTGGCAGGAATTATGATGGAAGGACTTGAGGCAGTTCTTTTGAAATGGATGATAAATACTTTCAGGGAAATGTTTCGCTGAAAAGTATGTTGAAAATTTTGAAAGAGGATTCTTCCTTAGAAGAACCGTTTTCCGGGAAAAAACATATATTAGAGTAAAAGACTTTTGGAAGGTGGCATATGCCGGAACAAGACAGAAGGGAACAGATTGATAGGGGACAGCTGATGGTTCAGGTAAATTCCAATACCGGAGCCAGACCGATTTCCGATGCGTCTGTGGAGATTTCTTATACCGGAGATCCTGAATCCGTAATTGAAAAGATAGAAACCAATGAAGACGGACAGACGGAGGATATTGAACTTGCAGCGCCTCCGGTAGAATACAGCATGTCGCCGGGGGAAAATCAGCCGTACGCGGAATATACGGTAAAAATCAGTGCCCCGGGGTATGAGCCGGTTACCGTATCCGGAGCGCAGATTCTTTCCGGAGTCCGGGGAATACAGAATGTCCGGATGCAGCCATTGGAAGTGTCCGATGATAATCTGGATAATTTTGTGATCGGTCCGCATACCTTGTGGGGAGATTATCCTCCTAAAATTGCTGAAGCTGAAATTAAACCGGTAAATGAAACGGGAGAGATTGTATTAAGCCGTGTGGTAATTCCGGAGTATATTGTAGTTCATGATGGCCCGGTGGGAGATAAGACGGCAACAGATCATTATGTCAGATACAAAGATTATATTAAAAATGTAGCAGCCTGTGAGATTTATTCCACATGGCCAAGATCAACGCTGGAGGCCAATATTCTGGCGATCATGTCATTTACGATGAACCGGGTATATACGGAATGGTACCGAAACAAAGGCCATGATTTTACGATCACTTCTTCTACAGCGTACGACCATAAGTGGATTCCCGGAAAAACCACTTATGATTCGATCAATACGATTGTAGATGAAATTTTTTCAAATTATCTTTCAAGACCAAATGTAAAGCAGCCGATTCTGACACAATACTGCGATGGAAAACGGGTCAGCTGTCCGGAATGGATGACACAATGGGGATCTAAATATCTTGGAGACCAGGGGTACGCGCCAATTGAAATCCTGCGGTATTATTATGGAGAAAACATGTATATTAATACAGCAGAACAGATTGCAGGAATTCCGGCATCCTGGCCAGGATATGATCTGACGATCGGATCAAGCGGTGATAAGGTGCGGCAGATGCAGGAGCAGATCAATCGCATTGCCAGAGATTATCCATCGATTCCTACGATTGCGGCAGACGGCCAGTATGGAGAAAGTACAGCGGCCGCTGTGAGAAAATTCCAAAATGTATTTGGACTTCCGGAAACAGGAGTTGTGGATTACCCGACCTGGTATAAAATCAGTGAAATTTATGTGGGCGTCAGCCGGATTGCCGAATTGAATTAAATTTTACAAATCAACAGACAGAAATGGTATACTAAAGAAAGAGGAAAATACAAAGGAGGTTGTTTTATGTTTAAAGATTTTGTATATGATAAATATTTAAAGGCGCCGGATCCGATTTCCTTTGAAGAAGCCATGAAGATTTATGAGGAGATTATGAAAGAAGCGCCGGATGACAATGATGCCTTTGACAAAGCCTGGGAGAACGCAATTGAAAAAATGACAGCATATGCAGATCTGCGTGCCCATTGGAAGATTACACCGAAACCGAAGAGGGATAATGATCAAAGAACGATAAAACATGACAGTGTGATCGCTTCTCTGGACCAGCTGGCGGAATGCATGAAAGAACAGAATCTGAATGCAGAATGGCGGGAGGAACTGGGATATCAGAGAAAAAGAATTGGAGATTTCGCATGTTATGTTTCGCTGATGTACGGATTATCCGCAAGATAATTTTTGAAAATAATAACGGGAGCAGCTTTTATACAGCTGCTCCCGTTCGTTATGATACATATTTTTTATTTTTACAGATCTTTTTTGCGGCACACATGCAGCATTTAGGGCTTTTTGAGGTACAGATTTCACCGTACCCTTTTGCGCAGTAAGACCATAGGATATAATGCACTTCTGCCGCTGATTTATTCATGTTTTCTGCAATGTTTCTGATAAGATCCAATGTTTCATAGATCGCCGCGGTGAAATGTTCTGAACAGCCAAGATGATAGCTGCCAAGAATCTGCCGGATGTGCTGATCCGGACGTGCAAGATCATACCCGATGTTTCGAAGATATTCCGCGGTTAAAACTTCGCCCATTTGGATATACTTATCAGGGCTGTCTTTGTGTGAAAGAGCTCTGATCAGAAGTTTCATAGAAGGATCCTGCCGGATCCAGAGATGATAATAGGAATCAATGGTTCCGTATCTTTGTTCCAGCAGGACCATTTTTTTCAGGTTGGTATGAATGAGTCCATCCATCTGCCGTTTGGTGTTCTGACCCGCATAGTTCAGCCTCTTGATTTCATCAGTTAATGTTTCAGGTGTTTTTGCCTGAAGAAGATCAGGATCATACTGGCAGAAAATCTGGTCAATCTCAGGAACGTGTCCAAGATTCAGGCTGACAGCCTTTTTGGTGTCGTCCCAGGTGATCCCGGAACTGAGCATAGAGTAAACCATTGCCCGGATATGATCCTGAATCTTAAAATCTTTATGATTTCTCCTGCGGTCGATCTGATGTTTGACGTAAGTATGATTCCAGAGCCTTTTTTCTCTGAAGCCATCTTCATGTTTCAGGTAAAGAGCTCTGAGCTGACGGTCCATATGTTCAATAATATCAGAAACAGCATCTATGTCAGTTCCCATGTATTTGTCCCTTTCATTGAAAAATAATATATGTAAATCCCCTTGTTATGAAATATTTTAAAACTCATTTTGTGGTTTGCTAACGCATATCGGGCATTATCGAAAGTTCATTTTTCTTTTCATTTACTATAAAGTCGGAGGTGAATGATATGAGCTTTGGCAATAACCTGCGGACTCTGATTGAAGAACGGAATATGACACAGAAAGAACTGGCACAGCAGATGAATATTGCTCCATCTACGATAGGCAGCTACGTGCAAAATACAAGGGAACCGGATTTTGCGACGCTGAAACTGCTTGCAGGGTATTTTGATGTGTCCATTGATTATTTACTGGATTATTCTTCTGGAGAAACAGAGAATCATCAGGAAGATGAAATGCTTCGAATTTTCAGGTCACTGACAGAAGAACAAAAGAATATCTGTATTGAACAGTGCAGAGTTTTCGTTTGCATGAATCAT
>OMEJ01001215.1_pt1 | contig 10118 bp, 13 predicted proteins | sample 1645361 | NCBI WGS metagenome assembly OMEJ01 (sample SAMEA103958156, study PRJEB25191) | human gut metagenome
TGGCGCTCCGCCCGCTGTGGTATTCGATTCCCTTCCTCGTGCTCGCCCTCCTGGTCGCCACGTACCTGATCGGCTTGACTCTGTGGTCGCGTTCCTCCCTGGGTCACTGGAAGGCGCAGGAATACGAGGCCGCGAAGGCCGGGTACGAGGGACAGATGGGGTGGACATCTGTCGGCATCGAACAGTGGGTCGCCCACTACAACCTGGGTACCACGTTGCTGACCGAGGAGTCCGTGGACGAGGGTGTCGCCGAGCTGCGCACCGCATTCGAGTTGGTTCCCAAGAGCATCGAGGTAGAACCCGGACGTCTGGAGTCTTCCTCCTACGAATGCCGCGTCCGCGCAAACCTGGGGCGTGGTATCGAAATGCAGGGAGATGCCAAGGACGCGGAAGGCGCGAATCTCGACGCATACAACCTGTATGCGGAAGCGGAAGAAATGCTGAACATATCCAAAAGCGAATTGTTTTCTGAAATGCAAAGAATCGGATCGGAGCCGGTACAAGCGAAAGGGAGGATATTTTATTTCCCGGAAGGAATAGATTTGTAATGCTGTATCAAAAGTAACGTTTATAAGAATAGTATCAAAAGTTATTGACTTTTACCCTGTCCCGTGGTATATTTATAGTAGCAAAAGAAACGAACGTTAAAATAAAGATTTTCCATAGAACAGGGGGAAGCCGATAATGAATAAAATATACGGATATGCGAGAATCAGCCGAAAAACACAGTCAATCGAAAGACAGGTAAGGAACATAAAAGAAGCATACCCAAAGGCGGACGTTCGGCAGGAGGCTTTCACAGGAACCAAGCTGCAGGGAAGAAAGAAGTTAGAAGAAATAGTGAAACAGGCTAAAGCGGGGGATGTGGTTGTATTTGATAGCGTGAGTAGGATGAGCCGGAACGCAAAGGAAGGTATAGCTTTATACGAAGAACTGTACAATAAAGGCGTTGACATTGTTTTTCTGAAAGAACCGCATTGTAATACAGCCAAGTATAGGGAAGCTGTAAAACGTCAGATAGGCATTAGAATCAATACAGGAAGCGCACCAATGAATAAATTTATGCAGGCACAGATTGACGCAATAAACGATCTGCAGAAAGACTTAGCGAAGATGGATATTGAGTTAGCATTTCAGCAAGCACAGAAGGAAGTAGACGATCTGCACGAACGAACACAGGAAGGCATTCGGGAAGTGAAGCGGCAAAACGAGCAGTACATAGCCGAGGGAAAGCCGGAATTTGTAAAGCAGATCGGACAGAAGAAAGGCGCAAAACTGACCACAAAGAAATCTATTGAGAAGAAAGCGGAGATTTTAAAGCATAGTGTAGACTTTGGCGGTTCATTGAATGATACGGACTGCATGAAGCTGACCGGGCTTGCACGAAATACCTTCTACAAATACAAACGGGAACTGAAAGAAGAACAGGCATAAGAAAGGGAGGAACTACCGAAAGGCGGTTCCTTTTTGCCTATATACAGAATGGGAAGCCCGTTTCCAAACGCCGAGACTTCCCACACTATTTCTATCTGCCTATATTATAGCAGAAAGGCGGGCAGATAGTATATTGAAAAAGCAATTATCTAACGAAGAACTTGTGGAGCAGATCAGAAGCGGGCGTAAAGTTTCTGAAAATATGGAAGCGTTATACAAAAACAATCTGCCTTTAATCCGGCAGTTTATCCGGCCATTCATATATTTTGAACCGGAACAGGACTTACTGCAGCAGGCGTATATTGGATTATGGACGGCCACAACGCATTATGAAAGCGGCGAAAACGTAAAGTTTATGACTTACGCCCAGTTCTGGATTCAGCAGGATATAAGGCGATATTTGGAGAACTGCGGCAGTATTATCCGCATACCGCCGCATAACCGGCAGAAGGTTATACGGTACAAGAAACTGATCCGGGACTATGAACGGGATCACGGAAGGGAACCAACAGACCAGGAAGCGGCTGCATGTTTAGGCGTGTCAGAAGATGAAATACAGAAAATCCGTATCTATTCGCAGAATGTTGCGAGTCTGGACGCACCTTTAAAGAACACGGACGGGGAAGAACTTTCCCTTGCTGATACCATAGCGGATAGATTGAATATGGAAGAAGATACCGTGGACAGGCTGCATGAAGAAGCTATGCAGACGGAACTATGGGATATTGTAAGCAAATATGCGGATCAGCAGCAGGATAAAGTGATCCGGCTATACTTCCGGGATGGAAAGACACTTTCTGAAATAGCAGAGGAAACAGGGGTAAGCCTGGAACGTGTGCGCCAGATTAAGGCGGCAGGACTGCGGCAGCTAAGACGGCACAAAGCATTAACTGAAATAAAGCAGAAGTGCGAGGTTATAGAAGCTGATATATACAGGACAGGCTTTGCAAAGTTTAAGTATAAAGGTTATTCTTCTGTAGAAAGTATTGTAATGCGCCTGGAAGAATTGGAAGAACAATACAGGGCAAGTATCATGTAGATATGGGGCGGCTTATACCGCCCTTTCTATATGCCTACTGCTTTACTGTATCAGCATATATGATATTGATTGTATGTACTGTATCTATCATATCTATTATATCTATTATATCTATGGTATCTATCTTACATATCTTATATATCTTATCTGTTATATCTTATGATATTTATTTCTTTATGTAATGTATCTGTTATTCTTTATCTTATCTTTAATCTTTATCTGTAATCATATCTTAATGACAATGCTTTAATGGTATTCAGACTTTATCATTAGAACTTGTGATTATTTGGACTGTACAAAGGATAATTTGAATGTCTGCGCCTTTTATCGGTCACACATCGAGCCAGAGGGGACGGAAGCACGTTCCCGCTTGTGGACATGGCAGGGGCTTCCCACCGTTCCATGACCGGCCGGGGCGGGGTCTAAGGCGGCCGCCGGCGGAGGGGGAGTGACGTCTCTCAGTAGCCGAAAATTTTGCAAAAGCCTTTTTCCATGTCAAAAAAATTTCCGAAAAGACTAAAAAACCTCTTGACAGCGCAACTATTAAGATATATACTGTATATACGATAGATACGGTACATACAATACATACCATATATAACGCATATGTAATATATACAGTATCTATCACATATAACAAAAATCCCCTGCCGCCGACCAAGCAAAAGCAGGGGATCGTAACCAGTAACCACCACAGCTACCGGGAACTGTATTTATTTTATCAGCTTTTCCCGGTCAAAGCAAGGTAAACCGAGAAAGGACGGTAAAAATCATGGAAAAACAGAAAAAAGAACCACTGGCAACGGAAATCATTGGCGATTTGCAGGACGTAGTAAGCACGACCTTATCCGAAATCGAAGCACTTACCTTAGATTTGGATATGGCGGAGTTTATTCTGAATGAACTTCTGGAGCTGACGGACAAGGAACCGGAAAATGAACTGGAAGCCCTTAGATTCGCTCAGAACCAGCACAGGATTTATAAGTATGCGGACATTGCCCGTGATTATGTCGGCCGGGTTTCCAGTGACTTATATGATCTGAAAATCACAATCCGGAAGCAAGAAAATTATGAGGAAGTGGAGGGCGAAGAAGATGATTGATATTAGGAAAATCGAGCCTGTAGACCTTCCGACAGATTTAATTTACCGGCTGGGGAAAGTTCATCATACCGCTTTGCGTGACTTTGTAATGATGATCGACAAAAAGAACTGGATTATGTACGTTAATACTTCCGTACCGGATGAAGATGTGCAGCGGTTTATTGACTATATCTATTATCCGGGCGAATATGTCGTGATGGATAATGAAGAACTTATCAATCGTATCACGGCAAAATATGGCGATTATATCCACGAAGAATTATTCGATGGATATAAGCACTTAAATATCCAGAGACGGGAAAGCAGAGCCGAAAAGATAGCAAAAATCGCTATTCCCATGATTGAAAATGAAATCCAGAGCGAAAAGCCCGTTATAGAATATGACGAAAGACTGTTAGGTAAGGTATTTAAAGCCGGATATGAGCCGTACAGCCGTAAAACGCCGGAAAACATAACTAACTATGGATGTGTGTATCTGTTCTATCTGGGCTATCTGATGGGAGCCGGGATGATTGAAGATTGATTTATAACAGGAGGAAATATGTTGACAGAACCGCAGAAGGAATGGGTACTGAAATGCTTTGAAGTGTGCGATAAGTTCAAAAACGCTCAAGACTGGGAGGGACTGTCTAATCAAATCATACTTTTGTCAAACGTGTATGAATGGACTTTCTTTAAGTATTATGAGTGTCTGCCGGATCACTTAAAGTATCAAACTGCTATATCGGCATATTCAAAAAATGGGGATATGGTTCCATTAGTGAGAAAATGCGTTAGAGAAGCATTGAAATACCGCCCGAAAAATGCCTTGCCGGAAGAAATTCTTTCTCAAAAAGAAATCACGATTTATCGAGCAGGAGAAGAACCGATAGAAAAAGCTAAGTATCGTATTTCATGGACTAGCGATATAGAAGTAGCAAGGAAATTTCTATATGTCTACAATTACTCTAAATACAGGGCTAAATATTTGTACAAAGGCGTTATAAAAACAGATAAAATTATTGCCTACTATAACGAACGTGAAGAACACGAAATATTACAGTATCGGAATGTTCAGAACATTAAATTGTTAGAAGAAAAGACGGAATAACAAGATTTAATAGCCGGGGCGTGGGCTTTATGGCGGTTCGACTCCGCCGCCCGGTGATCGCTCAATACAGAGCATTAAAAAACCACCAGACCACCAGTCAGAAAGGGGGCTACAATGAAAAATACAGACGTTATAAAAGGCACACAGACCATAGCGCAGTACAAAATTATGCAGTTTATTAACCAGAATTTCCAGCCGGAAGCCCTGGAAATCGAACTGATAGACGGCCAGACCGTAAAAGGGACAGACCGCACCGGGGCAAGTATGATTTTCCGCTGGAACGAAGAAAAAAAGACCGTAGAGACGGAGGGCTGAAAGATGAAGCGGGCAAGTATCGGATTTAATGATGAATATGTTCTGCAGGGAGCCAGGGAAGAAGCGGATCGGCAGGGAAAGCGGCTTAGTGAGTATGTGGAAGAATTGATAAGCCAGGACTTAAAAGCAAAGCTGCAGTATAAAATTGTAGCCTACTATTCAAACGGGGACACCCACGAAGAAACAGACTTCTACACTGATAGCGACCTACAGGAAAGCGTAATGGCATACGGCATGATCCTTATTCGTGGGGAGCCGTTGCCGTATTATAAGCCGGAAACGGTTTATCTGACAGGTTTTGAAGTATGGAAACATGGGAAAATGACCGTAAAACAAGGGGAGGGAAAACAGAATGAAAACTATAACACTTTCTAACCAAAAAGGCGGAGTGGCAAAGACCAGCACCAGCAACGCACTTTCCGCCGGACTGTATAACCGGGGGTATAAAGTTCTGGCTGTAGACCTTGATCCGCAGTGTAACCTGTCCTTTTCGTGCGGTATGGATATGCTGAACACGGAAAAGACGCTGTTTGACGTATTCAAAGGCAATGCGGACGTGACGGAAACAATCATTCCCATAAAGTTGGGATTTGACCTTTTGCCGGGAGGGCTGACGCTGGCCGGGGCTGATATGGATTTTACACAGACAGGCCGGGAATATATGCTTTCCGAAGCACTGGAAAAAGTTTCTGAAAACTATGATTACTGTATTATTGACACGCCGCCCACGCTGGGAGTATTGACTGTAAACGCTATGACAGCGGCAGATTATGTGATTATTCCAACAACGGCAGATATATACGCTATGCAGGGGTTTACACAGTTATATGCCCTTATCCAGAATGTGCGCCGGTACTGTAATAAGGGGCTGAAAATCGCCGGAATCCTTCTGACACGGTATAATGACCGCCAGATCATCAGCAAGACCTTAAAGGCAAACATAGGACGGGCGGCGGAAAATTTAGGGACTGAGGTATTTAAAACCTATATCCGGGAGGGCGTGGCAGTCCGGGAAACACAGTTATTACAAAGTGACCTTTTTGCAGACGCACCAAAAGCAAACGTAACACAGGACTATAACAATTTTATCAATGAACTACTGGAAAGGATGGGATAATATGGCAAGTAAAAAATCACTTCTTGAAAAAGCAGGCGGAGACATGGCGAAGTTTTTTACCGGTTCGGAAACTAAAGCGGATCAGCAGGAGGACACCAGAAAACCGCTGAATGATACGGAAAAGGCGGTTTTAGAAAAGTATAACGGCGGTATGACAGTACAGACTGAAATAGCAGCAGCCATTAAAAAGGATAAGGCAACAGTAAGCAGAGCATTAAGCCATATCAAAAATGAATACCCGGAACTTCTGCAGGAGCCGGACACTGGGAGCGGATCAGATACAAAGGAAGCCACCAAACAGCCGGAAAAGCCCACAGAAGCCACGAAACCGGCGGAGACGATAGAAAGTAAGCCAGAGCCGGAAAAACCGCAGGAAATGGCGCAGGAACAGCCACAGAAGCCAGAGAAAAACTATATCAAGTTCAATCTGGGGCAATATACGGACTATGTAAAAACTATGGCAGGCTTCCGGCAAACAAACGTCACGAACTATATTCAAGATTTGATTGCTGAGGACATGGAAAAGAACGCCGAGATATACGAAAAACTGAAAAATATGTGATTATAACGGGGTATATGGTATATATAATATGTATCGTATATCCCGTATATTTTATATATATTATATGTATTATATATACCGTACATACAATATGCAGGGGATATATTCCATGTACGGCAGCAGGAAAACAATATCCTAACGCCGTATTTGCCTTTTTAAGCCACTTTTCTTATTTAGGCATAGAAATACATGGGAAAGCACGAAAAACGGCTGTATAAGGCGCACAGAAGCCCACAGGACATAATATAAGAACAGCGAAGCAATACTAAGTAAGCATAAAAAACAAGGATGTAATGATATATACTTGCATTTTTCATTACATTGCTGTATATTATAATCATAACAAAGAAAGGGGCGTTCATTATGGCACAAGTAGTAAATGTCAATTTCCGTCTGGATGAAGATGTGAAAAAGAAAATGGAGCAGGCTTGTTCTGATATGGGGCTTTCTATGACGGCAGCCTTTACAATTTTTGCAAAAAAGGTAGGGCGGGAAAGGAGAATCCCTTTTGAAGTGTCCGCAGATCCTTTTTACTCTGAAAGCAATATGAAACATCTTGAGAAGGTGGTCGCCGGAATAAACGCCGGAACAGCAAAATTAGAAGAACATAAACTGATCGAGGTGGAATAATGCGGTTGCTATGGGAAGAAAGCGCATGGGAAGATTATATATCATGGCAAAGCCAGGACAAAAAGACGCTGAAACGGATAAACCAGATTATAAAGGACATTCAGCGAAGCCCGTTTGATGGAATTGGCAAGCCAGAACCATTACGGGGAAATTTATCCGGGTATTGGAGCAGGCGCATTGATGAAGCCAATAGAATCGTTTACAAAGAGACGGAAGGGGCTATTATTATAGCAGCCTGCAAAGGGCATTATGAGGACTAAAAAGCATGGGGCGGTACTCTGGACAGGGAGCCGCCCTATATCTAAGAGTACGGGGCATTTCCCCATTTGTGGGGATAGATAAAGCCGTATCTTTTATATCAAAGAATATATCTTTCGCGCGCACGCGCGTATATATAAAGGATATTTAACTTATTTAACATATTTAGGAGGGCTGAAAAGTCCTTTTTTTATGCGGTTTTCGCGGTTTTAAGGTGTACATTTGGTACGGTTTAAGGTGTACATTTGGTACGGTTTAAGGTGTACATTTGGTACGGTGGATAACTTTTCGGAGGGAAATATAGGTGTACGTCTGGTACGGTTTAAGGTGTACATTTAGTACGGTCATAAGTGTACTTGACTTATTTTTTGTACACCTATATAATATAAAAAAGCATAGATGAGGGGGCGTTATATGTCCACGTTTGATGAAGAAATTCAGATTGCCAAAGCAAGAGAACACTTGATTGTAAAAGATAATAAGCTAATCCAGAATGTACGGCGCAGGAAGTACGAGCTGACAGCATTAGAACAAAAGATTTTAGGATTTATTATCAGCCTTATTAAACCGCCGAAAAATGCAGCGGAGGAACCGCAGTACAGATATTCTTTTGATGTGCGGTTATTTTGTAAAGTATGTGGGATTGATTATGATAATGGTAAAAATTATGCCAATGTAAAAGCTGCCCTTCAAAAACTGTCTGATAACTCATTTTGGATTGAAGAAGGAGACGATGAAGTTTTATTACGATGGATTGATAGCACAAGAATAACAAAAAAATCTGGGAAAGTATCAATCCGGTTTTCTGATGAAATAGCACCTTACCTTTTCGACCTGCAGGAAAGGTTTACACAGTATGAATTATACCAGACATTGGCGTTAAAAGGAGCGTATTCTATAGCCCTTTATGAATTATGGAAGTCCCATAGCTTCAAAGATAAAATAACAGTAAGCATTGATGATTTAAAAATCTATCTATCAATAACAGATAAGTACAAAGAGTATAAAGCATTACGAAGAAAAGTTATAGAACCAGCCGTAGAAGAAGTAAATAAATATACGGATTTGAATGTGAAATGGGAGCCATACAAGCAGGGGCGAAGCCATGTAGCAATTACGTTTTATATCGAAAAGAAAAAGCAGTGGGAAGGGTACGAAGCATACCGCCGGACTATGGCGGAATTAAACGGAGTGCAGCATATTCCAGGACAAATAAATATGTTTGAATGAAAAATCAGATGTCCGAAAAACGGACAGCGAAAGGGAGTAGCAGGACGCTACTTCTTTTCTTCTTGTCTATTCTGCTATCTGGCCGGAGCGGATCGGGACGGATGGACGCCGGGCATAGTGTTTTCGTGCTGATCCGGGAAGCTGCAGGCGGGGCAAAATAGGGAATCTGGATTTTCCCGATTTGCTGGGAATAGTAAACCTGTCCAGGTTTGCCCTGCTTGCGAAGTAGTGAACCGGGTGGCGGGGTCATACCCACAAGTGGACACGCCGGGAGAAACAGGTCAGGGAAGCCGCAGGATTTATAAAACCTTATCCCACAACACGCCAGAGCCGCCTAAAATCCATTTTAAGGGCGTTAAGGTAATTTGATAGGGTAAGAGGATAAAGCCAAAATACGGCGAAAATACAAAGCGTGGATAAAGGTTTGAAATAAAATATAAATTACAATAAATTGTGATTGCAAAATTTTAAAATACATGATATAGTATAAAATAAAGAAAATTAAATATTGATATTGTATGCAAGAGCCATTTTGAGAGCCGGTACAAAAATCGAAGTGTCCGGCCAGCTCCTGCGTTCCGTGAGATGTACTGGGAGGAAACACAACGGAAAGTAATTTCCATGTTTCCAAACAGATAAATTTGCTAAAGAATGTCTTTAAATTGAGCCTTATGAGCCAGACATGGAGATTAAATTTTCCATGCCTGGCTTTTTTTATTTTACTTAGGCAGGAAAGGAGGAATGAATATTTTGGAAAAAGCAAATTTAGAAATCCGGGAAACAATTTTACGCCACGGGCTTTGTCATTACCAAGTAGCCCAGAAAGCCGGAATAGCTGCCAGTACGTTGTGCGTTTGGCTGCGGAGTCCGCTTTCGGAAGAACGAAAAAAAAGAGTTCTGGAAGCAATTAAAAAATGCGAGTAGTGTTTGAATTTTCCGATTATTGTATTGATAATCGCTAACCTCACATAGTTAGGAGGAAGAAAAGATTGAGAGAAGATTTTCCAAATTTCAAAAAATTTTATGAAGACACGTTAGGAGTTCCATATGGAACAATCAAGCCACGGAATGAGCAAAAAACAAGCCGGAAACAGACCACTGAAAAACCGGGAGAAAATAAAAAATGAAAATACTTTGCAATTATGGAAATACAAAGTACATACAAAAACCATCGGCCGCAGAGATGGGAAAAATTCAATCGGAATTAAGCGCTCCGGGGATGATTGAAATTCAGAAGTTGGCTGACCTTTTAGGAAACGGAGCTTGCTTCCGGCCTGCCGCCATCCGTGGAACACACGATACGGATTTTCTGTCACAGCAAGTTTATGGGCTTGATTTTGA